>Ga0209487_1002430_pt1 | contig 15159 bp, 14 predicted proteins | sample Poulit2012_FD_187524 | JGI IMG/M metagenome (GOLD analysis project Ga0209487, IMG submission 187524) | Agricultural soil microbial communities from Georgia to study Nitrogen management - Poultry litter 2012 (SPAdes) (version 2) | ecosystem: Environmental > Terrestrial > Soil > Agricultural land... | reverse complement strand
CGGGTTTCGGTCCAGGTGGGCAGCGTGGGCTTGCGGAAGGGCGCCAACTTCCTTCTGGTTACGTGCACCAGGCCGTAGAGGAATGCCAGGCCCTGGGATATCACCGTGGCGAACGCCGCGCCTCGCACCCCGAACCCGAAGGTGTGGATCAACAGCGGGTCGAGCACGGTGTTGAGGAGCACCGCCAGGGCCACGAACCGCATCGGCGTCTTGCTGTCACCCAGGGCGCGGAGCACGGTGCTGATGAAGTTGTACCCGAACAGGAACAGCATGCCCAGGAAGGTGATCTGTAGGTACTGCTGCGCCTCGGGTAGCAAGGAGGCCGGGGTCCCCAGGATCTTTAGCAAGGTTCCGGCGAGGAAGTAACCGGCGACCCCCAACGCCGAGGCGAGCAGGAACAAGATCACCACGAAGGCGTTCAGGTAATTCGCCAGCCCGTCGCCCCCGCGGCCGCGCTGTTGGGACAGGATCGTCAGGGCCGCGGCGTTCATCCCGATCACGAAGGACAGGACGGTGAAGATGATGACGCTGGAGACGGCCACCGCACCGAGCGCCTCGGCCCCCAGCAGGTTGCCGATCCACAGGCTGTCGATGAACTGGTAGGACGTCTGCAGCAGGTTCGCCAGAATGATCGGCCCGGAGAAGGCGATCAGTTGCCTGAGGATGTTGCCTTGGGTGAAATCATGGCGAGCCGCCACCGTCTAACCACACCTTTCCTCAGACCGCCCGGCCGGATCCTCCCACGCTCTCGTGCCGTTGGAGCCGCTTCACCATAGCTATAACCCACCGCTCTTGCCGCGCGTGCCGTGCGCGCCGGCCACAGAGGGCAGCGGCTCGCGACTGGTGCACGGTCGTGCGCCCCCTATGGCAATCCGCGCATGACCCGCTTCACGCAGGTGTGTGACCTGGGACACTGTGCGTATCTACATACAAAATCATGTACTAGGCTAAGACAAGTTCTAGTTGAGTAATCAACTATCGGGGGCGCTGCTGGGCCGGAATCCGTTCCGCTGCCACATAGGGCGCCAAGTGAGCAAGGAGAACGGAATGTCCGACAGCAAGAAGATGACCAAGGGCAGCGTCGCCATCGCAGCAGGGGTGGTGCTCCTCCTGGGTGGCGCCGGAACGTACGCGCTCTGGGAGGTGAGCCAGCCGCTGGATGGCAGCGTGGCCGTAGGTGACCTGAACCTAGAACTCGGTGACGGCACGTGGACCTTGAACGGGGCGACGGTGGCTAATCCGGAGAGCGTCCGCATCGTTCCCGGCGATGAGGTCTCCCTGGAGCAGAATCTGACCGTCAGCGCCATCGGCGATGACCTGTTCGCGCAACTAAGTGTGAACGAGAACGAGGCGTTCATTCCCGAGGGCCTTGACGAGTTCATCGACGTCACCTTCGACCTCGATGCCGATTGGGCGGAAGGCGAAGGAAACAACACCTACCTGGTCGAAGCCGGCACGGAGCCGTACGGTGCGACGGCCACGGTCACGGTCAACTTCGCAGCGTCCACACCCGGGCGTGAGGGAGTCAACAGCACTCTGGACCTCAATGAGTTGCAGTTCTCCCTCGAGCAGTTGCCGAGGGACTGAACGGTAGCGAGGTCTGGTGTTGCGTAGGTTCGTTACCGCCGCCGCCGTCACCGTGATCCTGGTGATCGGCGGCGGCACGCTTGCCTATGCCTTGTGGTCCATCAGCAAGCCGCTGCCGGAAGTGGGACTGAGCACCGGCTCCTTCGAGTTGGAAGCCCACTGGCAGCAGGAACCGGCACTGACCGACCTGTTCCCCGGAGACAGCGCCACCGGCACCGCGCTCCTCACCCTCGACAGCCCCGCCACGTGGCAGTACTCGGTGGACTTCGAGGTCAGCGGCGCACTCGGCGACCACATCGCTACCGTCTGGTACCCGGATACCGACTGCACCGGCGACGGCCGCGGTGCCGGTGATACGAACGGCTCCACCTTGCCCGGTGACTCCTCGACCGAATTCTGTATCGAGTTCCGCCTCGATGAGAACACCCCCAACACCATGCAGGGGCAGACGGCGCAAGTCACCGTGACCGTCACCGCCGAGCAGGTGCGATCATGAGTACCGAACGCAAACAGTTGCAGGGCCGCCGCCTTCAACCCGCGCGGCCCAGACGACGGCGAACTCGGACGCCACTCGTGCTGTTGCTGGCTGCGCTCTTGATCGCCATGCCGATGGCGGCCTGGGGAACCTGGAGCAGCCAGGACACCCTGCAGGCCAACGCATCTGCTGGCGAGGTGCCCCCTCCATCCGAGATCACATGTAAGGACGAACGTGGCGGCCTCCTCGGCCTGGCCTCGCACGTCCGGATCACGTGGACGGCGCCCCCGGCAAGTCCCGAACTAGATGAATACTTGATCGAAGCACAGACGATGTCCGGGGAGGTCATCGACACTGCAACGGTGCCTGCCAGTACCCGCGAGATCGGCATCGGTGGCGGCGTGCTAGCAGAACTTTTGGGTGGGCTACTGGATCTGCTGCTTGGCGGCGAGGAGCAAGCACGGTTACGGGTGAGCGCCGCTCACGAATCCGGTTGGCAATCACCGCCCACCGAGTTCGTCGAGATCAAGAGCACCCGGTTGCTTTGGCTGCTCCCGTTGGGGGTGGAGTGTGCGTGATGTACTGCGCCGCGCCGGCACGGTCCTGAGCGCTGTCGCGCTGGGGCTAGCGGTGTTCGTTGCTCTGGCCACGATCGTGGCTCCCAAAGTGCTCGGTGCCACGCCGTACACGGTGCTCACCGGAAGCATGCGGCCCGCCATGGAACCCGGCACGCTGGCGATCGTGAAACCGGTAGCCCCCGGCGACGTTCGTATTGGTGACGTCCTGACCTATCAGCTCGCCCCGGGCCGCCCAGAGGTTGTTACGCACCGTGTGGTCGGAGTGAACACCGGTAGCGATGGTGTCCGTTCGTTCCGTACGCAAGGTGATGCGAACAGCCATGCCGACCCGGATCCGGTGCTACCCGTACAGGTCCGCGGGCGCGTGGTCTACGCGGTGCCGTGGCTGGGCCACGTGAACTCCGCGATCAACAGCACCAACCGCAGCACTGCCATGTTGATCGGCGCCGGCGGCCTGATCGCCTACGGCCTCTGGCAGGTGGTGGGTGGTGTCCGACAACGGCGAACCGCCCGCGCCGCATGAATGAGGCAGCGATCGCACCGGTCCCCGCTCGCACGAAGCGAACCGTCCCGACTCGTGCGAAGCGAACCGTCCCGACTCGTGCGAACCGAAGCACCCCGACGTGTGCTGTGCTGAGCATGCTGCTGACAGTTCTGATGCTCGCGACCGCTGTGCTGGCGTCACCAACTGCGAGCGCCGCCACGTCACCACGGGTGGACTTCTCCGCTGACCGGCACACCTGGACAGAACGTCCCGACCCATTGTTCAGCGACTCCGTCCTCACGCCCGGGGCCGACACCACTGCGTCCCTCTGGGTGCGACATAACGGCCCGAGCGTCGCCCGATTGTCGGTCGCGGCCGGGGATGAGGACCTGGCGCGTTGGTTCAGCATGCAGGTGAACGAGGATGCCCTCGCGCCGGGGGAAACGTGGCTGGGACCGCTGCTGGAACCTGGGGATCCGATTCGGCTGGAGTTCCACGTGTCCCTGGACGCGGATGCCCCGATCAGCGTGCGGAACCGCACTGCGCACCTGCTGTCTCACCTGTCGATCCGGGCGGTACCGGGCGACGAAACCAAGCCACCCACGCCCGAGACACCGTCCGCCGATCACGGCCAAGACGAGGCAGGGGCGGTGTCGGCCCCGGGATCGATCGGTGACGACGCGCCGGCCCCCGGGTCGGCCGGGGAGACCGCGCGAAGCGAGCAGGCAGACATCGGCGACCGGGCGCCGTCGGCCCTTACTGTGGCGGGCGCACCAGCAATGTGGCTGCTGGCCGTGACGCTGCTGCTCATTTTGTCGGGCTGGGCGCTACTCCGTCGACCCCGACAAGGTTGAAACCTAGGACGCCTGCTGGTCGCCCGCTCCGCCCAACGAACAAACCACAACAAGTCACCAAGCGAACAAGAAAGCGGCCCTGACCCTCGAACCTGGATCAGCGGCCGCTTCTTCTACTGAGATGTGCGCGAGGAGGGAGTTGAACCCTCACGCCCTCGCGGGCACACGGACCTGAACCGTGCGCGTCTGCCTATTCCGCCACTCGCGCTTGATTGCTGGACGTCGTCGCCCGCAGCGTCGATGTCCAGCCCGAGCAGATTAGCACGCCGGCGCCCGGCGAACCGCCCCAGAACACGTCTCCGTGACCGACATTACTCACTCACCGGTGTCCGATTCCCGTCGCCGCGGGCGTCTGATTCCCGCCCCATGGATCCCGCCGGGGCGCGGCTTACGTGCCTCCAGGGGTGACAGACGATTACGATCAGACAGACTAGGTGTATCCACCGACGCTGCTCGCACACCCAAGCCGGTGCGCGCCCCGCGTCCGACAACAGGGAGGAGGTGCCGCGATGGGTGTCCTCGACCGCTTCGAGAAGGGGGTGGAGCGCGCCGTGAACAGCGTGTTCTCCAAGGCCTTCCGCTCGGACCTCAAACCGGTGGAAATCGCCAGCGCGATTCGCCGGGACATGGACGAACGCACCGCAGCACTGTCCCGGGGCCGCACCGTGGTGCCCAACACCTTCGCCGTAGAGTTGTCCGGCAAGGACTTCGACCAGGTCCAGGACTGGGGCGAGGAGGCCATGGCCCAGGAGATGGTCGAGGCCGCCACCGAGCACGCCGACAGCCAGGGTTACGTGTTCGTGGGTCCGGTGGACGTGACCTTCACGCAGACCGAGGATCTGGAACCGGGCCAGTTCCGGGTGCACTCCTCCTCCCGGCGGGGTCCCGTGGCGCCGGCCACCAGCGCGGGCGGCGCCAGCCGGCACCCGATCCTGGACATCGACGGCCAGCGGTATCTGCTCACCGGGCCAGTCACCGTGATCGGTCGCGGCAGCGAGGCGGACATCATCGTGGACGATGCCGGGGTCTCCCGCCGGCACCTGGAGATCCGCATCACCCCCGACGGGGTGATCGCCACCGACATGGGTTCCACCAACGGCAGTTTCGTGGAGGGTCACCGGATCGATGCCGCCACTTTGGTGGACGGCAACACCTTGACCATCGGACGCACGCGGATCTTGTTCTGGTTCGGTGCCGGCGCCGAGCAGTGAGGTCGGATGAGCGAACTCCTCGTCACAGTCCTGCGCTTGGGGTATCTGGTGCTGCTGTGGCTCCTGGTGCTTTCGGCGGTGGGCGTGCTGCGCCGGGACATCTTCGGCACTCGCGTGCTGGCTCGTGACTCGCTGCACCCGCGGGCAGCGGGCCGAACCGCGCGTGCCCCGGGGCGGCGTCGCCCCCGCGGCCAACCCTCCACCCTGCGCGTGACCGCCGGCCCGTTGAACGGCACCCAACTAACGCTCAGTGAATCGGCGGTGTTGATCGGCCGCTCGCCGGGTTGCACGCTGGTGTTGGACGATGATTACTCCTCCAACCGGCACGCCCGGATCTTCCCCTCCGAGGGGCGCTGGTACGTGGAGGACCTGGGTTCCACCAACGGCACCTACCTGGGCAGCCAGCGCGTCACCGGCCCGTTACCGGTCGGGATCGCCCAGCCCATCCGTATCGGCCAGACCGTCATCGAGTTACACAAGTAGGCCCCGCCCGTGTCTGTCGCATTGCGTTACGCTGCCCGCTCCGACGTGGGCCTGGTCCGCGACGTCAACCAGGACTCCGGATACGCGGGCCCCCACCTGCTGGTGCTCGCCGACGGAATGGGCGGGGCGGCCGGCGGGGACATCGCCTCCTCGGTAGCGGTGGCCCACCTGGCCCCCCTGGACGGTGAGTCCCACCGCAGCGAGGACCTGCTGGACCGGTTGCGCACCGGCCTGGGCAACGCCCACCGGGACCTGGTGACCTACTCGGCGCAGCGGGCCGAACTCAAGGGCCTGGGCACCACGGTGGTGGCGCTGCTGCGGTCCGGCGCCCGCCTGGGCATGGTGCACATCGGCGACTCGCGCGCCTACCTGCTGCGCGACGGCGAACTGACTCAGGTCACCACCGACCACACCTTCGTGCAGCACCTGATCGACTCCGGGGAACTGAGCCCCGAGGAGGCCGAGCAGCACCCGCACCGGTCCGCGCTGCTGCGCGTGCTGGGCGACGGGGACAGCCCCCCGATGGTCGATGAGTCGGTCCGCGAGGCCCGTGCCGGGGACCGGTGGCTGCTGTGCTCCGACGGACTGTCCGGGCCGGTCTCGGCAGAAACGATCCACCGGGTGATCACCGAGACCGAGGACCTGGGCCGCGCCGCCGAGGAACTGGTGGAGCTGGCCCTGCGCGCCGGGGGCCAGGACAACATCACCGTGGTGCTGGCCGACGTCGTCGACACCGAGGAACTGCCCGACACCACCCCCCAGGTGGTCGGCGCCGCCGCGGTGGACCGGGAAAAGCCCACCCGCGGAGGAAGTGGCGCTGCGAGTAGAGCCGCCGCGCTGCTCACCCCGTCCCCCAAAGCGGCCGACGACGACGAGCCCGCCCGTCCCCGCTCGCGCACCAGGCGCGCGCTCACCTGGGTGATCGGCGCCGTCGTCGTGCTCGGGCTGCTGGTGGGGGTCGGCACGATCGGATACCGCTGGACCCAGACCCAGTACTACGTGGGCGTGGCCGGCGGGCAGGTGGCGATCTACCAGGGCGTCCCACAACAGCTCGGCCCGCTGGAATTGTCCTCGCTGCACGAACGAACCGACGTCGCCGTGGCCGATCTGCCCGGTTTCGTCCGCACCAGCGTGGAACGCACTCTGCCCGCCGACTCCCTGGCCAGTGCCCGGCGGATCGTGGCCGATCTTCGCGACCAGGTCGAACCGGGCCCCGAGGATGAGGACGCCGGCGACGAACCCACAGACGGTGAGAACCGGACCAACAACGGCGACAGCGACGAGACCGAGGGTCCGGAGAACGGCACGTTCGATCCACGCGAGGACGTGGACGAGGACAACCTGGACGCCGCGAGCGCCGGGGCCGTGGAGCAGGGTGCGGCCATCGGCCTCTGGGCCGTTCACGATGGCATGACCACCGCGGCCGGCTGGTCGGGCCCGCACAGCACATTCACCGCGGCCGGCTGGTCGGGCCCGCACAGCACGTCCGCCGCGGCCACAGGAGGCCGCTGATGGCCACCGTCGCGCCCCAGCAACTACGCACCGGGCGGTGGTCGGAAGCCGGTCTGCTCATCCTGGCCGCGGCGGTGGGCGTGGCGGGGTACTTCCTGGTGGGCCTGAGCCTGGAGGGCGGTCCCCCGCCGCACTTGGTGCCGGTGGGCGCGGTGTTGGTGGGGATCGCGCTGGTGGGGCACGTGGTGCTGCGTTGGCGCGCCCCGTACGCCGACCCGGTGCTACTACCGCTCGCGCTGGGGCTGAACGGCGTGGGGTTGGCGATGATCTATCGCATCGATTACGCCATCGGGGAGTCCGCCGGCCCGCGGCAACTGGTCTGGACCGCGCTGGGGGCGGGCCTGGCGATCGTCATCCTGTTCGTGCTCCGGGACCACCGGATGCTGCGGCGGTACACCTACACCTCGCTGGTGGTCAGCCTGGTGCTGTTACTGCTGCCGATGATCCCGGGTCTGGGACAGGAGATCAACGGGGCCCGGTTGTGGATCCGGGTGGGCGGGTTCTCCTTCCAACCGGCTGAGATCGCCAAGATCACCCTGGCGGTGTTCTTCGCCGGGTACCTGGTGTCCAACCGGGATGTACTCACCCTGGCCGGGCCGAAGATCCTGGGCCTGCAGTTGCCGCGGGTGCGGGACATGGGACCGATCCTGCTGGCGTGGCTGGCCAGCGTGGCGGTACTGGTGTTCCAACGCGACCTGGGCACCTCGCTGCTGTTCTTCGGGTTGTTCGTGGCGATGCTGTATGTGGCCACCGACCGGTTCAGTTGGATCGTGCTCGGGCTGGGCATGTTCGCCCTGGGTGTGCTGATCGCCGTCAACACCTTCGGGCACGTCGCGGCCCGGTTCGACGTATGGCTCAACGCCCTGGAACCGGAGGTCTATAACCGGCACCCGGGCGGGTCCGGCCAACTGGTGCAAGGCCTGTTCGGGCTCGCCTCGGGGGGATTGATGGGCACCGGGTGGGGTGAGGGCTACCCCAACCTGGTGCCGTACTCCAACTCGGACTTCATCGTCGCCAGTCTCGGGGAGGAACTGGGCCTGACCGGGCTGCTGGGCATCCTGCTGGCCTACCTGGTGATCGTGCAGCGGGCGTTTCGCACCTCGATCGGGGTGCGGGACGGGTTCGGCAAACTGCTCGCCTCGGGCCTGGGTTTCGGTGTCGCGTTCCAATGTTTCGTGGTGGTGGGCGGGGTGACGCGGTTGATCCCGCTGACCGGCCTGACCATGCCGTTCCTGGCTGCCGGCGGCTCGGCGATGATCGCCAACTGGATCGTGCTGGGTCTGCTGCTGCGAATCTCCGATGCTGCTCGCCGTCCGGCCCCGGTGGATCAATCGGTGTCCGATGACACCGTCCTGACCGTGCTCGGCGCCGACGACGGATCGCCCGGTGCCGGTGAACAGCGGCATGGCGGCGCGGACGGGGAATCACCAGGAGCGGCGGATCACCGGAACACCGGCGGCGATGACCACCCCACGGAGGTGGTGCGCCCGTGAATACCCCGTTGCGGCGGCTCAGCGTGGTGGTGCTGGTGATGTTCCTGGCACTGATGGGCTCGGCCACCTGGGTCCAGTACGGCCAGGCCGGTGCGCTGAACGACGACCCGCGCAACGTGCGCACCGTGTACCGCGACTACGGCGCCGACCGCGGCCCGATCGTGGTGGCCGGGGAGGAAGTGGCCTACTCCACCGAGGTGGACACCCCGTTCGAGTACCAACGCGTGTACACCGAGGGGCCGCTGTACGCCCACAGCACCGGCTACTTCTCCATGTACCAGATGACCGGCATCGAACGGGCCGCCACCTCGGTGCTGTCCGGCACGGACGATTCGTTGTTGTGGTCCCGCATCCGGGCCCTGATCACCGGCAGCCAGCAGCAGGGCGGATCGGTGGAACTCACCCTCGACCCGGCCGCCCAGCAGGCGGCCTATGACGCACTGGGGGACCAACGCGGAGCGGTGGTGGCCCTGGACCCGAACACCGGGGCGATCCTGGCGATGGTCTCCAAACCCTCCTTCGACCCCAACGACCTTGCGGTGCACTCCTCCAGCGAAGTGGACGAGACCTACAACGCGTTGGTGGCCGATGAGTCCGACCCGCTGATCAACCGGGCCATCGGCGGATCGTTGTACGCCCCGGGATCGGTGTTCAAACTCGTGGATGCCGCCATGCTGCTGGAATCGGGCGATTACGACCCGGACAGCCAGGTGCCCGCCCCGGTGGAGTTGGAACTGCCGCAAACCGACCACGTGATCCGCAATCCCGGCGGCGGGCCGTGTACCAGCGAGGACACGGTCACCCTCACCTACGCCCTGCAGGTGTCCTGCAACACCCCGTTCTCGGCGCTGGCGATGGAGTTCGGGGAGGAGGCCCTGGCCGAACAGGCCGAGGCCTTCGGGTTCGGCTCCGAACTGGACATCCCGCTGACGGTGACGCCCTCGACGTTCCCCGGCGATATGAACGACGCGCAGGTCGCGATGAGCGCGATCGGCCAGTACGACGTGCGCGTGAGCCCGTTACAGGTGGCGATGGTCTCGGCCGCGATCGCCAACGACGGGGTGTTGATGGAGCCCTACCTGATCGACACCGAACGCGGACCGAACCTGCAGGTGACCTCCCAGACCGAGCCGAACGAACTGGGCGAGCCGCTCTCCGCCTCCAGCGCCGCACAACTGCGGCAGATGATGGTCAACGTGGTGGAGAACGGCACCGGGACCGCCGGGCAGATCTCCGGGGTGAGCGTGGCCGGCAAGACCGGCACCGCCGAGTCGGGCACCGATGCGCCTCAGCACGCCTGGTTCACCGCGTTCGCCCCTGCTGAGGACCCGCAGGTGGCTGTCGCGGTGGTGGTGGAGCACGGCGGCGCCCAGGGCGATGAGGCCACCGGCGGGCGCACCGCCGCGCCGATCGCGGCCGCGGTGATGCAGGCGGTGATGGACCGGTGATCCCGGCGGTGGGCCTGCAACTCGGTGGCCGGTATACCCTGCGCGAACGCATCGCGATCGGCGGCATGGGGGAGGTGTGGATCGCCTGGGATGAGCACCTGTATCGCAACGTGGTGGCCAAGGTGCTGCGTGCGGAGTACGTGGGGGAGCAGCCGTTCCTGGATCGGTTGCGCACCGAGGCGCGCAATACCGCTGGCATCAGTCACCAGAACGTAGCCGCGATGTACGACTACGGGGAGGACGACGGTTCGGGCTACTTGATCATGGAATACGTGCCGGGGGAGCCGCTGTCGGAGTTGCTGGCCCGGGAGCGTACCTTGGACGCCACCCAAGTGCTGCCGATCCTGGCGCAGGCAGCCCGCGGGTTGCACGCGGCACACCGGGGCGGAGTGGTGCACCGGGACATCAAGCCCGCGAACCTGCTGCTCACCCCCGACGGGTACGTGAAGATCACCGATTTCGGCATCTCCCTGGGGGTGAACCAGGCGCCGATGACGGCGGCCGGGATGGTGATGGGCACCGCTCAGTACCTGCCCCCGGAGCAGGCGATGGGCCGGGCCGCGACCGCCGCCGGGGACATCTACGCCCTGGGCGTGGTGGCCTACGAGGCGCTGGTGGGACGCCGGCCCTACACCGGCAAGACCCAGGTGGACATCGCCTTCGCCCACGTGAATCAGCCGTTGCCGCCGCTACCGGAGCACATCGACGCCCGCGTGCGGGCGGTAGTGGAGCAGATGCTGGCCAAGGACCCCGAGCAACGTCCCCGCAGTGCTGCCTCACTCGCGCGTGCGCTGGAGGAGTTGGCCCGCGACCTGCATGTGGCCGTCGAACCGGTGGATACCCCGCCGGAGGGGGCGCCGGAGTTGCCCATCAGCCGGCGGGTCCGCAGCGGGGCGGCAGAGCCTGCGGCCAGCGATGCGGACTCCACACAGCAGGCACCAGGAGGCGGCCTGCCGCCGGAAGCGGGCGATGCGACGCCGAAAAGCGCCTCACGTCCGAAGACGGGCTCCACGCGAGAACTCCGGACCCGCCCGGGAACCGGCCCGACGACGGACGGACCGACAGCGAACAGTGAAGCGCGTGCGGACGTCGATGGCGGCATCGTCGAGGACTTCTACAACCCGGATGATGAACCGCGGTGGTTGCCGCTGCAGGGCCGCCCGGAGCCCGCCGCGGGGGGCGGAGCAGGCGACGGCGAGAGGGGCGACCAGCCCGCCGACCCTCGCCGGACCGGGGCGGCAACCGGTGCACACACCGATACCGGCAGCCAGCTCAGACCTGCCGCGGGCGAGGGGTCGACGTCGTCGGGTCGGCGGGCGGCCCGCGCACCCCAGCCGCGCCCGACCGTACTGCCCGCCACGCGCAAAGCCCGCCGCCGAGCCGCGGAGAAGGCCGAACGCCTCTCCAGGCGGCGCCGACCGGGCTCCGCGGGTTTCATCACCACCCCGATCCTTGCCGTAGGTTTAGCGCTGGGCGTGCTGGCCTCGACCGCAGTACTGGTTCCCATGGGTAGGCTTGGCGGAGCGTGCGCCGCAGCGGCTGCGGCCGTGCCGCTCCTGATTGCCCTTGTTATGGCCGCCAAAAGTCCCGAGAGTGAAGGAATAGGCAGTGGTAGATGACGTACCGCGCGTGCTCGGCGGGCGCTACGAGGTTGGCGGGCTCATCGGCCGTGGCGGCATGGCCGAGGTCCACATCGGCCGGGACAACCGGTTGGGCCGGACCGTGGCGATCAAGATCCTGCGTTCCGATCTGGCGCGCGACCCCTCCTTCCAGGCCCGCTTCCGGCGGGAGGCGCAGTCGGCGGCCTCGCTGAACCACCCGGCGATCGTTTCGGTGTACGACACCGGCGACGACACTGTACGAGCGCCGGACGGCACCGAGACCCAGGTGCCGTTCATCGTGATGGAGTACGTCGAGGGCCACACGGTACGCGACTTGCTACGGGACGGTTCGGCGCTACCGATCGACGAGGCGATCGAGATCACTACCGGGGTGCTCTCCGCGTTGGAGTACTCCCACCATGCCGCCATCGTGCACCGGGACATCAAACCCGGAAACGTGATGCTCACCCCCGTCGGGGACGTGAAGGTCATGGACTTCGGCATCGCCCGCGCGATGGCTGACGCCTCGGCCACGATGACCCAGACCCAGGCGGTGATCGGCACCGCCCAGTACCTCTCGCCGGAGCAGGCCCGCGGGGAAGTAGTCGATACCCGCTCAGACCTGTACTCGACCGGATGCCTGCTGTACGAACTGCTCACCGGCCGGCCCCCGTTCGAGGGTGACTCGGCGGTGGCAGTGGCATACCAGCACGTCAGCGAGGCTCCGCAGCCGCCGTCGGTCGTCGCACCGGATGTGCCGGAGTCCTTGGACCGGATCGTGCTGAAGGCGCTGGCCAAGGACCGGGAGGAGCGGTACTCCACGGCAGCAGAGTTCCGTGCGGACCTGGAGGCCGCCGCCCGCAACGGTGAAGTCAGCGCCCCGGCGATCGGTGCGATGGCCGCTGCCGCGGCGAACCCTGCTGCCCCCACCCAGGTGCTCGGCGCCGAGGCGCCGCCGGCCACGGAGCCGGAGCAGGCACCGCTGGAGGAAATGGAGTCCGCCGAGGAGGAAGAGGGCGGCCGGTCGAACAAGGCGTTGGTGTGGATCCTGGTGGCCATCGGGTTGCTCACCGCCGCCGGGATCGCCTTCCTGGTGTGGGACCGCGGGAACGACGTGGAGACCGCCACCGTGCCGGACCTGACCGGCATGACCGAGGAAGAGGTCACTCAGGCGCTGCGCGACGTCAACCTGCAACCGGACTTCACCTACGAATCCCACGAGGAGATCGAAGAAGGCATCGCCATCTCCTGGGACCCCGACACCGGCACCGAGATCGAACTGACCGAGGACCAGAGCAACATCGTGCAGGTGGCGATCTCCACCGGTCCAGAAGTGGTGGTCCCGGACCTGACCGGGATGACCGAGGCGGAGGTCACCGAGGCCCTGGACGAAGTGGGGCTGGAACCGGACTTCACCTACGAGGCCGACGAGGAGATCGAAGAAGGCATCGCCATCTCCTGGGACCCCGACACCGGCACGGTGATGGGCGAGGGGGAGACCACGGTGGAAGTAACCATCTCCACCGGACCGGACGCCGTGGAGGTACCGGACGTCTCCGGGTTGACGCAGACCCGCGCCCGGGACGTACTCACCGCAGCCGGTTTCACCAACGTGCGCACCGACTACGAGGACGCGCCGCGGGTGGCCGAGGACGTAGCCATCGAGACCGAACCCGGCGCCGGGGAGAGCGTCAGCCCGGACACCGAGATCACTTTGGTGTTGGGCACGGGCAACGTGGTGTTGGAGAACACCACCGGCGCCACCCTTGAGGAGGCGGAGGAGTACATCGTCGATGAACTCGGCCTCAGTATCCGGGTGCACGACCAGGAAGACTCCGGCGAGCCCGGCATCGTGCTGAGCCAGGAAGAGACCGGCATCGTGCCGCAGGGGACCACGGTCACGGTGTACGTGTCCGTGGAGCCCGCCCCCACCCCCACGCAACCGGATGACGACGAGGACGGCGGCGGGGATGGCGGCGACGGAGACGGTGACGGCGGCGACGAAGGCGGCGGCGGGAACAACTGAGTTCCCCGCCGCTGAAGAACCGGCTCTGGTTCTCCCGCACCACCGGTGATCAGACACCGCGGCTCGCTGCGCACAACCTGCGCCCGCGAGCGGGTGTCGCCTTGCCTAGGCCGAATCCAACACCAGCGGCGCGAGTCCGGCGCTGCGCTGCACCGCGCCGGTATCGCCGGTCACCGCGAGCCAGTTCGCGAGCAACCGGTGGCCACCTTCGGTGAGTACCGATTCGGGGTGGAACTGCACCCCGTGTAGCGGTCGGTCGCGGTGCTCAAGGCCCATGACCATGCCGTTCTCGGTTCGGGCGGTGACGGCCAATTCCGGCGGGAGGTTCTCCTCCGGCACGGCCAGGGAGTGATAGCGGGTGGCGGTGAACGGCGAGGGTAGCCCGTTGAACACGCCCCCGCCGTCGTGCTGGATCGCGGAGGTCTTGCCGTGCATCAATTCCGGAGAGTGGGTGACCGCAGCGCCATAGTGCGCCGCCAGCACTTGGTGGCCCAAGCACACACCGAGCATCGGAATGCCCCGGTCGGCACATGTGGCCAGCACATCGGCGCTGGCGCCCGCGTCGGCCGGCGTGCCCGGCCCGGGCGAGATGAGCACACCGTCGTAACCGCTCACCACGGCCGGGTCCTGCAGGTCCGGCATGTCGTTGCGCAGCACCGTGACCTCAGCGGCCAACTCCTGCAAATACCCCGCGATGGTGTAGACGAAGGAGTCGTAATTGTCTATCACCAGGATCCGGCTCGTCATCCGAGGTCTCCTACCGTTTGCTCATTGATCGGGATGTGGGGTTCGATCGCGGGGAACACCCACAGGAACAACACCGCGACCACCGCGGCGATGAGCAGCAGTGCCAACAGGATCCGCACCAGCAGCGGCCCGGGTAGCGCCCGCCAGATCAGTCCGTACATCAACGCACCTCCGAGGAGATCGGCTCCAACGTCTCGGGGTAGCCGTCGGCAGGGTCCACCCAATGGTCCAGTTCTCCGTAAACCACGTACCGCTCGGCGATCGACCACAGCGGGTGGCAGGTGGTCAGGGTGATCATCCGCTCGGTGGGCTGCACACCGGGCTGGCGCGGCACCGGGGCGAGCACGTCCACCTCGTGCGGCTTGATGATCTCGTAATCACTCACGTGGTAGACGTACCAGGCGTTGGCGGTGCGCACGATGATCTCATCGCCCGCGGAGAGTTTGTCCACGCCGTGGAAGGGCCGGCCGTAGGACTGGCGGTGGCCGGCCAGACCGAAGTTGCCCAACTGCCCCGGCAGCGCAGTCTCCGTGTAGTGGCCCACGAACCCGTTGTCCAACACGGTGGCGTAATCCACCCCGGCGGCGATCGGGTAACTCCACTCCTGCCCCCAAGCGGGCACATACATCGTGGCAAACTGCTGACCGGCCGCCACCGAAG
>Ga0209487_1002429_pt1 | contig 15165 bp, 15 predicted proteins | sample Poulit2012_FD_187524 | JGI IMG/M metagenome (GOLD analysis project Ga0209487, IMG submission 187524) | Agricultural soil microbial communities from Georgia to study Nitrogen management - Poultry litter 2012 (SPAdes) (version 2) | ecosystem: Environmental > Terrestrial > Soil > Agricultural land... | reverse complement strand
CCAGGAGGCAAGCCGGGGCGAGGGAGTGCGAGTCGCCGCAATTTATCGCGGAAAACCCGGGCGAACGCAACGCCTATAAGCCGGAGTGGAAGCCCCTACAGACTGCGCAGCACCGAAACGATGCGACCCAAAATCTGAGCGTCGTCGCCCAAAATAGGCTCATACGCACTGTTCTGGGGCAACAGCCAAATATGCCCCTCGGAGCGCTTCAGCGTCTTGACCGTCGCCTCGCCGTCGAGCATTGCGGCCACGATCTGACCATTCTCGGCCACTGGCTGGCGCCGAACCACGACCCAGTCACCGTCGCAGATAGCGGCTTCAATCATTGAGTCACCCTGGACCCGCAGGAGAAACAACTCCCCCTCGCCGACCAACTGCCGCGGCAACGGGAAGACGTCATCAACGACCTGATCCGCCAGGATGGGGCCGCCAGCGGCAATCCGCCCCACAACCGGGACATACGAGGGCGCCGGACGCTCGTCACTGCTATCGACCGAAGCCGCGCCATCCGCCCCGGCCTCAAAGTGCCCAGCGGCCTGCGCATCATCGGGCAATACGATTTCAATTGCGCGGGGCCGATTCGGGTCCCGACGCAAAAATCCCTTGCGCTCCAGCGCAACCAGTTGATGCTTAACGCTCGACGGGCTGGTCAGGCCCACTGCGGCGCCGATCTCTCGCATGCTCGGCGGATACCCGCGTTCGGCAACTGAGGAACGAATGCACTCCAGCACGAGCCGCTGGCGCCCGGTGAGACCGTCCCCCTCGAGATCAGGGGTCATAGGCTCCCGGCCTCCGGAATCGTCGGCACCCATTTTCTCTCCTCATTCCTCAGCATCACCTCGCCAAACATTCAGGAAACAACTGCACCAACCCTGCGCTGGAGATAGCTCCCGCATGTTTGGCGATCCTGAAATGTCAGAGGTCGATGTTCAACTAGTAATCAGCAGGCTACGGCCTAACGCCCGTAATAATCAAACACCTGTTCGAGCGTGTTGCAGACAAAGTCGAACAAGTGTGCTAGAAATTGTACATACGTTCGTCGAACATCTGTTCTAGGAGAATGAAGTGAGCAATCAGTTCGCAACCCCGTCTCAGGCAACCGCCCACCCAGCGGGCGCGCTGCGCCTCACCCGGCGCGGGCGCTTCGTTCTCTTTGCTTTCGCGCTGCTGGTCGTCATGGGCAGCATGTTTTTCGCCTCGAGCGCTGTGGCTAGCGACCCGGATCCGGGCATTGAAGTAGCGACCGTAACTGTGGCAAGCGGCGAAACCCTATGGCATCACGCAAAGTCGGTTGCTGCTCCCGGTGAAGATTTGCGCGACATCGTTGACGTCATTAAGGACCTCAACAATCTTCCGAACTCTGAATTACAGGCGGGCCAGCAGCTTCTGCTACCGGCCGCCCGCAACTAGCTGGATCTTGGCTTGTTTAGAGGCCGAATTCTTGCGCCACGGAACGTACTGCCTCGGCGGAGCGGAGCAGCCCGCGATGTTCTTCAATTGAGAAATTGATTGGTAAAACAGTTTCAATCCCGTCGCGACCAACAATGGTTGGCACCGAGAGGCAGACGTCGTCAATACCGGCGTAATCGTTCAAAAGGGATGACACCGGTAACACCCGCTTTTCGTCCTTAAGAACAGCTTCGATGATCCGAGCTCCGGCCATGCCGATCGCGTAGTTGGTGGCGCCCTTACCTTCAATTACTTGATAGGCGGCGGTAATTACTTCGCGCTCTATCTGCTTGCGCTCATCATGGTCGAGTGTTCCGCGTCCCGTTTCATTCCACTGCATCAGCGGCACGGAGCCCACGTAGGCGGAACTCCACAGGGGAATCTCACTGTCACCGTGCTCACCAGCGATGTACGCGTGCACGTTTTGAACCGCCACATCGAGTTTATTGGCAACGAGATAGCGCAGCCGCGAGGAGTCCAGAACAGTCCCGGAACCGAATACGCGGTTAGCCGGCAATTCGGAAATCTTCAAAGCAGCATAGGTGACCACATCTACGGGATTAGTCACCATCAGATAAATAGCATCTGGGGCAACTTCGATCAGTTGGGGCATTAAGATCCGGGTGAGATCAATCGTCGCTTCCGCTAACTCCATGCGGGATTGTCCCGGCCGCTGCTTCGCGCCTGCAGTGACAACCACGATGTCGGCGTCGCGGCACACTTCGATGTCATCGGAACCGATAATTTGCGCCGCCGGCATGAATTGGGCGCCATGCCCTAAATCGAGCGCCTCCGCCCGCACTTTGCTGGTGTTGATGTCATAAAGCGCCACGGTGCGCGCCACTCCCCGCATCAAACACGCATATGCGAGAGTTGCCCCCACACTGCCGGCTCCCACGATGGCGACCTTGGAGGGTCGTCCCGCTCCCTGCCCGGCTTCCGCACCAGTTACCAGTTCCACCGCTGCTCCTTTAAATTGGTTAAGCATTCGTCGTTTCGATCGAATCCCCAACCTTAAGCGCGCTGTGACAGTCGCTTCAAAGCCTCCTGGGTCTGCTGCGAGTCAGTCGTACGCCAAAATTCGGGCAGGGAATTGATCAAAAACCTACCGTAGCCTGCGGTGGCCAATCGGGAGTCGAGAACCGCCACTACTCCGCGATCGGTGGCGGTGCGGATGAGCCGCCCGGAGCCCTGGGCGAGGAGCAATGCGGCGTGGTTGACCGACACAGCCATGAAGCCATTACCGCCCGCGGCCTCCACCGCCCGTGAGCGTGCCTGCGCTACCGGGTCATCTGGGCGCGGGAATGGAATGCGATCAATGGCAACGACACGACAATTTTCACCCGGAACATCGACGCCCTGCCACAGTGAAATCGTGCCAAATAGGCAGGTTTGAAAGTCCTGTGCGAATTGGCCCACCAGCGTGGGCAGTACGTCATCACCCTGGCACAGAATCGGAACATCGCAGGTTTCGCGCAGCACTTTAGCTGCGGTTTCGGCTGCGCGTCGCGAGGAGAAGAGTCCCAACACTCCCCCATTTGCAGCCGTAATAAGACGGCGCAACTCCGCATGGGTTTGATCCGGGTCCTCACCCGGCCGCGGGAGGTGGCGCGCGACATACAAAATGCCTTGGCTTGCGTAATCGAAGGGGCTGCCGACATCGGCGGCCCGCCAAGTTCCCCCCTCGGGCCCTTCGAGTCCAATCCCCCGGGCAATGGAGGTGAACTCGCCCCCGAGTTTCAAAGTCGCGGACGTAAAGATGGCGCTGCGCTTTTCCAAAACCGAATTACGCAGCAAACCCGCAACGTTAAGGGGAGCAATATGCAGCGCCGGTTTCCGGTCATCCCAGTCGGAAGGTTGGGTACACCACACGACATCGTGCGCGTTGGCCGAAACGATTCGTTCACACACTTCGAAGATCGCATCGAGCGCGGCATGCGCCAATTGTTTATGGCTATCGGCGCTGCTCCCGGCGCTCGACTTGTCATCGGTGCGGATAATGCTCAGCAATTCGCGCGCTGCCGTATGAATCCCTGCCACCGCATCCGCGGTGGCGGCGGGCAGCCCCTGTTGTAGCCAGCCCGCTGGTGTTTGTTCCAGGGCGCCAGCCAAACTCTGGGCTCCCGCGTCAAGGTCCGTTGTGGGCAGGCCGGCATGGCGCCGGACCGTTCGTGCGGCAGCTTCAACAGCGGTGGGCGACAGTTCCCCGGTCACCGCGGCAGTTACGCGCTGCGCTAGCTCATGGGCTTCATCGACAATGACCACATCGTGTTCGGGTAGAACCGAATTTTCCCCAGTTGTCGAAAGCGCGAGCATGGCGTGATTGGTAACCACGACGTCCGCGGACTGGGCATCCTCGCGGACCTGTTCACTAAAGCATTCCGAAGCCATGGGGCACTTAGCCGCGCCCAGACATTCCAGTGCGGAGACCGATACCTGGCGCCAGGCCTTCTCGCTCACGCCGGGGACGAGGTCGTCGCGGTCTCCAGTTTCGGTCTCTTGCGCCCATTTGCGCAGGCGCACCACCTCTGCCCCCAGGCCGGAGGGCTCTTCCGCTGCCTGGCCCTGTGGTGCCAGGTCGAAGAGGCTATCGGGCTCATCCGGCATGCCGCCGTGCAGTTTGTGTTTGCACACGTAGTTTTGTCGGCCCTTGAGCAGGGTTATTTCCGCCGGGCGGCCGAGTTTATCGCCCACGGCTTTTGTCACCAGGGGAATATCGCGGGTCATGAGCTGGCGCTGCAGGGCCAGGGTCGCAGTGGAAATTACAACGCGCTCATTTTTTCCCAGCGCGTGGTTGAGGGCGGGGATCAAATACGCAAGTGATTTACCGGTTCCGGTGCCGGCCTGCACCAGGAGATGAACGCCGTCCTCCATCGCCGTTGCAGCCTGACGCGCCATCTCCTCCTGCCCGCTGCGATGCACCCCACCCAGCGTCGAGACCGCGGTCTGGAGCAGCTGTGTCACCCGATCCGCACTGCGGTCGGTTTTTTCGGATGCGACGGGTTCGGTAGTGGCACTCACGGGCCCAACCCTACGCGCAGATTTACTGCGTGTCGGAGTTCCCCACAGCTACACCGTGCAACTCTTCGGCTAGTTGCGCATCGACCCGCCCGATGAGGTGGGTTCCCGTAGCGAGATGTTCCTCACTTTCGACCTCACCCATCACGTGGGCGCGGTTGATCAGATCACCGCGGTCATAGGGAATTACCAGATCAACGTCGATCGCGGGGCGCGGCAAAGCGTCGGCGATCTGCTGGATTAGCTCCGGGAATCCGGCGCCTGTCGCAGCGGAGACCAATAATGCTCCCGGCTCGGCGGCTCGAATCTGCGCAATCGCTTCATCATCGGCGATATCCGCCTTGTTCAGCACGACAATTTCGGGGACATCATTCTCGGTCATATCGGCCACTACCGAGCGCACCGCCGATATCTGCCCTTTCGGGTCAGGATGCGAGACATCCACAACGTGCAACAGGACATCTGCGTCCCCAACTTCCTCCAGGGAAGAGCGGAACGCTTCTACCAACTGGTGCGGTAGGCGACGCACAAATCCGACCGTGTCGGTGAGGGTGTATACCCGCCCGTCAGGAGTTTCAGACCGGCGCACTGTGGGGTCTAGCGTTGCGAAAAGCGCGTTTTCGACCAGCACTCCGGCACCCGTGAGGCGGTTGAGAATGCTCGATTTCCCCGCGTTTGTGTAGCCCATGATTGCCACGGAGGGTATTTGATTCCGGCGCCGCGAAGAACGTTTCGTCTCCCGCGCTGGCCGCATAGCGGCAATCTCACGGCGCAGTTTCGCGGCGCGCGTGCGAATGCGGCGGCGGTCAAGCTCAATCTTGGTCTCACCGGGGCCACGCGACCCGATCCCCGCGCCCGCCGCCACCTGGCCACCAGCCTGGCGCGACATCGACTCACCCCAGCCACGCAGGCGCGGCAGGAGGTATTCCAGTTGGGCCAACTCGACCTGCGCCTTACCCTCGCGGGAGGAGGCGTGCTGGGCGAAAATGTCGAGGATTAAGGTCGTGCGGTCAATGACTTTCGCATCAACAATGTCTTCTAGCCCGCGCCGCTGCGAGGCAGTGAGCTCCTCATCGGTAATGATCGTGTCCACATCGTGGGCTGCTACCAAATCGCGCAGTTCCCGGGCTTTACCGGAGCCGAGATAGGTTGCCGTATCGGGCAGGGCGCGGCGTTGCAACACTCCGTCGAGTACGACAGAGCCGGCGGTATCGGCCAGGGCGGCCAGTTCCCGCAGCGAATTTTCGGCGTCTTGGTACGAGTTTTTACCCCACAGGCCCACCAAGATGACCCGTTCGAGACGTAATTGCCGATATTCGACATCTTGTACGTCGTCTCGCTCGGTCGATAGGCCCACCACGCGGCGCAGGGCGCTGCGCTCCTCGCGCTCGAGTTGCTCCCCGTCGTAAGAGGTGTCCAAATTTTCTTGCTCATCGAGGGCGGTTCCAGCGCGGGCTAGTACCCGGTCCACTACGGCACGGGCACGGCGTTCATTATCACTGGATCCAGATGGAGTCATTTTCTGCTTTCTGTCAACGATTTGTTACCTTCAACCTTCCCACTTTTAGGTGGATATAGCGAGTGGATCAGTGCGGTCGCTACCCTGATGAGGTGATGGATAACCCCGCCGCTCCCTCCCCCGGCCAAGCACCGCAGCATTATTTCAGTTCCGAGCCCCTTACGGCGAAGAATCTGCGCGATCTGCACGTGAATATCGCCGGCCAAGACCTCGAGTTGGTCACAGCCTCTGGCATTTTTTCTCCCGATCACATTGATTTGGGAACCAAAGTCTTATTGCGCAAGGCGCCCACCCCTCCCGCCGCCGGTAACCTGCTCGACATCGGGTGCGGCTGGGGCCCGATCGCGTTGACCTTGGCGCTGCGTTCGCCCGCGGCACACGTGTGGGCGGTGGATGTCAACACCCGAGCCCTCGAATTGGTGCGGCGCAATGCGGAGCGCGCCGGGGTCAAGAACCTCACGGCGGTCCCGCCCGACGAGGTGCCCGCTGACCTCAAGTTCGCTGCCATCTGGTCAAATCCGCCCGTCCGCATCGGCAAACCCGCCTTGCAGGAACTCGTCTCCACCTGGCTGCAGCGGTTAATTGCGGACGGCGACGCATGGCTGGTCATTCAACGGAACCTGGGCGGGGACTCCCTGCACCGCTGGCTGATGGAGCAGGGCTGGGCTGTCGAGCGGGCGGGCAGCGCCAAGGGCTTTCGGGTATTGCGAGTCACGCCCGAAAATTAGGGGCGGCTGGCTTTCAGCGCGCGCAGTACATCCGGCAGCGGCGCGGTGGCTGGCAAATACTTGACCCGCTCATCGCGCGCAAACCAGCGGCGCTGGCGGCGCGCTAATTGCCGCGTGGACTGCGCAATTAGGTCCTGAGTTGCTTGGGCATCAAACTCTCCGTTTAGGTGCCGGATGGTTTCGGCGTAACCAACTGCCCGCGAAGCCGTCGGACCCGTGGCCAACCCGCGGGTAAGAAGTTCTTGCACCTCTGCCACCAGGCCGGCTTGCCACATCTTTTCGACCCGGCGCCGAATCCGGACGTCGAGCTCTTCTTGCGCGATCTGCAGGGCAAGCTGCACGGTCGGATACACATATTCTTGCGTCGGTAGCGACGCTGCGAAGGGTCGATTTGTTAAAGCGATGACTTCTAGGGCCCGAATGATGCGGCGATCGTTTCGCGGCTCAATGGTTGCGGCGGCTGCGGGGTCCCGATCTTGTAATTCTTGGTATAGCGCTGCCAACCCGTCTCGCTCGAGGCGGGCGTATAACTCGGAACGCAATTGCGGATCCGTGGGTGGAAATTCCATGTGGTCCAGCGCGGCCCGCACGTATAGGCCGGAGCCGCCCACCAGTATCGGGGTCTTCCCGCGCGCCCGAATCTCATCAATGCGCGAGCGGGCATGTTGTTGATACACGGCGACGGAGGCTTCCTCGGTCACGTCCAAGACATCAAATAGGTGGTGGGGAATGCCGCGCATTTCCGCGGGAGTGATTTTGGCGGTGCCGACGTTCATGCCGCGATAAAGCTGCATGGCGTCCGCATTGATAATCTCACCATCCACCGCTTCGGCCACGCGCACTGCGAGATCGGATTTCCCGGTCGCGGTCTGCCCCACCAGTCCGATTACCAATCCTGCTTCCATCGTCATCAGTCCCCGGTTTTTGGATCCGCGGACCAGTGCGCAGCGAAATACGTCACGCCGAACTGGCGCTCGGTATGGCACACATGCGGCTCGACCACCAGGCCGGCGGACTTCAAAGTTGCTGCCACCATTGCTCCGGCGCTTACCATTGTTGCCCCCAAGTCCAGGGCTTGTTGTTCATCGAGCTGGGTGAATCGTTCCCACTGCCCCGAGTCCAGGATTTGCTCAAGTTGGGTATCGAGGGCTGCGCCCTGAGGATTATGTGGCAGTGGTGCTGTATCCCCATGGGTAGCGGCGCCCGTGCCCATGACGAGCCACAGTTGCGGGCGCTCCATCACTGATGCGGCGCTGTCTTGCGGCGGGGTGGCGCTGGCAATATCTCCGGCAAACCCGGCGGCCCGGAGCAATTGTTCCGCGATGTGGAGGCCGGGCAGGGGCCGCCCGAACCCGGAGTGGGATGTGGCAAATAGCACCACTTCCGGTTCGCTAGTTACTGCTAGCCCGGTTGTGATCAGTTCTGAGGCGCGCTTTTCGAGTTCGGGTAGCGCCGCTCGAGTGCCGGAGCGTCCGGGCAGGATCAGTTCACTGTCAGGAAGAAAAACAATTTGGAGGGACACGGCGCAAGCCGAACCTAAGATTCCCGCACGGTGGGCATTCCGAGGCTCACGCCCACTGGTCCCCCACCGTTGCTGGTGGCCTGGCCCGCACTGATGAGTTTCCCGCGTTCTTGGGCCGCCCACGCGTCTCCAGCCTGGGTGCGGCGCAACTCGAACTCTCCCGTTGTCAGCGCGGAGTCCGCCACAAGGTGATGCGGCGCGGCGCGCGTGATGACCGCTTTAACGATGTCACCGGGGCGGGGGGTTCGCGTATGGCGGGTTTCCGCATCGAGCAATGGAGCCGGACCTTGCGCATCTTCGGGCAGCGAGATGTGGACTAGGCGATGGTCACGCGAGCGGCCGGAAACGCGGTTGGTGCGATCGTCTTTGCGTCCGCCCCCCTGGGTGATGAGCACCTCCACCTCGGTGCCGATTAGCGCCTGATTTTCCTGTTCAGAAATCGCGTTTTGGCGTTTGACCAACCGCTCATAGCGTTCTTGAACTATCTCGCGCGGAATCTGATTGTCCATCGTGGCGGCGGGAGTACCCGGACGCGGTGAGTACTGGAACGTGTAGGCCATGGCGAAGCGGGACTCTTCCACCACGCGCATGGTTTCTTGGAAGTCTTCTTCAGTTTCTCCGGGGAAACCCACGATGATGTCGGTCGTGATCGCGGCCTGGGGAATTCGTTCCCGGACGCGGTCCAATATGCCCAGATATTTTTTCGACCGGTACGAGCGGCGCATGGCACGCAATATCGCGTCCGATCCCGACTGCAACGGCATATGCAAAGACGGCATGACGTTTGGGGTTTCTGCCATCGCGTCGATGACGTCGTCGGTAAAGGCCGCCGGGTGCGGGCTGGTAAAGCGGACCCGTTCGAGCCCGGATATTTCCCCGCAGGCGCGGAGGAGTTTCGCAAAGGCGCCGCGATCACCGAAGCCCACGCCATAACTATTTACGTTTTGCCCTAAAAGGGTTACCTCGATGGCACCGTTGGCCACCAGAGCTTCTACCTCGGCCAGGATGTCCCCCGGGCGGCGATCACGTTCTTTGCCGCGCAGGTGCGGCACGATGCAAAAGGTGCAGGTGTTGTTACAGCCCACCGAAATGGATACCCACCCGGAATAGGCAGCATCACGCTTGGCGGGCAGGGTCGATGGGAAGGTTTCCAGCGCTTCCAGGATCTCGACCTGGGCCTCGGCATTGTGCCGGGCTCGCTCCAAGAGAACGGGAAGCGAACCGAGGTTGTGGGTACCGAACACCACATCGACCCAGGGCGCGCGGTCCACGATGGTGGAGCGATCTTTTTGCGCTAAACATCCACCGACGGCAATCTGCATGCCGGGGCGTTCACGTTTGATCGCGGCCAACTGACCGAGGTTGCCGTAGAGCTTATTGTCGGCGTTTTCCCGCACAGCGCACGTGTTCAGCACGACGATGTCGACTTCGCCCTGCGCTATGGCGCTCTCTTCGGCTCGCACATAGCCGGCTTCCTCGAGCATGCCGGCGAGTCTCTCGGAATCGTGAACGTTCATTTGGCAGCCGAAGGTGCGCACCTGATAGGTGCGCGGTGCCGTGATGGTGGTTGCAGTCATAACAGCCCATAGCCTACGTCGTCGTGATTAGCTGGCCGTGGCCGTGGCCCGGGTCTCGCGGGTCACCACAACTTTGACCTGACCGGGATAAGTCATTTCTTTTTCGATGCGTTGGGCAATATCGCGTGCCAGGGACTCAGCGGCGGCGTCATCCACCTGTTCAGGCTGCACTGCGATGCGCACTTCGCGGCCAGCATTCATCGCAAAGGCCCGCTCGACGCCGGGGTGCTCCTCGGCCAGTTTCTCGAGCCGGTCGACGCGTTCCACATACTGGTCGAGTTCTTCGCGGCGGGCACCTGGACGGGCGGCAGAAATTGCGTCGGCAATTTGAACCACAACGGCTTCTAGCGTCTCGGCCGGCACTTCGTCGTGGTGGGCTGCGATCGCGTTGACCACGGCTTGAGATTCGCCGTGCCGCCGGGCCAAATCTGCCCCGATTAGAGCGTGTGTCCCCTCGATTTCGTGGCTGAGGGCCTTACCGATGTCGTGCAGGAACGCCGCGCGGCGCGCCAGATCGACATCGAGACCAACCTCCGCCGCGATCAGTGCAGCCAAATATGAGCTTTCGACCATGTGAGCCAGTACGTTTTGGCCAAAGCTGGTCCGCAGCCGTAAGGCGCCTAAAGTGCGAATGAGGTCCGGCGCCAGTCCGCTTACGCCCACTTCGTCGGCGGCTTTTTGCCCCGCTTCGATCGTGCGTTGCTGCGCCCGCTCCGAGGCTTCTCGGTGCGCGCTTTCAATGCGTTCGGGGTGAATTCTGCCGTCTGCCACGAGCGCTTCCAGCATGTCGCGCGCAATCTCTCGCCGTTCTGGGTCAAAGCAGGACAGCAGAACGGTGGTCGGTGTTTCGTCGATTACGACGTTGACACCGGTGATGGTTTCAAACGTGCGAATGTTGCGTCCCTCTTTGCCGATGATCCGGCCCTTCATTTCTTCTGAAGGCAGGTTGACCATCGTCACGATGGACTGCGCGGAAGTCGGGACGGCCACTCGCTGCATCGCGGTGGTCAAAATCGCGGTAGCGCGATGTTCCGCTTCGGCTTTTGCTGTGCGCTCGGACTGTCGAATGAGGGCGCGGTTCTCGCGCTCAACTTCGCCGCGGATCCGTTCGGTAATCTCTTCGCGCGCCTCTTCGAGGGATAGCTGTGCGATGCGCGCCAATTCGCCCCGCAGGCGGTTTTCAAATTCTTGCTGCAGGGAGTCGAGTTCTTGCTTTCGCGCCGCCAACTGTTCTTCGCGGTCTTCTTGCCGCGTCCGCACGCGTTCCCGGTCCGCCTCAAAACGCTCTTCGCGTTCGGCGATACGCTCCAGCCGCTGTTCAACGTCAGCGGACTGCCTTTGGAGTTCTTTGCGCGCCTCGGAGGCTTCTTCGGCCGCGCGGCGCCGCACCTCGTTTGCATCGCGGCGCGCCACCCAGATCAATAACAGAGCGATGAGACAAGCCAGGAGCAACGCAACAATCACAAGACTCTCGCCCATTGCTCCTCCTATTAATGAATTTATCGCTCAGTTCTAGATCGGTTAGATCATCCCATCATCGCACTCATCCAAAGCCGGCTGTATGACGCTAAGGGCTTGACCAGTCGAATATCCGCGCCGGCCCAGATAACCGACCAGACGCTGCAGGGCCCGTTCGCGCGGCAAGTTTCGGACAGAATCTATGCGGCGCGCAATCAACTCTCGTGCCCGCTGCATCTCGGCGTCATCATCTAGTTGCTCCAGCGCCGCTTGCGCGTGTAAATCGCTGAGTCCACGCCGCCGTAATTCTTGCGCAATGGCCCGGCGGGCCTGCCCACGCTCGTTATGCCGCGTGCGCACGAGCATCGCCGCGTATTCGGCGTCGTCTATCAGACCAACTTCCTCGAAGCGGTCCAATAACTCCTCTGCGATCTCGGCGGAGACTTCGCGATCCGTCAGGCGCTGGAACAGTTCGAATCGACTGCGCGGGGAACGAGAGAGCGTGCGCAGCACTATCGCGCGCGCCCGTTCCTGTTCTTCCGCTCGACTGGGAGTGGCAGGTTCGTCAGTTGATGCCGTCATCAAGTTCTGAACTTAAAAGTCGACGGCGACTTCTTCTTCATCTGCGCTTTCAGGTTTGACAGCGCCAATACCCAACTTCTCCTTGATTTGCCGTTCAAGTTCGTTGGCGAGTTCGGGGTTATCACGCAAGAAGGTGCGGGCGTTTTCTTTACCCTGCCCGAGTTGATCGCCCTCATAGGTGTACCAAGCACCCGATTTACGGACCAATCCGTGCTCAACACCGAGGTCAATCAGGCTACCTTCGCGCGAGATTCCACGGCCGTAAATAATATCGAATTCGGCCTGCTTAAACGGCGGAGCCATCTTATTCTTGACGATGCGAGCGCGCGTGCGGTTTCCGACCGGAGCCGTTCCCTCTTTCAGGGTCTCGATCCGACGCACATCAATGCGCACCGAAGAGTAGAACTTCAAAGCCTTACCACCCGTGGTGGTTTCTGGGCTTCCAAAGAACACACCAATCTTTTCGCGCAACTGGTTAATGAAGAGCGCCGTAGTGCCTGAAGAATTCAAGCCACCGGTGATCTTGCGCAGCGCTTGCGACATGAGGCGGGCCTGCAACCCCACGTGGCTATCGCCCATTTCGCCTTCAATTTCAGCTTTGGGCACGAGTGCGGCGACCGAGTCGATGACAATGATGTCTAGGGCGCCGGAGCGGATCAGCATGTCCATAATTTCGAGCGCTTGCTCCCCCGTATCGGGTTGCGAAACTAACAGCGCATCGGTGTCGACACCAAGATTTTTGGCATATTCCGGGTCAAGCGCGTGCTCCGCATCGATAAAAGCAGCTACGCCGCCAGCCCGTTGGGCATTAGCAACCGCGTGCAGCGCCACAGTGGTCTTACCCGAACTCTCCGGCCCATAGACTTCGACAACGCGGCCGCGTGGGAGCCCGCCAATTCCGAGCGCCACATCCAGCGCGATTGAACCCGTCGGAATGACCTCGGTGGGGACTCTGCCCTCATCCCCCAGGCGCATGACTGAGCCCTTGCCGAACTGTCGATCAATTTGGGAAAGTGCGGCCTCAAGGGCCTTCGCACGATCTGCCGGTACCGCCATGGGTTTCCACCTAACGTTGTCAAGCGACGCCTAACGCCGACGTCGAATCATTTTCAATTCGGATCTGACGCTACGGGAACCCACTGACATTTCTTATTCAGCGAGCTTGACAGTTATTACCGCAAGCCGAGCGCACCTTGTTAATAACTCGTATCGTACAGGCGTTCGACTGGAGGGGCTAGGGCGACTCGCCCGACATTACTTAAAATTAGGCTTTCTTTGCGCTGCGATGCGGCAGACCCCAGCGTAAGTTTTCTGGAACATCCGCCGCATCGCAAAGCGCAAACCACACCTGTTTAGGCTCATAACCCGCATCGAGAGCCTCGGCTGCGGTTAAACCCGAAAATTGCGAAAGCACAAAATCATGGGCTAGTGAAGTTCCTCGCGTACCGAGTACCTCAGAAACCAGTCCCCAAAATTCACTGTGCCGCACGAGAGGTCGATAGAAAGTGGACGCCTTATTAGCGCGCGCCCACCAGCCCCTGATTCAGCAGTTCCAACTCGGGCGGAATCGTGTCGGGGATCTGTACGCCCTCAGCAACCGCAATGCGGTCACTGACTTCGCGCAAGACTAAAGACAGCGGCACATTAAGTGCCGAACAGATCGCAAAGAGAAGCTCTGAACTGGCTTCCTTCTGCCCCCGTTCAACCTCGGAAAGGTAACCAAGAGACACCCGGGCGGCAGCGGACACCTCACGCAATGTGCGTCCCTGACGTTGCCGCATGGTCCGCAGAACATCGCCAAGTTCTCGTCTTAGAAGTATCACTTTGCCACCTCCCTGGTCCCGTTGGAAGTTTTCAGTATACGCGTGCTGTTGGATCGCGCTGTTTTGCCGCACCCTACCGTAACCGTACCCGGTTGTATTTCGAGCAGGACGGGAGCCGGCGCTCTGGCGCGAGATTTTGCGCTGCTGGGCCAATTTTTGCTCCACTATTTTTTCTCTCACATCAAAGTTAACGCCGCGGGCGATTAATTTGTTCCCGCGCGCATATCGAGTTCCAGGGCGAGCAATTCAACCGCCGCCCGCGTCGCCGCGCGGCGCACTTCATCGCGGCTTCCGGGAAAGACATGTCTTTCAACTCGGCTCACTTCGCCCGCGCCCCCGTATCCGATCAGGCCAATAAAAACCATGCCGGCCTCATACCCCTCCAACTCCCCCGGGCCCGCCACACCGGTGGTCGCGAGCGCCCACGTGGAATCGAAGAGGCGCTGCGCGGCGCGCGCCATGGCGAGCACAGTTTCTTCACTCACTGTGCCGTGCGCGGAAATTACAGCCTGGGGAACCTTTAAGACCTCGAGTTTCGCCTCGGTGGCGTAGGCCACGATCCCGCCCCGGACGACCTCAGATGCACCCGTGGGAGTTATTAACTCCGAGGCGACTAAACCGCCCGTTAGCGACTCGGCGCACGAGACACTCTCAGACCGCCGCACCAAAGTCTGGATGAGCGGCGTCGTCCTTAATTCACTCACTGCGCCTCCGCCCGAGCACAGCGGCTCGATAAATGTAATGCGCGCCCGTGACCACTGTCAGAACCACCGCGATGCCCATGGTGATGTGCGCAAGCCACGGCAGCCATGGCGCGAGGTGTTCGAGGGGCAGAATATATAGACCGATCGCAACAATCTGCACGACGGTTTTGAGTTTGCCGCCCCGGGAAGCGGGGATTACTCCGCGCCGCACCACCACGAGGCGCAGCACAGTGATGCCCAGTTCGCGCACCAAAATTACGATGGTGACCCACCACGGCAGATAGTCCAGCAAACTCAAACCGATCAGGGCGGTGCCAATGAGCGCCTTATCCGCAATCGGATCGACAATCTTGCCGAAGTCGGTCACCAACCCGCGATTGCGCGCTAGCTGGCCGTCATAGCGATCAGTGATGGCGGCGGTCGCAAAAGCGGCAGCCGCAACCAGGCGCCAGATAATCGATTGGCCCGAATCTACGAATAGGGCAACGGCAAATACCGGGACCAGCGCAATGCGCACCATAGTGAGGACATTTGCGATGTTCAGGAGGGGAACATCGCGCACATCTTCACTTGACGTTTTATCGACCACAGCATCCACCCTACGCACTGGCAAAAACTTTTCGCGATACGCTCGCTGCTGTGCCGGCCCACCGCTCTACTTTTCCCCACCGAAACATTCCTGCCCGCATTCTAATCGCGGGCGTCGGAGTGGTGTTTGCCCTCCTCGGAGGCGCGCTCGCTTGGGGCGTCAATGGCCACTTCACGTCCGTTTCGGATGGCGCGGT
>Ga0209487_1002428_pt1 | contig 15167 bp, 17 predicted proteins | sample Poulit2012_FD_187524 | JGI IMG/M metagenome (GOLD analysis project Ga0209487, IMG submission 187524) | Agricultural soil microbial communities from Georgia to study Nitrogen management - Poultry litter 2012 (SPAdes) (version 2) | ecosystem: Environmental > Terrestrial > Soil > Agricultural land... | reverse complement strand
CAGCTTTTTTATCCGTTTTGTTTCCTGAAAAGTGTGTTCTAGTAACACAAAGGATTCATTCAACATAGTCGTGTATTTTATGTATAGCGAGTAACATGCAGTTTTAAAAAAGGGGGGATAAAACGACTCGGTTTATTAGCTAAGCGACAGAGGAGAAATCATTTGTTAAAATAGAGACCGAAAACAGTAACGAACAATGCATCATTAACCTATTCAAAAAGCGAGTGAATGTACATGCGACAAAATGTAACAAAGACCGATGTATTAGCTGGAGTACAATGGTTTCTATTTATGTTTGCCAACATCGTCGTTATTCCGATCGGAGTTGGAGCTGCGTATCAATTACAACAAGACGAGATCGTCTCATTACTTCAATTATCCTTCATCGTCACAGGACTTGCTTGTTTAGCACAAGTTTTGTTCGGACACGGGCGACCGATTATGGAAGGACAGTCTGGTTTATGGTGGGGGATTTTTTTAACGCTTGTAGTTACGACATCCGCCCAAGACATGCCATTACACGTCTTAGGTGGAAGTCTTGCGCTCGGCGTTATTTTATCAGGACTTTTAACGGTAATAATCGGCTTGACTGGTCTCGGTGCAGTTTTTGGCAAACTGTTTAAACCAGGTGTGATGGGCGTCTTCATGATGCTTCTCGGCCTTACGTTAATGAGTATTTTCTTCAAAGGAATGTTCGGCATTCCTTTCGGACTTGCTGCTGACGACGTCGTCTTACAAATTCCAACGGGATTATTAGCGTTAGCTATTGTAGTTTTTGTCATTATTTTCAGTATAAAAGCCCCGGTAAAATGGCGGAGTTACGCCTTACTTATCGGCATTGTCGTCGGTTGGATTTGCTACGTTCTCATCTTCGGTAGTGCCAAAGCGCATGAAAGTACGAACGCAACGATCAAACTATTTCCATTAGGTGCATTAACGTGGGATACAGGAGTCGTCCTTACGGCATTACTTGCGGGGTTATTAAACATATCGAATACGTATGGCGCACTGCTCGGAACGGATGAATTGCTCGGTCATAAAACTTCAGCGAACACGTACCGGAAAACATTTACGGTCACAGGTATTGTCAATACAGTTTCAGGATTTTTCGGACTCGTACCATACGCACCATATGTTTCATCGATTGGATTTTTACAACAGACGGCGATTTACCGTAAATCACCATTTATAATCGGTAGCATTCTTTTCGTGTTTATCGGTATTATTAAACCGATCGGTGCTTTTTTCTCGCTATTACCATTAAGTATTGGAAGCGCGGTGTTATTCGTTGCTTACGCACAGTTTTTCCAATCGGCACTGCAGTTTTTTAAGTCGTTACGATTGAATGCTGTAAATATGTATCGGGTTGCGATACCGTTTTTCGTTGGTGCGATCATTATGATGCTTCCATCTAGTTATTTTACATCTATCCCTTCATTTATCCAGCCGTTTTTAAGTAATGGATTACTCGTCGGTATTTTGTTAGCGATCGTTTTAGAAAATGTAGTTAATTGGGATAAGTATAAATAGACTTTCTACTATTTTTAAAACATAATAATGTAATTCTTCTTACAAAATTTCGAAGATTTTATAAATGTTTTTGCACTCTCTTAACGTTATGTATGAACACAATGTGTTTTTATACGTAGCGTTATTTTTTAGGGAAAAATAACTATTGACAGTTCTGTGTATTAAGTGGATAATACAACGTAAAGTGTATTACCTCCTTGATACACGAATGTGTTACTTCATACTTCGTGTACAGATGCATTCATACACCATGTGTTTAAATTGATGCATATAATTTAAAATTTTCTTTGTATGTTTTTTTTACAAGTCGTGTATGAATGAGTTAATACATAATGGCTAAATGGATGAAGTGAAAGAAAGGATGGTAATTTGCGTATGCAGTTCGATAGTCGTATACCTGTCTACGTGCAAATCATTCGTTATTTTAAAGTGAAAATAGCGAGTGGAGCATTGGCGATGGGGGCAGAAATACCGTCGCGACGAGAGTTGGCGAAACGATGGAAAATTAATCCGAACACAGTACAACGTGCCTTTAAAGAAATGGAGGAAGCGAAGTTGATCTATACGGAAGGGAATATGCCGAGTAAAGTAACAAATGACGAAGCAACGATCGCACACATCCGTGAAACATTAGTCCAAGAAGCGATCGAACAGTTTATATCTTCGATTCATACGTTACAAATCCCGTTAGAAGAAGTAATAGTAGAACTAGAGAAGCAATATGCTAATGCAGTACGGAAAGGGGCGAGAACAGATGATTGAAGTGAAAAATATAAGAAAAGCTTTCGGTCGTAAAAAAGTGTTGCAAGGAGTTTCATTTACGGCACAAAAAGGGGAAATAACGTGTTTAGTCGGCGTAAACGGTGTTGGAAAAACGACAATTATGAATGCAATCATGAATTTAACACCTATTAACAGTGGAGAAATTTTAATCGACGGTGAAAAGCTAACGCCAGCCACATATGAAAAAATTACGTATATTCCCGATTCGATTACGATGCTTGGAACGATGCGTATTGAAGATGCGTTTCAATTTATGCGCGATTTTTATACGTCTTGGAATGAGACGCGAGCAACAGAATTACTCAACTTTTTCCGTTTACAAAAAAATGAACGAATTAATGATTTATCGAAAGGGAACAAAGCGAAAGTGAATATGCTTCTCGGTTTAGCACTCGATGTCGATTATATATTGATGGATGAGCCGTTTTCAGGCATCGACGTGTTTAGTCGCGAACAAATAACGGATGTGTTCACGTCACATTTAATAGAAGACCGTGGAGTGTTAATAACGACGCACGAAATCGATGATGTGGAACATTTAATTGACAAAGTTGTCTTACTCGACGATGGAATTGTCTATAAAGAATTTAATGCGGAAGCTGTTCGTGAAGAACAAGGGAAGTCGATTGTCGATGTGATGAGGGAGGTTTATCGACCGTGAAAAATTTCACAAAACTTGTAAATTTTGAGTTTAACCGTTTTTTAAAACTGTATGTGACGTTACTCATCATCGTCTACGGTATTCAAACGGCCGGGGTGTTATTTCACACGTTTAAATTTAAAAAGTTAACGAATGATATCGTCATGCGCGGTGAAATGACAGAATTAGAATTTACTGAAATGTACGGTGTGTTCAGTATGGAAGATTTTACAATGTCAAGCTTGTACATCCTGCCTATTTATGTCGGTATCGCGGCAATCGCTTTTTACGCTTTTTTCATTTGGTACCGCGATTGGTTCGCCAAACATACGTTCATTTATCGTTTATTAACGTTGCCGACACAACGGATGAACATTTATTTAGCGAAATTGACGACGATGCTACTCATTACGCTAGGTTATGCAGCACTACAAATAGTGATGATCGCTTTTCATTCGAAATTGACGAAGTGGATTATACCACAAGCTTTTCGTTACGATTATTCTTTATATGAATCGGTTAATTTAACGAGTCAATACTCGCTCGTTTTAACGGGGAACGCGTTCGATTTCTTTATCGCCTACGCCTTTATATTAACAGCGATTATCGTCATCTTTACGGCAGTTTTATTTGAAAGAAGTTATCGATGGAAAGGATTAGTTATCGGAATCGTGTATGCATTTATTATATTTTTACTTATCGTCGTACCGTTTACGGTTATGTTTTTGTTTTATTATCAACCGCGAATTTATCCAGAAGAAGCGCTTTTCATCCAACTTGGAATAATGCTAATTATTGTCGTAACATCACTATTTATTAGTCGTCATTTAATGAATAAAAAGGTATCGGTGTAAGGGGGGATGGACGTGAAAAAATATTGGAAAACAATTGTTGCAGTCTGTTTTATAATTGCTACCTTAACTATATTTTATGTCATGCAATATAATACAACGAACATATATCCGCAATTACATATGCAGACGAAACAAGGGGATGAGCAATCGGTAGAAAATGTCGTGTTCATTGGGGATATGTTTTCAGGAGTCATGACACACCAAACATTTCGATTTGAACAAAACGAAACGAAATATTTAGAACAAGAGCCGTATACGAAACGAATGCGCGGTTATTATCAGCCTTTACAAATTGAACAATTACAAAAAGAGTATCGCTCTTTTATGCGTGGGAAATTAGAAGATGTAAATCTCTTCTTTGAAAATGAAACATACGTCGCTTACGGTGCAGCACCAGATGGGCTTTGGTCGTACAATAACGAACTGTTTGAAATCGCGCTTTTAAATAAAAAAACGAATGAAGTAACTTCCTTTACAACGACGATTCCCGAATATGGAAAGTATTGGTATGTAGAGCCGTACAAGGTGTTTATGCGCGAAAATAACGTTATGTTGCTGACGATGAATGAAAGATTTACATCTGAATCAGAAGATGATGTGGCGGAACTCCACGTCTATACGTTTGACATTGAAAAAGAAGAACTAGTCGACGAGACAACGTTGACGGAATTAGCTCGTTACTACAAGGATTATGAACATCAGGAAATAGAAATGATTGAAAGTGATAAAAACAATGAGGAAATACTTATCGTACAAACAACTTACAATTATGCGACTGATGTAGAGGAAGTTGAAACGTCAAAAGTCGTTCTCTACAATATGGTGACAGGTTCACTAACGGATGTTGCATTCGATGCACAGCTAGGTATTCCGATGTCATTTGACGGAGACTATATTTATTCTTTTAAAGATACGAAGCAGTCGATCGACATGACGAAATACGACATCGATAAAAAGGAAGTGACAGAAGAACTCACACTACAAGTTGAACCACAGCCATATATGGATGCAGGTGCTTATTATACGGTAAAAAATAACGATGGAAAACTATATATCGTCACATCTGAAACACCGTTTGACACTTTCGTTATCGATACAACAACGATGGAAGTAGAGTACGAAGGAAATATTATAAGCACGGGAAACGTTAATCCGAATATCGGTGAAGAAATGTATATATACGACGTAGAAATTCGTTAACAAAAAAACGTGATTGGCGTAATTATTCGTCAATCACGTTTTCGTATATGCGGGCAAGCTTTTCATCTAGCTTTGCAGTTTGTACGATTCGCGCCTCACGGATGTACTCCTTGCCATGTACGAAAAGTAGAAGAACAGGTGCCGTAAAAACGGAAAACTTCCCGGCTACTTCGGGAACTTCGCTAGCATCTACTTTTTTCGCGACAATTCGTGGATACTTTTCGAGCATCTGTTTTATTTGTGGCTCTAACCCATGACAGACACTGCAGTTTTCTTGACTTACATAAAGAAAACTAAGTTCGTTTGCTGAAATAAGCTCATCAATTTCTGCCATTGTATGACATAGAGGGAAAGTATTGATCGGAAAAACTCCTTTCTTTACGGAACGATATGCCGTTTGACCAATGAGCGTATAAGATGACAAACAGGCACATTGTTCGTATCATGAATAGTAAGTTCATTATACTAGTATGGGTATTTAAAAGAAAGGAATTGATATGAAAGCGATGGAAGCAGAAAAAGGAATTCGTTATTTTCCAGTTGCGCTATTTTCTAGTGTGATGGGTGTTGCCGGTGTCGCGCTCGTTTTACGACTAGTAGAAAACATGTACGAATTATCGTCCATTTATTCGCTCATTGCGCTCATTTTAGCTTCATTATTATTCATTGTAAACGGACTAATATTTTTATATCGTCTTTTTCGCTACGTTGCGGATGTGCAGGAAGATTTTGCTCATCCTGTAAAGATGAATTTTTTCGGTGCAATATCAATTAGTTTGTTGTTGCTTGCACGTCTATTTTATGACTTTTCACCGATGGTGTCGCTCGTCCTTTGGGTAAGTGGTGCAATATTGCAAACGGCACTTACACTCGCCGTTTTGTCAAAGGTCATTTGGGTTCATTCGTTCCAGATTGAACAGTTTAACCCGGCGTGGTTCATTCCAATTGTAGGGAACATCGTCGCTCCGCTAGCCGGTGTATATCACGTACATGAAGTTATTAATTGGACGTTTTTTAGTATCGGTATTTTGTACAGCATCATTTACTATACAATTTTTACGAACCGGATTTTCTTTCATCCACCAATGCCGGCAAAACTGCAGCCGACATTTTTTATATTAATGGCACCGCCGGGGATCGGTTTCGTCTCGTATGTACAATTAACGGATAAATTGGACGTATTTGCTTATATATTATTCGGGATTGCTTTTTATCTTGGGCTCCTTTTGTTGTTTCAACTAAAGCGATTTTTCACGATTCCTTTTTTCGTCTCTTGGTGGGCATACTTATTCCCAAGTGCAGCAGTAACTAGTGCGACGCTTCATTTATATGTTGCGACGAATTGGGTTGGTTTAAAGATCGTTGCCCTCGTTCAGGTAATCGGTTTAATTGTATTGACGTTATACTTATTATGGAAGACGATTGGGCTTGTTCGTAGTGGTGTTATTTTTGTAAAGGAAGTATAACAGCATTTTGTACGATAAAAAAAGTTGTAGAGGGAGTAGATATCCCTCTACAACTTTTGGATTAAACAGCGTTATTGATCGGGGCAGGTGTAATCGGATCTAAGCAAGTAATACCGCAGAAGCAGCGTAAGTCAACTGTAATACAGAGTCCTGTTTCTTGGAAATTCGTTATCGTCATGTCAGCATACGCACTACATAAACTACAGTCGGTAAACGTGCCCGTATCACCATTGCCATCGGCTACAGGTGTTAAGAGTTCTAATTTTACACAATGTTTTGAGTTACGCTCAAAACCACGAACTTTAAAAACAGGCGATTCTAAACATTGGAACGTAGTCGTACCGTTATCAGTTACGGGAACAAAACCCGAGCCGATAAAAGGTTTACCACCTTTTCCAGAAAAAAGTATAAACGGAACTGTCGTATTTCTACTCACAGGCATTGTTACGCCAGGAGAAAGTAAGTCTTCAACAGAGCGATCACAACTAATTGTACATCCTCGTGATAGATCTTCGGCTACTTTTCTTTGAGCCTCTAATATTCTCCTTACCGTATCGACGACGCAATTCCCACTACTGCTAAAAGAAGGACTGCCGCAGCTCATAATATTTCCATCTCCTTTTTAGTGATCTACAATAACACTATATGTACGGTACTTATAACAGGTTGTTTTCTCGTCTACTTTTTTGAAAAATGCGTCCGTGCCCCTGAGCTGAATGTCATATTTTAGGACAATTGTTCAATTGAAAAAGTAGATGCATCTATGCGAAATGTGGAATAAAGATAAAACGAACGTCAAAATACGTTTTTCCTCTAGTTATTAAAATACAAATAAACGATAAACGACAAAGTCGGAAACACTCGAACGGTTTTATGCGTACCCGTGGGGGGGAGCCGTGAAATATGAAGCAGAAACAGCAAAATACACGATAGTGTATAGGATCGGATGGTAAATATGAAACAGAAACAGCGAAATTGACGAAAGTGTAGAGGATAGAATTGAAATAGTAAGTATTCGGCTGAATTTTTCCGATACTTTAGATGCCACGGAAACAAAAACTCTTTTTGCGTAAAACTGTAAAGGCGCAATTATGGGGTGGAAAACACTCACACGATTTGACATTTCGTCGATCCGTGCTACTATAAAAAGTGAATAGAATAGCAACATATACACTAGGGGTGCCTGTGAAACAGGCTGAGATCGAAGTGAGACTTCGGGATTCTTATAACCTGATCTAGTTAAAGCTAGCGAAGGGAAGTGCTGTATGTTATGTATCATTAATTTGCATAACTACCACTTTCCTTCTTTATCGGAAAGTGGTTTTTTTGATGGTTTAAAATGTACGTGAAGATTGGAGGAGAAAGATGACATGTGAACTACATGCCATTTCAACGGGGAAACAATCGCTTGGTCAGTTCGTTTCGATCGCATCAGAAATAGCACCGTTTGTTGATTATATTCATATTCGGGAACGATCGTGGACAGCACGCAAACACGTACAAGCAATTGATAAACTCGTTAAACATCATGTTCCTCTAGAAAAAATAATCGTGAACGATCGTCTTGATGTCGCGCTCGTCGCAGAAGCAGCTGGAGTGCAACTAGCTGGACATAGTGTCGATGTTGCCCGTGTAAAGGAGAAGTTTCCGACGATGCGTATTGGCAGTTCTGTGCATTCCGTACAAGAAGCAAAAGAAAGTGCCCAAGCTGGCGCAAACTACGTTGTTTACGGGCATATATATGAAACAAACTCCAAAAAAGGATTGCAGCCTCGTGGTGTACAACAACTACGTCAAGTAGTAGAAAGTGTGACCGTGCCAGTCATTGCGATCGGTGGAATTACGCCACAACGAGTAAATGAAGTTTTGCAATCGGGTGCAAAAGGGATCGCTGTACTGTCCGCTATTTTTTTCGCTGAGAAACCGGAAGAAGCGGCAAAACATCTGTACGATTCGTTGAAAGGAGGGGTTACATGAATCTTGTCATTAATGGGGAAAAAATGAACGTCCCGAAATCGATATCAACGATTACGGAATTAATTGAACATTTGGAATTAAAAAGTCCAGTCATTATCGTCGAACATAACGAAGTTATTTTACAAAAAGGGGAACATGAAAAGACGAAAATTGCACCGGGCGATACAATAGAATTCGTCCAATTTGTCGGTGGAGGGTAATAAGCTGTTCTCATACAATCTAAGGAGGAAATACGATGTTAAAAATAGGACCATATGAATTTTCATCTCGTTTATTTTTAGGAACAGGGAAGTTTTCTGATTTCGATATTCAACGGGAAGCGGTCGACGCTTCCGAAACGGAAGTGCTAACATTCGCCGTACGGCGTATGAACATTTATGAGCCGAGTCAACCGAACTTTTTAGAAAAAATTGATTTAGATAAATTTAAGTTTTTACCGAATACAGCCGGTGCTAGTACAGCGGAAGAAGCGGTTCGCATTGCAAAACTCGCACAAGCTTCAGGTATTTGTCATATGGTAAAAGTGGAAATTATCGGCTGTGATAAAACGTTATTACCTGATCCAGTCGAAACGTTACGGGCAACGGAGATGCTACTTGAAGACGGTTTTATCGTCTTACCGTACACATCTGATGATGTCGTTTTAGCGCGTCGGTTAGAAGAACTTGGAGCACATGCAGTGATGCCAGGAGCATCCCCGATCGGTTCCGGGCTCGGGATCGTCAATCCGTTAAACTTAGAATTTATTATTGAACAGGCGAATGTTCCCGTTATCGTCGATGCTGGAATCGGTTCACCGCAAGATGTTGCGTATGCGATGGAATTAGGTGCAGATGGAGTGTTATTAAATACAGCTGTTTCCGGTGCGAAAGATCCTGTCAAAATGGCTAAAGCGATGAAGCTTGCAACAGAAGCAGGTCGACTTGGCTTTGAAGCGGGCCGAATTCCGAAGAAAAAAACGGCAACAGCGAGTAGTCCGCTTGAAGGGTTGAGTCTATGACAGACGATCGCTACTCTCGACAAACATTGTTTACACCGATCGGTCAGAAAGGACAGCGGCGTCTACGTGATAAACACGTCCTAATCATCGGTGTTGGAGCCCTTGGAACGCAAAGTGCGGAAGTGCTCGTTCGTGCCGGAGTAAAAAAAGTAACTCTCGTAGACCGCGACTATATTGAATGGAGTAATTTACAACGTCAACAGCTCTTTACAGAAGAAGATGCGAAAAATAGAATCCCAAAAGCAGTTGCAGCTGCGGAAAAATTACGCGCAATTAATTCGGAAGTCGAAATCGACGGACTTATTCTCGATGTGACAGCAGAGGAAGTAGAATCGCTCGTTCAAGGTGTCGATTTAATTCTTGACGCAACGGATAACTTTGACATTCGTCTCCTCATAAATGATATTAGTCAAAAACATTCCATTCCGTGGATATACGGTTCGTGTGTCGGAAGTTATGGGATGAGCTATACGATTATTCCAGGAGAAACGCCGTGTTTACACTGTTTATTAGAAACTGTTCCGGTCGGAGGGCCGACGTGTGATACAGCAGGAATTATTCACCCAGCTGCAAGTCAAGTCGTCGTTCATCAAACGACGGAAGCATTAAAAATTTTGACAGGTAATACGGATAAGTTACGTAAAAAACTTATTTCATTCGACTTATGGGAAAATCAAACGGTCGCCATGAACGTCCAAACGCTAAAGAAAGCGGACTGCCCATCGTGTAGCGAAGAAGCGACGTACCCGTTTTTACAGTTTGACCAACAGACGAAAACAGCTGTTCTTTGTGGGCGCCAGTCCGTACAAATTCGACCGCCGGAAAAACAGACACGTGATCTAGAACTACTTGGAAGACAGCTAGAAAAAACGGGTGGAAAAGTAGAGGTCAATCCATTTTTGCTTTCTTATACGGTTGCAGACGAGCGAATGGTTTTATTCCGTGATGGACGTGCGCTTATCCATGGCACGAACGATATTGAAAAAGCACGCGCGTTATATCATCGCTATTTAAGTTAAGGAAGGGATCGGTTCATGAACGAGAAAAAAATACGTACGTCCGAACATCCAGTTACAAAAGAAGAAGCGTTACGTTCTGTCTCGAGTCGCTCTAGCAATGTTCATATCGATAAAAGCGAAGCAATTTCCCTCTATAAAACGATGCTACGTATTCGCTATTTCGAATTGGCGGTAGAAAAGGCACTAGAAAACGGAGAGTTTCACGGCACGACTCATTTATACAACGGACAAGAAGCAGTCGCAGTCGGTGTTTGTTCTGAGCTACGTACAGGCGATATGATTACGAGTACACATCGCGGACACGGTCATAGCATCGCAATGGGGGCATCCGTTCGAAAAATGATGGCGGAAATTTACGGGAAAGCTACTGGATATTCTAAAGGGAAGGGTGGCTCGATGCATATCGCTGACGTTGCAGGTGGAAATCTCGGTTCGAACGGTATCGTCGGTGGTGGAATTCCGATTGCCGTTGGAGCTGCATTAAGTGCACAAATGCAACGAAAAGAGCACGTCACTATCTGTTTCTTTGGAGATGGTGCTACGAATGAAGGGAGTTTCCATGAATCACTAAATTTAGCATCGATTTGGAACGTACCTGTCGTTTTCGTTTGTGAAAATAATAAGTACGGAATGTCGAGTTCAATCGATGTGATGACGAACATTACCGATCTTTCTAAGCGAGCGGACGCATACGGTATTTCTGGGATAACGATCGATGGAAATGATGTACTACAAGTAAAACAAACAGCTCGTCAAGCGATCGAACATGCGCGTTTTGGCGGCGGTCCAACGCTTATTGAAGCTAAAACGTACCGTTATAAAGGACATTCGCGTAGTGACAAACAAGTGTATCGTTCCGAACGAGAAGTTGCAGCGTATAAAAAACGGGATCCGATCGAACTGTTTGAACGTTCGCTTTTAGAAGGAAATATATTAGATGAATCAAACATTGTAACGATGAAAGATATAGTGAAAGAGGAAATAAATGACGCAGTGACGTTCGCTCGAGAAAGCGAGGAGCCTACGGAATGCGAATTGTATCGCGATGTTTACGCATGAGCAACTAAAGTAAAGTTTTTGTCTATCTAAAGAGGCACTTTACGAAGTGTAAAAGGAAATGAACGTCTTACGTATAACTTACGTATGCTCGTAACTTTCCTAACGGAAATTGTTTTCATCCCGTAACGTACCGATTAAAAACTGTATGAAACTGAGAAGGTAACTTAGCGTGATGGATGTCGTACACCATTTGTAATACTTGATAAGACTTTTATCGAACACGGATATAGTCGTACGTTTAAAAACTGTTGAAAACAGTGACAACGTGCGAAAGAAAACGAGTAACGTTGCACGTAAAGTACATGTACAGCCGAACATGCTTAAAAGTGTGCAAAAAGGAAAGGGATCACGATGCGAACGATCACTTATCGAGAGGCAATAAGAGAAGCACTGCAATATAAATTGGAAGATGATGAACGCGTTTTTCTACTTGGAGAAGATATTGGCATCTATGGCGGGGCATTCGGCGTGACGAAAGGCTTGCTTGAACAATTTGGTACAGAGCGTGTTCGCGACACACCGATTAGTGAACTAGGGATTACGGGTGTTGCTGTTGGGGCAGCATTAACTGGTATGCGCCCAATCGTTGATATTCAGTTTTCTGACTTTTTAACGCTTGCACTTGATCAAATCGTCAACCAAGCAGCAAAAATTCGTTACATGTTCGGTGGGAAAGCATCCGTTCCACTCGTCGTGCGTACACCGAGTGGTTCCGGAACAGGAGCGGCGGCGCAACATTCGCAAAGTTTAGAAGCGTGGCTAGCCCATATTCCAGGATTAAAAGTCGTTCAACCGGCAACAGCATATGACGCAAAAGGATTAATGATTGCTGCGATTGAAGATGGTAACCCCGTCATTATATATGAACATAAACTTTTATATGATAAAACTGGAACGGTCCCCGGCCAACCCTATCGTATCCCACTCGGTAAAGCGGATATAAAACGTCAAGGGACAGATATAACAGTCGTTGCGACAGGAATTCTCGTCCAACGAGCATTGCAAGCAGCACATATATTAGCGCAAAAAGGAATTTCTGTCGAAGTAATCGATCCGCGCACTCTCGTGCCTTTCGATGAAGCTACGGTGCTTGAATCCGTACGAAAAACGGGCCGTGCATTAGTAACGCACGAAGCGGTCGAACGAGCCGGTTACGGAGCGGAAATAGCGAGTATCATTGCAGACAAAGCGTTTCACGCACTTCAAGCACCGGTTAAACGACTCGGTGGAAAAGCTGTACCAATTCCGAACAATAAACGACTAGAACGAAAAGCTGTTCCACAAGTAGAAGATGTCGTTACTATCGTAGAAAAAATGATGAACTTTTCTATCACGACATAAGAATTGCGTAAAAAACCTCGACATATGTTGTTGTCGAGGTTGTCATATTTCCACGTATACGCGCGCACCATTTTACCGTATGTTCATTTATTCAAAGATGTACGTACGCCAGTTTTACGATACTATCTTTTACCCATTGACGTACGTGCGATAGTTGTTAAAAAATACTTTCTTTCACAAATTTCGTTACGTCAGCATCTTTTCCAGCGTGGAACAAGTCGACTATTTTACTACCGACGATGACTCCATCACAATAATTTCCGAAAGTTTTTGCTTGTTCAGGGTGAGAAATACCGAACCCAGCAAGAACAGGAACGTCACTATACGTTTTTAACGTTTGTAAATATGAGTATACTCGCTCTTCATACGTATGTCGTTCTCCGGTCGTCCCGGTAACAGATACAGCATATAAAAAGCCTTCCGTTTTAGCAGCGATATCCCGTAACCGTTCTTCCGGGCTCGTCAAGGCAGCGAGGCGAATAAATGCTAGTTCATTCATTGCGAATGCATCAGCTAAAAGTGATTCTTCTTCCATCGGTACATCAGGAATGATTAAGCCAGAAACTCCAGCTGTCGCACAGTCGTGTGCGAACGTCTCGATCCCATATGCATAAATGGGATTTACGTACGTCATTAAAATGATTGGCACGTTTCGTTCTGCTTTATGCGCTCGTAAAACTTCAAGTACGTTCCGTAATGTCGTTCCGTTCTGTAGGGCCCGTTCACTCGCCTGTTGAATCGTCGGACCGTCCGCTACTGGATCAGAAAAAGGAATGCCGAGTTCAATAGCAGCAACCCCAGATTCCTCCAGTAGTTTGATTCGTTCATGTAATACGTCTAGTCCGCCATCACCGGCAACGATGTATGGAACGAAGAGGCGAGCGCCTTTATTTTGTACACTTCTAAAATAGTTTTCTATTTGCTTCATCCCCATTACGATCGCTCCAATCTATTCTTTACTTGTTGTACGTCTTTATCGCCGCGACCTGATAAACAGATGACGATCGTTTCATTTGTTTGCAACGTTTTCGCTAATTTGGCGGCAAAGCTCACCGCATGTGCACTTTCAAGTGCTGGAATGATCCCTTCTGTTTTTGAAAGTAGTTGAAACGCCTCTAGTGCTTCTTCGTCAGTCACTGAATCGTACGTTGCTCGTTTTGTTTCCGCTAAATAACTATGTTCTGGTCCGACGCCTGGATAGTCGAGACCTGCAGAAATGGAAAATGCTTCTTTAATTTGCCCGTCGTTCGACTGGAGTAGCTTCGTCATCGTTCCGTGCAATATACCCGTCGTTCCACTCGTTAATGTCGCAGCGTGTTTTTCCGTCGTCACACCGAGACCACCAGCTTCGACACCGTACAATTTTACCGTTTCATCGTCAATAAACGGATAAAACATACCCATTGCGTTACTACCACCACCGACAGAAGCAACGACGTGATCCGGAAGACGTCCCGTTTGCGCGACGATTTGCCGTTTCGTCTCATGCCCGATCACTGACTGAAAATCACGGACAATTTGAGGAAACGGATGTGGACCGACAACCGAACCGAGTATATAATGCGTATCTTCAACGTTACTAACCCAGTAACGTAATGCCTCGTTTACCGCGTCTTTTAACGTTCCACTTCCTTGCGCGACACTGCGCACTTCTGCACCGAGCAACTCCATACGAAAAACGTTTAGCTCTTGTCTTTTCACGTCTGTTTCGCCCATGAAAATGATACAATCTAAGTTTAATAGAGCACAAACAGTTGCCGTTGCGACACCGTGTTGTCCTGCTCCTGTTTCCGCAACGATTTTTGTTTTGCCCATTTTTTTCGCTAAAAGTGCTTGGCCGATCGAATTGTTAATTTTGTGCGCACCCGTATGGTTTAAATCTTCCCGTTTTAAAAATATGTTCGCGTTACCGACGTGTCGCGCGAAGTTTTTTGCTTCGTATAACGGTGTTTCGCGTCCGACATATTGTGTTAACAAGTCGTTCATATCCATTAAAAAATCTGTATCTTGTTTAAGCGTATTATATGCTTCCTCAAGTTCAAGTAAAGCTGGCATAAGTAATTCGGGTACGTAACGTCCGCCAAAACTGCCGTAACGCCCTTTATTCGAAGGCATATTATAGTAGTTCATTCGTTCCATCCTTTCTTTTTTTCATACGACATGATGTCGTGTGCTACTTGCACTTTTCGCTCGTTTTATAAACGAACGGATTTTTTCGCTATCTTTTTTTCCGCCTGTTTCGACACCACTCGATACGTCGACAGCGATAGGTCGCACCGTGCGAATTGCTTCTTGCAC
>Ga0209487_1002427_pt1 | contig 15170 bp, 9 predicted proteins | sample Poulit2012_FD_187524 | JGI IMG/M metagenome (GOLD analysis project Ga0209487, IMG submission 187524) | Agricultural soil microbial communities from Georgia to study Nitrogen management - Poultry litter 2012 (SPAdes) (version 2) | ecosystem: Environmental > Terrestrial > Soil > Agricultural land... | reverse complement strand
AAAAACGAAGACAATGCTTCAAGGAGAGATACGACAACCTCTATCTGATTAAATACATTGTACCTCGAAAGAAGGTACAAAGATTTAAAACTAGAAAAAAACTAGTTAATAATAATATACGAGGAGAAATATGTAATCACTCTTGGAGTATAATGGATATAAGGAAATGGATTCATTTCTAAAATAGTGAAGGGGTGGTATAATTTGAGGAAAATATTCTTAAGCAGTATATTTTTAATCGTGCTCTTGCTATTTGCTGGTTGTGGTAATAATAGCAATGATAGACCAAGTGATAATAACAATAGCAGTAACAATGTAGCTAACGCTGGGGATCCACCGACAATATCACTAATGTTAAATTTACACACACCTGAAGTTCCAAATGACAGATTAATTAATGTCTTAGAGGAAGAAGCAAATGTTAAATTGGATATTGATTGGGTTCCAGATAATAATTACGAAGAAAGGTTAAATACTGCTTTTTCTACAAATTCTTTACCACAAGTGATTTTAGTGAAAACTGATCAATTTATTCAGTTTAAAGAAGCAATTCGCGATGATCAGTTTTGGGAAATTGGACCATATCTTGATGAATTTGAAAACTTAAGTAAATTACGAGAAGACACTTTGGAAAATCAAAAGGTAGATGATAAGTTATACTCCGTTTATATGGGAAGACCATTATCACGTCATGGGATCATCTATAGAAAAGATTGGGCAGATGCTCTTGGACTTGAAGCACCAACAAATACGGAAGAGTTTTTTGAAATGGTAAAGGCATTTACAGAAGATGACCCAAATGATAATGGGAAGAATGATACAATAGGCTTAGCAGATAGAGAAGGATTGGGCACATTCCAAACGATTGCAGATTGGTTTGGTGTACCTAATAACTGGGGTGAAAAGGATGGAGAGTTATTGCCAAACTTTATGTTTCCAGAGTATAAAGAAGCTTTAGAATTTTTTAGGGAAATTCACAGCAATGGGTATATGAATCAGGATGCTCCAGTTACTAGTAAAACTGATCAACAAGATATGATCAAGGACGGAACTGCAGGTGTTTATATTGGATCAATGCAAGATGTAAGACCTATTTATGAAGATGCTAAAAATATTAATCCTGATGTTGAGTTTGATGTTCATAACTATGTAGAAGGACCTGATGGAGAATATCGCACAAGATCAATTCCAGGGTACGGTAGTTTGGTGATGTTCCCTAAGTCAGCTATTGAAAATGAAGATGAGTTAAAAATAATATTAGGATTTTATGATTATTTAATGTCACCTGAAGGAGCGAATATATTAATATGGGGCTTGGAAGGCGAACATTATGAAGTAATCGATGGGAAGGCCCAGTTTATTGAGGGAGAAGAAGAACTTATTGATAGAGAAGTTAGACCACTATCAGCTTTAGAAGTTGGTGAGCCAGCAACGAATGGACGCTATGAAGGTTATTATGATTATGAACCTCTTACGAAAGCATATAAATTATATACTGATAATGAGGATTATCTAACTACAGATCCAACAATAGGGTTAGACTCAGAGACTTTCATGAAGCAATCAGAAATTTTAAATCAGATTATTGAAGATGCATCGATTAATTTTATCCTTGGAGACCTTGATGAGGAAGGTTTTGATGCTGCAATAGATAGTTGGAAGAATCAAGGCGGAGACGAAGTAATCCAGGAATATAATGAATCACGCAAATAATGAATTACACGATGATTTTTAGCTGAAATTGAACCCAGAAGTCAAAGTGATTATTTGATTTCTGGGTTTATTATGTGAAGTTATTTCAATTAAATCTAAGCTAATGATATTTATCTTCATATAAATTACCAGCATATAAAATCCACTTATATAAAAAGAATGTTAACGGATAGGTATGTGAAACAGGAATTGCTTATTTGCTTCTTTATCTAAAGAAATGATTATTTATATGCGATAAAAGAGTAAATTTTCAACATAATATCATGATAAATTATATGTTTATAAAGAATTTAAAGGTAAAATAATAATCATTTGCCATGAATGTAAGCGCTAACTAGTCGTTATATGAGGATCTAATAAAATGATTATGTACATTACTAGGTAATTGATCATATAATCAATCTTGAAGCAACAAAAAATATTTAAGGGGGAAAAGTTAATGAGCAAAAATTTAACAAAGAGGTTGATCGTCTTTTGTTCAATTTTACTAACAGTTCTATTATTAGTTGCATGTGGTGACAATAATGGTAACGCTTCAAATGGAAATAAATCAGGTGACAATTCATCAGAAAATAATTCGCAAGACAATAGCAATAATAATAATAATGATGATAATGAGAGCGATGAACTTGTAACAATTAAGATGATGTTAAATCTACACACACCTGAAGTACCTAATGATACAATTCCAGATGCACTTGAAGAAAAGTTAAATGTAAGGTTGGATATCGACTGGGTACCTGATAATAACTATGCCGAAAAGCTCAATACTGCATTTGCAACAGGAACATTACCTGAAGTTGTCTCAGTTGGATTTGGTCAATTAAATCAATTTAGAGAAGCGATCGTAGATGACCAGTTTTGGGAAGTAGGACCTTATTTAGATCAATTTGAAAATCTAAGTAAATTAAAAGAACCAATTATAGATAATACTAAAATTGAAGGAAAGATTTATGGTCTTTATCAAGGAAGGCCTTTATCAAGACAAGGTGTTATTTATCGTAAAGATTGGGCAGATAACTTAGATTTATCAGCACCAGAAACAACAGAGGAATTCTTTGAAATGGCAAGAGCATTTACTGAAGACGATCCAAATGAGAGTGGCAAAGATGATACAATAGGTTTAACAGATAGAGGAGATCTAGTATATGGTGCATTTAAAACGATCTCATCTTGGTTTGGTACACCGAATTACTGGGGAGAAAAAGATGGAGAATTGCTACCTGAGTTTATGTTCCCAGAATATATAGATACAATGAATTTCATGAAAGACTTAAGAGACAATGGTTATATGAACAAAGATTTTCCTGTTACGAGTAAAGATGATCAACAAGCCATGTTCAAAAATGGAACAGCTGGTATTTATGTAGGATCAATGGGAGATGTTGTAAGTCTATATAATGATGCTGTAGAGTTAAATCCTGATATAGAATATGATGTTCATAATCAGGTGAAAGGACCTCACGGTGAATTTAATGTGTGGGCAATCCCTGGATTTGGAAGTATGGTATTGTTTCCAAAGTCAGCCGTAGAATCAGAAGAAAAACTTTTAAAAATCTTAGGGTTTTATGATCAGTTAATGACGCCAGAAATTTCTAATTTAATTTATTGGGGTAAAGAGGGTGAGCACTATACGATGACAGATGGTAGAGCTCAGCCAATTGAAGATAAGGATAAGCTGGATAGAGACGTTAGACCATTCTTTGCATTGGAGATTGGTGAACCAGAAACGAGTGGAAGATATGAAGGTTATCATGCTTATGATGCAAAAGAGAAATCTGACGAACTTGTTTTAGATAATGAAAATTATCTAATTCATGATCCAACCATCACGTTAGAATCACCAACCTTTATTAAAGACGGAGAAAGATTACAAGAAATCATCAATGATGCAACTAATAATTATATGTTAGGAGAAATTGATGAGGATGGCTTTAATAAGGAAGTTGAGAAGTGGAGAGAACAAGGCGGAGATAAGATGATCGAAGAATTCAATGCATCTAAATAAATGATAGCAACAATACAAGAAGATGAAAGGCGCTGGCCTTTCATTTTCTTGTATCAATCTTAAAAAAAACTTAGGCCTTCATTCTTATACTACTTTAATAAATCATGCATATTCTTCTATATTAATCCAGATCAAGTCAATCCTTGTGAATTTTATTAAAAAATTATTATAAATTAATGATCATTTCAAAAGAATGTAAGCGATATCCCCTTGTTAATTAGGGGTTTGCGAGGGTGATAAGAAACTGATTATATACAAAATATAATGGTTTAGCATATACTTCATGTACGATTATAATTTAATTCAAGAATAAGGGGAGGACTATATTCATTATTAAGAAAGAAAATTAGCTTTTTAAGAAACAGTTATGGAAGCGCTTGTATAACCGTAATTGAATGATTAAAAAGAACAAGAGAGGATGAGAGGCGTGAGTAGCGAACTTAGTGTAGAAAAGAGTAATGATTTAAAGAAGCAAGAAAAAGAAGAGAAAAAAGCACTTAAAAAGAAAAAAAGAAGTGAAACTTGGCGTAAAATAAAAGGTAATAAGTTAATTTATTTAATGATTACACCTGGTGTTCTATATTTGTTTATATATAAGTATATTCCGATGTATGGTCTAGTGATATCCTTTCAGGATTATAAACCGTATCGGGGGATTAGCGGTAGTGAATGGGTAGGATTTGCACATTTTGAACGTTTATTTACTTCACCCGACTTTTGGATGATTCTCAAAAATACATTAGTGCTTTTTGGTTTACAGTTGTTTATTACTTTTCCAATTCCAATTATATTAGCACTTATGCTAAATGAGGTAAGAAGGAATTATTATAAGCGTACAATTCAAACGTTAGTATATTTACCACACTTTATGTCATGGGTAGTTGTTGTATCTATCAGTTATGTCATGTTAACAATGGATGGTGGAATTATAAATGGTTTACTTGAATCAATGGGCTTTAAGCCGATTAACTTTCTATTAAATTCCGATTGGTTCAGGCCGATGTATGTGATTCAGATTATTTGGCGTGAAGCTGGATGGGGGACAATTATATTCCTTGCCGCAATTGCTTCTGTTGATCAAGAATTGTATGAAGCTGCCAGAATGGATGGGGCTCATAGATTTAGGCAAATGTGGCATATTACCTTACCCGCAATTAGAAGTGTAATCGTTATCTTATTAATTTTGAAAATAGGGGATGTTTTAGAGTTAGGATTTGAGCATATTTACCTCCTGTTAAATTCAACAAATAGACATGTCGCTGAAGTATTTGATACATATGTGTATACGACAGGTTTAAGGCAAGGTCAGTTTAGTTATGCAACAGCAGTTGGATTCTTTAAAGGGTTTGTAGGTCTCATACTAGTTATGTTTGCAAACTGGCTATCTAAAAAAATGGGGGAAGAAGGAGTCTATTAATCATATCTGATGAAAGGTAAGGAGGAATTAAAGTGATAGGAGATAAAAGTTTAGGTGCACGATTGTTTAATATTACTAATGCTACCATACTTGCAATTATAGCTCTGATAACAATACTACCATTTATTCATATCTTAGGTAGTTCCTTTGCAACTGGTGCTGAAATAGCGGAAAAGAAATTTCTGCTTTTTCCAACGAAATTCACAACGAGCGCTTATAAGTATATATTTTCAACGAATACCATATTTAGGGCGCTACTTGTTTCAATTACGGTAACGGTGGGTGGAACCCTTTGGAGTATGCTATTATCTGTGCTTACAGCTTATGGACTTTCACGTAAAGATTTACCGGGTAGAAGAGTCTTAATGTTTTACTTTATCTTTACAATGCTATTTAGTGGTGGAATGATCCCGGCATTTATCGTTGTTCAAGAAACAGGCTTGCTGGATTCATTATGGGCTCTAATCATTCCTTCATCAATTAACGTATTTAATATGATCATTTTAAGGACGTTTTTCCAAAATCTCCCTTATGGATTGGAGGAATCTGCAAAAATTGATGGAGCAAATGACTTTTCTATACTTTTTAGGATCGTTATTCCGCTTTCTATGCCAGCAATTGCAACAATATCACTGTTTTATGCGGTTACCTATTGGAATACGTACATGACGGCTATTTTATATTTAAGTGATTCGGCAAAATGGCCAATTCAAATTTTACTGAGGCAGGTAGTTGTTTTAGCTAGTGGAATGAATTATGACAGTGCTGAGTTTACGGATATTCCACCACCATCTCAATCTGTGAAAATGGCAGTTATTGTAGTAGCGACTATTCCAGTATTATTAGTCTATCCATTTCTGCAAAAGCATTTTACAAAAGGAGCCTTACTAGGATCAATCAAGGAATAATATGATGGAATAATTTATAAATCATCATAAAAAGGTAATAGCTAAATACCTTCATTTAAAAACTCATCAGAGATTCTTACTCGGTGAGTTTTTAGATTAATATTTCTACATTTAGGAGTGAAGAATATGACAGAGGTTTTATTAAACGAGGATTTCATGGACTTTAAAATTGGTGAGTTTCCTTATGACAAAAATCACTCAGCTATGGGAGAGTATCATTATATTGTCAATGATGGTTATAAAGGAAATTGGACTGATCCTGTTTGTAATCATACATATAGTGGTGCCTCGTGGATTGTTACAGAATATAAAGGAAAACATTTTATGGAACAGATGAGAATAAAAACAGATCGCCCCCATAAAACACATCCAATGCTTATGAGTGGTAATCCTAATTGGTTCAATTACACAATGATTGCCAAGTTTAGAATGCTAAATACTTCTGGAAGTGCAGGTATAGGTTTTTGTGTACAAAATAGTATGAATTTATTAGCGCTTGTTTTCACAGAAGGAGAAGTTAGATTAGAAAATAGACATAAGATGAATATAGAGATACTTGCGAAAAAGCAATTTTCTTATGATTGTGACTCCTTTTATGAGTTAAAGATTATTTGTGAAGGAAATGTTGTAAGCTGTTTTGTTGATGGCGATAAGGTTTTTGAAGTAACAAATGACAAGATTATCTATGGCGGGAAAATATGTATAACAGCTACAGATCCTACTCAATTTGAATATGTAACAGTTCACTGTAGTCAAAAAACGATGAAAGAGATCAACCGTAGAATTGGTAATAAAAAGCAATTGATAAGAGATAATTGTAAGTCAATGCCGAAGATGAGGTTATATAAAAAGATTGATTTACAGGATTTTGGCGCAGGCAGACAGTTGAGGTTTGGTCATTTAACAGGTGGAGATAAATGGTATGGTGTGATTGCACAGAGTCAAAAACGTGTTCATCGAGATGCATATGGACATATTAGTTGTTTAACAGCTTTTGATTTGGATGGAAATATACTTTGGCAGATTGGAGAGCCATCTACTAATTACGATCATAGTAAGATATCTGCTGATATGCCACTTCAAGTATATGATATTGACGGTGATGGAATTGATGAGGTGATTACTTCAATAAACTTTGAACTGTTAATCTTGGATGGTAGAACGGGAAGAGTTAAAAAGAAGACAAAAATGCCACTTTCAGATGATGATTCGACACTATTAGGTATACCAAATAATGTATATGCTTTTGATCGGGTAAACGCCGATGCAATTAGTATTGCTAATTTTTCAGGTAATGATCGGCCGACAGATATTATTGTGAAAGATCGATACTGTAGGGTATATGCTTTGGATAGAGATCTAGAGATTATGTGGACCTTTAAAAGTGAAACAAATATTGGTCATTTTCCATATGCCTTTGATGTAAATCAAGATGGACATGATGAGCTATTATGCGGTTATAATCTTCTAGATCATACAGGTAAGATCATTTGGAAGTTACCTATTGAGCATGATCATACTGATGAGATTATCGCCGGGAAATTTATGGCTGGAACTGATGAAGGGCATATTGCTTGTGTCTCCGGATCTGAGGGGTTCTTTATTGCCGATTATCATGGAAACATTATAATGCGTGATGATATCGGGCATGCTCAGAGAATAAGTACAGGAAATTATTGTCCGAACAAAGAGGGGTTTGAGCTTTGTGTAACTAATTATTGGGGACATCAAGGGATTGTTTATCTCTATGACTCTACTGGGAAGCCATTATGGGAATTTGAAAATGAATTAAATGGGAATGTTATCACTCCAGTTAATTGGAAAGGTGATGGATCAGATCTTATACTGTTGAATGCAGACCCCGATAAAGGTGGATTGTTGAATGGGGAAGGTGCGATTTGCGTAAAGTTTCCTGATGACGGTCATCCAGTAATGTGTGTGGAGGCGATAGATTTAACTGGGGATTCTAGGGATGAAATTGTTGTTTGGGATTACCATCATTTATATATTTATACACAAGATGATGGTTACTTAGAAGAAGCTTATCAACCAGTAAAATACCCACGGTATAATGCATCAAACTATCGTGGGGAATATTCTTATCCAAGTAAAGAGTATTTAGTTTAGTTCATGCTTTTGTTAAATTAACAACGTGATATGTACCGTAATAAGCTGAAATTAAAAAACCATCCCGATTTTTTCGAGGGATGGTTTTTAATAGCATTTGCAAACTAAGATTGTTTATTCTTTCTATATCTTCCAGGTGTTGTACCCTCAATTTTCCGGAAAGAACGTATGAAATTTTGAGAGTTATTATAATTTAGTTTTTCCGCAATTTCCTTCACCGTCATATCGGTTTCAACAAGCCATTCTTTAGCTTTCTTTAGACGAAATAGTGATAAATAATCACTGAATGAAGTGTTTGTTTCTTTTCTGAATATACTACTGAGATAATTAGGATTGTAATGTAACTTTTCAGCAATATAATTTAAAGTAAGGTCAGAATCATATTCTTGCTGAACAATATGAATAATTTCATCAGAAATATTCTTGTATTGGGATTTAGTTCGTTCATCTACCTTACTGATGATTGGATAAATAATCGCATTTTTAAACCAGTTAACTACCTCTGGTAGTGTTCTAAATTCATATAATTGATCAAATAAAGAGTTATGTTTATCAAATTCTAATACTTCTACACCAAGGGTTTCAGTTAACTCTAGCAAATTTGTTAAAAAGCGTACGATCGCTATTTCGTACTGTGTCTGTGTTAATTTTTCAGTAAATAATGATGCTACTAGTTTTTCTAAATGTAAATCAACAGACTCTTTATCACCGATTTTTATCGCATCGAAGAGCTCGTTTTCAATTTGCTTTGGATAAACTGTATAAAAACTAGACTCATGTTGAAGATCCTCAAAGAATATGATTGAACTAGGGCCAAATTTTAACGTGTATCTAAGTGCCTCTAAACTTTCTTTGAAAGCTTGATATGACTGACTTAATTCGGTGTAAATATCACTAATACCAACACTAATTGATAAGTTTAGTTCTTTTTCAATCTTAGATTGTATCGCTTTAGTAATTGATGTGATGGTGTCCCTATATTCATCTTCAATTTCATGATTGCTTAAATAGATAGTAACCTGTGTTTTATTCACTACAATAGGGGTCAAACGTTCATTCATTGGAATATGTTCTGCCATCATTGTATTAATTGTAAATAATAGTAAGTCCTCATCGCCTGGATGATAACGGCTATCCTCCAGTGAGTCGATTTGAACCGCTAGAACAGAACAGCGCTTCCAAGATTGACTATAATTAAAAGTAGTTAATTTACTAGATAACTCACTACTTTCTATTTTATTTTGTAGTAATCTAGCAATAAAGAATTGCCTGAGTTGAACGACCTGTCCTTGCAATTTGGATTCTAATTGATTATTCTGATCTAAAATATGTCTGATTTGTTTTTCGATTATATCAAATTCGTTGTCTTTTTCAATGCCCTCTAAAGGTTTTGTAAAAGATTGAGACAATGTTGATACAACCCTACGAATTGGCTTATAAAGTTTACGAGATGAAATAAATGCGAGAATCAATATACCGATTAACATAATAGAGCAAATGATAAAGGTGAACCAGCCAATAGAGCTTGTCTGTTTATTGAATTCATTCATTTCAATCATAGAAATGTATGTCCAATGATTAAAGTTTGATTTTCTATATGTAACTTTATAATCACCATCATCTCTAACAATATTGAACTGACCGGTTTCTTCGTCAGATTCATTTAAGTTAGAAATAAATGGTTCATTGGAGAAATCTTTGCCTATATTGTTGAAATCGCTATGTCCAATCACTTGATGATTTTCATCTAATACCATAACTGTCTCAGATTCTAGATTTTTTGTTAGTATGTCAGAAAAATTACATACTGGAATATAGGCAATTGAAATGCCTGTTATACTATTACTATTTAGAGGTAGTTGTTTAACAAGACTAATATAGGCTTCACAAGAGTTCCCGGCGTTAGAATCAAAGATTATTTCATCTTTATTTTCAACAATCCATGAAGACTTATGTGGTAAAGAAAAATATCTATCCTTAATCTCATCACTTTGTTCACTATTTATTCTCCTAAGTCCTTTATTATTAATTCGCCAATTGCTATTTAGGCTCGCAAGTAAAAAGTCATCTGTTCCAGCTTCAAAACGTTGTAACTGAACCAATTCTCTTTTTGTTTGATTATAAAGTTGAAATTGATATTCAGTCAATGGTTCATCAAGCGTTGTAATCAAGTCCGAAGAAGTAACCAAGTTTGTTACAGATAGGTCTACCATTTTTAAGACTTGTTCAAAGTTTGTTTGAATTTGATAGACACTTTGTTGTTTTTCTTTAGCTATATTTGTTTGCATGATTTCGGAAGATTTTAGATAAGAAAATATACCAACGATAATAACTGGAAATGTAGCGATAATGATGATAATGGATAAAAGCTTGATGTAGAAATTGCTCTGCTTTTTTATAAAAATCCCCTCCTTCTTTATTTATCTTATTCATCGAAAATCAGATCACTTATGGATGATCAGAGTTTTTGAGAAATATCAATCAAATCAATTTGTAAGCGAATTATTGTATATTGTTACTATACCATAAATAGGTTTATAGTCATAAGAGTAAAATTTTTGGAAATGATGAATTGAATATCATCTGATTACAACGAGTGAATTTTATAATTGCCAAAAACAGTTTGGCATGTAGTGAAGAGGTTTTTATGCAACTACATGTTGTAACTGGATGGTAATGCTGGAATTCTTTCAGATAATCATTTTATGATATTGTATTCAATTACTTAGTATTTTACTATAATTACACAAACTGACATAGATGATTATAGACATGAGATGTTTCATCAAGTAAAGTATAAGTACATACAAGAAGTTTTGTATACTCATCATTTGCAAACGTTATCAAAATAGTGTTGGTATATTTTTATAAAGGAGTTGAAGATACTACATGTCAAATATTCTAACAGGGCGTTTTATGAAAACTTGTGAAGTTATTTCTAGAATGGCCTATGTTAATTTATTATGGATTTTTTTCACGATTTTAGGATTAGGTGTTTTAGGAATTATGCCCGCAACTGTAAGTTTATTTGCAATAACACGTAAGTGGGTGATGGGTGACCAGGATATTCCTGTATTCAAAACATTTTGGCAAACATATCGAAAAGAGTTTATTAAGTCTAATTTGTTAGGTGTTATTTTATTTGCAATTGGTTATATATTATATATTGATTTAGCTTTCTTACCAGCGGGAGGTTTTTTTAAAGTAATACGTTGGGGATTAATTGTCTGTGGTCTACTTTACATCATTATCCTACTCTATATATTCCCTATTTATGTTCAATATGAATGGAAAAATAGATTGTATATTAAATATGCGTTATTACTCGGAGCGGCTCATCCACATTATACATTATTAATGATCATTGGAGTAGTTGCACTGTATTACATTTCAGCAATGATACCAGGATTAATTCCGTTTTTTAGTATTGCTTTATTTTCATATATTGTGATGTGGACGTCCTATCAAGTTATTAAAAGAATTGAAGCTGGGCAAATAAATAAGGAAGATCAACAAGCAGATACTGAAGTCGTAGAATAATAAGCTAAAAAATACTTTATTTAGAAATTAGTATTCACTTTGAGGAGCTGAACAGAATGAAGAAAAAATATGTTTTAGTAGGGACAGGTGGGAGAGCAGAGTTTTTCTATAGGTCGATTGTAACTGACTATAAAGAGACATCTGATCTTGTTGCTTTTTGTGATATCAACCAAACAAGGATGGATTATGCTAATCAATTACTTGAAGAAAAATATGATTATCCAAAAATCGCAACCTATTTGGCCAATGAATTTGATCAAATGATTGAACAAGAAAAACCAGATATTGTCATTGTTACTTCTGTTGATCGTACACATCATACATATATTGTAAGGGCTTTAGAGTTAGGTTGTGATGTCATTACTGAAAAACCAATGACTGTTGATGCTGAAAAAACGCAAGAAATCATTGACGCGATAAATAAGACAGGAAATGAAGTGCGTGTTACATTTAATTATCGTTATGCGCCACATAATACAAAAATTAGGGAAATCATTCGTGACGGTGTAATTGGGGATGTGTACTCTGTAAATTTTGAGTGGGCATTAGATACGCAACATGGCGCAGATTATTTTAGGAGATGGCATCGAAACAAAAACAACAGTGGTGGGTTGCTCGTTCATAAATCAACACATCACTTTGACTTGGTTAACTTTTGGCTAAACACAACTCCAGATACAGTATATGCAACTGGTGGTCTTCGTTTTTATGGAAGAGAAAATGCTGAAGCGAGAGGTGTTTCTAAGTTTTATCAGCGCGCCCATAATAATGAAAATGCCAAAGATGATCCTTTCGCAATCAATATGGCAGAAAATCCTCATTTGAAGGCTATGTATCTAGATGCAGAGCATGAGGATGGATATTTACGTGATCAAAGTGTTTTTGGAGATGGAATTAATATTGAAGATACATTAGGTGTGATGGTCACTTACAAAAATAAATCAATCTTAACTTATTCTTTAAACGCTTATTTACCTTGGGAAGGATTTATCGTTTCATTTAATGGTAGTAAGGGACGCATGGAAGTTCAAGTACGCGAGCAATCATATATTAATTCAGGTGGATCAAAAGAAGATGAGGGTAAATTAGAAGAAAAATCAATTCGAATTTTACCAATGTTTGGTGAACCTTATGAGGTAGAGGTCGAGGAACGTGAAGGCGGTCATGGTGGAGGCGATCCAATTCTCTTACAAGATCTGTTTGGTGTTCCTGAGGAAGACGAGTTCAATCGGGCAGCCTCACATGTTGATGGAGCAACATCAATTTTAACTGGAATTGCTGGAAACATTTCCCTAAAAACAGGTCAGGCAGTCAAAGTTGATGATTTAATAGATTTTTAAAAAAATGAGTTAGTTCTATTATTTCAGATGGAGGGTATTAAGAAAAATAGAAATGAAGGTATGGCTCATAAATGAACGATATTTAATCATTAAAGTGGTTGTTTAAAAAGAGGATCAAGAAATTCAATGTGTCATCTTGATTCGACTTTTTGAACCACCTGTTCATGTTCATTGAAATTAAGACATTTATGCAGATGACATAGATATTACACATAAAGAAAGGGAATTGTATGAACAAAAATAAGCTGTTTTCACATACAACACCAGAAAACTTAGGGATTCCTTCAACGTCAATTTTGAATTTCCTAGAAAGAATTGAAGAAGAACAAATCAATATGCATGGTTTTTTAATTTTAAGGCGAGGACAGATAGCGGCGGAAGGATATTGGTCCCCATATTCACGTGATCGCATGCATCGGATGTATTCTATAAGTAAATCATTCGTTTCTTTAGCAGTCGGTTTAATGATCGATGAAGGAAAATTAAGGTTGGAAGATCGGATTGTCACATTCTTTGGAGAAAAAGTGCCGTCAAATGTACATCCTTATGTAAAACAAGCAACCATTCGGGATCTATTAATGATGGCATCGCCTTTTCAGGGGACGACTTATTCAGTTGACGACGAAGACTGGGCAGCTACTTATTTCAATAAAAAGCCATCACATGTACCTGGAACTATTTTTTCTTACGACACATCGGCTACTGTTATTTTAAATACGATTGTTGAACAAATTAGTGGAACAACCTTTTTGGAATACATGCGTGAGAAAGTACTAGATCCAATTGGGTTTTCAAAAGAAGCTTGGTCTATTCAAACACCTGAAGGCACATCTTGGGGTGGATCTGGCGTTTTGTGTACGTTAAAGGATATGGCAAAGTTAGCTTATATCTGTTTAAATCAGGGACGTTGGAACAATGAACAACTCATTTCGGAGGAGTATATTCGTGCGGCAACATCAAAACAAATTGATAATTCTATCATGCATCGTGAAGGTTATGGCTATCAAATTTGGCGAGAAAAAGACAATGGATTCTCTTTCGAAGGAATGGGTTCTCAACTAGCGCTTTGCTTTCCAGATGAAGAGTTCATTTTCGCCTGTACTGCCGATACGCAAATGATGAAGCATACGGGAACATTGCTGATAAAGAATATTTTCAGGGAAGAAATTTATAAAAAACTTCATGACCAACCGATATTAAATGACGATGAGTCCCATGAAAAACTATTGCAGAAGATTAAGGGGCTAAACGTAAAACCAGAAGAAGGAAACTTAACTTCATCCTATGTAGAAAAGGTGAATAAAAAGTGGTTTGTACTTAACGAAAACCCAATGAAAATATCGCGTTTACGTTTTATATTTAGTGGTGATGAGGCGATCTTCGAATATGAAAATGAAACAGGCATGCATCAACTTGATTTCGGCATTGGTAAACAGAAAAGTAGTGTATTTCCGGAAAAAAGTTATTTTGGTAAACAGATTGGAGTAGCGTCAGGGAAAGGATATGATTGCCTTGTTTCAGGCGCCTGGGTAGAAGAACACAAACTGAATTTGCTCGTGTATGTTACAGATCATTATTTAGGGACTGCCAGAATGTCGTTTTCTTTTAAAGGAAACGAGATATCGGTCCAAATGATGAAAGAAGCCGAATGGTTTTTGGAAGCGTACAGAGGATTTGCTAGTGGGGCATTACGATAGAAGTGTGAGCCTTTTAGACTGAAATTTTTTTGTATTGTGGCTAGTTTAAGTTCGGTGTTGTCACGGACTTAAACTAGCCACATTTACATTGTGGGAAAGAACATCTGAAAACTAAATCCTAGGATTTAGTTAATGAATTTCTTATGATTAAGAGATTTAATTCTCAATGATATTATGATACTATGTAAGCGTAATCAGTTATATTTTCGAATTTTCTAAAGGGAGACAACAAAATGTCAAAAATAGTGGAACTATCAGTTGCCAATACGCTAAAAGTGAATAGAAATAATGAGCCTGTTTCGACAGGGGTTCCTTTACCAAGAGAGCTTCAAATTAAAGATACGAAAAAGCTGAAATTACGAGACGAAAGTGGTCATGAGGTACCAGCACAGTTTCAGCCACTTGCATGGTGGACCGACA
>Ga0209487_1002426_pt1 | contig 15171 bp, 12 predicted proteins | sample Poulit2012_FD_187524 | JGI IMG/M metagenome (GOLD analysis project Ga0209487, IMG submission 187524) | Agricultural soil microbial communities from Georgia to study Nitrogen management - Poultry litter 2012 (SPAdes) (version 2) | ecosystem: Environmental > Terrestrial > Soil > Agricultural land... | reverse complement strand
AAAGCCGCAGCCGCCATTGTGGTAGATATTTCAGCACGTTTGGAAACACCGAATCTGGATGCCACACTGCAAGCCTCCCGGATGCAACGTCGGATATTGGCTGCCCGGGCCGCGGGTACCCAACTATCCCGACCAACCCGGCACGCCCTAACCATGCCGGGAATCTTTGACGCTAAGAATGCGACGGTTTCGGCCGAACAGCTGCCCGATCTGATGCACTGGCCCAATGAGGGCACCAACCCGCCGGCTAACGAATCAGCTGATCCCAAACATCCACTGTATGGCCACCACGTGGTATTTACCGGCATGCTGGGGATCTCGCGCCAAGATGCTAAAAACAAGGCCGCAGCCCACGGGGCACATACCCATTCCCGAATTGGGGCCAGCACAACAATGGTAGTGGTTGGCGATGGGATCCGCCCCGAAGAACTCATTGGCTTTGAACACAATCCGCGGCTGCAACAGCGCAAGATGCAAGAAGTGGTGCGACGCCGCGATCAGGGCCAAGACATTGTGCTGGTCACCGAGCCCGAATTTTTGGGCATGCTCAATGAAAACTGGCCCCAAGCCACCCCGATGTAGCAACGCGATATTCACCTTGTTTATGCCTCCGGATGATCGCCGGCATAAACAAGGTGATGTGCGGGGTGATTTTTACCTGATCTCGGGGGAGTAGGGGCAACTCCTTGCCTACGATTGGCCAAGAGCTTTCGTCTTCGTCACGTTTGGCTCACACCTACAAGTTACCGGCCAACCAGTTAGGGCTACCGTGAAACGTTTTGCTCGCGCAGTGATACACTCCCGCTGCTCACTTGTGCACCTGTTGTTCTCTCACACCAGAACGGCAGGTGCACGGTGTTTATAGATTCGCTTATCCAAGCGGTACCAACCCTGACCGTTTTACAAGACAGCAGCCGTTTCTTGCTCACTCTGGGTATGGGCCTGTTCGTGGCCTATCTGATTTTCATGGTGACGGCGAATCTTTTAGGCATCGTCTACCGATACATCACCCGCTTGACCAGACGGAATGAGCCCACCGAGGTTGTCCCAATACGTCAGGAGGCCTCATGATTCATATTGGCTACACCAATGTTGACCTGGTTCTTATCTTGGCGCTGATATTAATTCTAGGTGGGGTAGCCTACGGCGTGTTGTTATTCGTGCTGTCCCGGTTCGAGCCCAAGGATGGTAGTCGACACAACCCGGCACCATGGAGCCTGCCAACAGAACGCGACGTGGTATTTCTCATCCCGTGTCTTAACGAAGAACGCGTTATCGGAGCAAGCCTGGAACGCCTCACGGCATTGGATTATCGCAAATTGCACCTCGTGGTCATTGATGACGGTTCCGATGATGCCACCGCTAAAATCGTCCGCCAGCACCCAGACCCGCGAGTCAAACTGCTCCAGCGTGTTGCCCCCAATGCTCGGCAGGGTAAAGGTGAGGCGCTCAATGCTGCATTCAACTGGTTACGCCAGGGGGCACTGGGTGAACACTTTGACCCGGATACCGCCATCGTTTGCGTCGTCGACGCCGATGGGCGGTTGGAAGCCGACGTCCTGGATATTGTGTTGCCGCGGTTCAATAACCCAGATATCGGTGGAGTACAGATCGGAGTACGCATTAATAACCGGCGTGCCAACCTATTGGCCCGCATGCAAGACATCGAATTTGTGCTCTATACCGAAGTGTTTCAACGCGGACGCCGCCATCTCGGCTCTGTAGGTCTGGGTGGTAACGGACAATTTGTGCGTTACACCGCACTGGACAGTCTGGGGACCAAACCATGGACACAAAGTCTGGCCGAAGACCTTGATCTGGGCATCCGCCTACTTTTGGCCGGCTGGGATACTGAATTTTGTTCGACCACCGCCGTCCACCAACAAGGCCTGGTCGATATGAAACGTTGGGTCAAACAGCGCACCCGTTGGTTCCAAGGCCACCTGCAAGCCTGGCAGCTGATGCCATGGGTGCTAAGTAATCTGAAAGGAACCCGTCGGGCAGATCTGGGCTATCACATCACCAGTCCGTACCTATTACTCGTAGGTTCTCTACTGACAGTAGCCTTTGGCCTATGGATCGGGGAACTGGTAATCACCGGGCTGGCTGGCACCCTGCAGTTTTCCTACTGGTGGTTCTCGGCCTATGTGGTTGCCTTTGGCCCAAGCATGCTTTTTGGCACCATTTATTGGCAACAAGAACACAGCCTGAGCTGGCTCAAAGCCATCATAGTGTTCCATGTCTTCGCCTTATACGCGACCCTATGGTATCTCGCAGGCTGGCGGGCCGTGTTCCGGATGCTCACCGGACGTACCGGCTGGACCAAGACCGACCGAATTAAAGAACCAGCAAAGGACACCGGGGATGCCACAGTCACCGCACTCAACGCCAACCAGGTTGCGTCGTGATCGGCGTGGTCGGGCCTGGAAACGCCGTCGCAACGTCGTGTTGGTCGGTGGCGGTATCGTCGTTGTTATCGCCGTGGTACTGCTCATGATAGGTATGCGCAGCGAATCGGCCGAACAGCAATGGGTCGAAGGTGAAAGCTACGGCGACTGGACGGTACGTTACACCGGTTATGGTCAAGTGACCTCCGATGGTCAGAGCATCACTCTTGAACCGCAGGCCACCGATGACGACGACACCACCCACGGTGGCCTGGTGCATACGATCGGTCAATGCCGTGACACCGAATTTTCGGTAACCGTCCACACCGAAGCGCAATTGCGCCAACCCGATCCTAACGTTTGGGAAGTCGGCTGGGTGCTGTGGAACTTCGAATCAGATACCCAATTTTATGCCGTGGCCCTGAAGCCAAATGGTTGGGAAATCTCCAAACAAGACCCTGACTACACAGGCAACCAACGGTTCCTCGCCTCCGGAGACACCCCAAAATTTCCAATCGGCAAGGACTACCGGGTCACCGTAGATCACAACGATAATGAGATGACCGTTGAAGTTGATGGTCTAGAACTGGCCACCGTTACCGACACCGAAACCCCGTATCAGCACGGATCCATCGGCCTTTATACGGAAGACGCCCGCGTGCGCTTCACCGATTTTGATCTCCCCGCTTGTGCCACCTAACCGGCACAACTAGATAGAAAGACTTCTTCATGGCCTCGACATATAAATTGTCTCGGCTGGCTCGCGTCCTATTCGCCCTGGCCGCAGTTGGCGTTCCCGTTTTGACCGTCATCGGCATGTTTGTCATTACCGACGATGGACTGGAACCACACCAAGACTCCAGACTTGTCAGCCAATACGTCGATACCGCACCGGCTGATCCAGCCAGAGCCAGTGAGCAGATACAATTTTCCACACGCTACGGCCAATCCGATGGCACCGAAACCCTGGTGCTTTACGACGACGAAGCCAACCGTGCAGAACACAGCGAAATGTATGCCATTGCCGCCGGCAACCTGGCCACCCACTTCGGTATGGTCAATATTCAAACGCTGAAGGACTACCAGTCCGGTGACCTAACAAATTTTGATGCCGTCATCTATCTGGGCATTGATGATAACACCGAGGTACCAACCGCACTTATCCAAGATGTCCACGCAACCGATACCCCCGTGTTATGGGTTGGCGAAAACAGTGACGCGCTGGCAGGCAATGACGCAACTACCTTCACTGAAACTTACGGTTGGGATCCCACCGACGCTCTTGAAGTTGACGGTGGGGCCATCAAAGAAATCGGCTATGATGGCGCCACGCTGGACCGCTATCAGGATCCCGCCGGGAACAAAACTATAGCCACACCACACATCATTCATGACGACGACGTCGAAATCCTAGCCACCGGTCAAGCTGCAGGTTCCGAAAAAACCAAGCACCCGTGGGTGATCCGTTCTCAAAACCTCACCTACCTGACTGAGCTGCCGTTTCACTTTATTGATCACAATGACCTCTACCTGGTGTATGCCGACCTGTATTACGATCTCTTGGACCCTGAACGGGCAGATAGCCAGTTGGCAGCCGTACGTTTAGAAGACGTCAACCCGGAATCCGATCCAGACCAATTACGAGCCATAGCCGATTATTTACATTCCCAAGACGTGCCATTCCAGGTCGCTGTCATCCCAGTGATGCTTGACCGTACACAAGATGCCCAAGACTGGTACGGACTCAGCCTGTTAGATGTTCCCGAGGTGGCCGAAGCCCTACAGTACATGCAAGAACGTGGGGGCACTTTAATTCAGCACGGCACCACACACCAACTTGGTGCTGAAAATAATCCATACAGTGGGCGTACCGGTGATGATTATGAGTTTTATGTTTATGGTTGTTCTGCCACCCAGCAGCCGCCATACCAGTGGGAGACCTGCCAACAGAATTCGTGGGTCCGAAAGAAACAACCGGTGGCTGACGATCAAGTGGACCAACACGGCACACGTTTAGAACACGGCCGCGAAATCATGCGTGAGGCTGGTCTTGGCGACCCAGCGATTTTCGAAACCCCGCACTACACTGCCTCGGTGAATGCCTATGTGGCCATGTCGCAGTTGTATGAGGCACGCTATGAACAGGTTGAATACTATGCTGGGATGATTTCGGACGGTAATTTTGACCCCGAATACTCCTACGGTCAGATTTTCCCGTACACGGTTCATGATATTTATGGTTCCACCGTGTATCCGGAGAATTTGCAGAATCCGACCGAAGAAGAACAAAACAACCACCCGGCGCGTTCTTCACAGACGATTATTGACCGGGCCGAAGCAAATCTTGCCGTCACCGAGTCAACCGCCAGCTTCTATTTCCACCCGTTTCTCGACATGGAATACCTGGAAGAAATTGTCGAAGGTGTACAAGACCTCGGCTATGAATTCGTGCCTGTGACCGAACTTCACTAGGCCCTGATCACGCAGTGCCAGACTAGAAGACCGATAACCAATGACGTGGCATTATGCTCTCAAGAGGCACCCATTGAACTCTAGTGAAGTCTTCAGTATTTGGTACACCAACTAAAGTTCCAGTGCCGTGCATGACTAAACGTTCTTGGCAGATACCACACGGGCTAAGTACCAGGAATTGCCCCTCAATATTTTTATGTAGACACACCGATGCCACTATTGGCTGGCCTAAACGGAATGCCGCCAGATATGGTTCAGTCTCGTGGCAGACTGTCGTGCTGGGATTAGGAAAGTCGGGGCTTGTACCAGTGAGTATTGAGCCATCACCAAGCAAAACCGCTGCTGCGCCATGTTCAGGTTTTCCGTTGAACCGTTCTTTAATCAGCCCACGGCACGTAGCGATGACGCGTTCTAGAGCGTCAGCAGCTGGCACGCTGTCCTGAGCAAATTCCACACAGCCTACCTAAGAAACGCTGGAAGGTGCTATGCCCGTTAGTGTACTTGACCCTGACATGTTCGGGGGCGAAAGCTTCCGACAGTGCGGCTTCTGCCGCCCATCTTCTAGACTGTTGGTAGGTAACGGAGGTGTACATTTGCTTCGCAATATCAGCATTATCGTCGGCTGCATGGTGCTCTGCGCTGGGGTAGCGGTCTATGCCTACTACTCCGAAAATTGGCTCTCGGGCATTATCGCAGGATTAGTCGTTGCATTCTGGATTGCCATTGCTGTGGGCATCGTGGTGCGTTTTATGCGCGCGCGGCGAGGAAAGAAGATCCGGGACGCCTTTGGCCCCGTTATGGCAGCGGGGGATACCTACCAGTCATTGCTACTTGGACGCCCCACAGCAGACGAGTCCCGGGCTAAGGCAGCAAACCCGTTATCCACGGATAAATACACGGCCGACCCATAAGACTTAGGTAGTGAGTCTAACCCAGCGATCCACCAGCTCTTCAAGCACCAGATAATTATCCAAATGCGACGGGGTACCGGTTGCGGTATTTCCTAATAGTCCACCGATGAGTTGTCCGGCTAGTAGGGCAGTACCTGCCGTATTGCCACCGCGATGAACCGCCGCGGTGATCGCAGCGCTAAATAATTGTTCAGGTGCCACCGGTTGCTCCAGACCATCGGTCACTGAGCGAATTGCTGCGGCCAAAACGTCTTGCGCCGTCGTCGGTGCTGATATTTCTTCGGCCAAACTGGTGCGAATTCGTTCGGCAAGCTGGGTGCCATCGTGATCGGTCAGCCAAGAAATTACCTTACTGACGGCGGTCAAAAACGTTTCGCCGGCAAAAATGTGGTGCATTAGTAGGCTGTAGGCGGCTGGAGTTTGCCAATCCCCATGCGTTAATACTGCCACCTGGTGTGACATGTTGGTCACCCAGTCGGCTTCGACCTGCGGCAGCATGCCCAAGGGTGCTGCACGAACCAGCGCCTGAACTCCGGTGGCAGCTTCACCGTGCGGTTTGCGAGGTAGCCCCATTTCAGGTTGTTCCAGTCCGGTTTTGGTTTCAGCCTCGACCTCACCGGAATCAACCGGATAAGCATCAATCCAACGATCTTGGGCTACTGGCAGATCCTCTGGCACAGCGCCGTAACGATTCTTATACCACCGCAACAGCGCCAACCAAATACTCGCTGGGGGATCGGCAGCCTGACCATCGGTGGCCCATTCCAACACCTCAAGCAACCCATCGGCCACATACAAGCTTAGTTGGGTGCCGGTAGAAAAATCGGTGTTGTCGACGGCGGCGGCTTCAGCCGCAGCGCCACCATAGATCGCACCTGCCATCCGCGAAGAGAAGTTATCCATGGTTATACACCATAACGTGTCCTACCCGGGTGCCTAGACTGAAGGTCATGCGCATTCTTCACACCTCCGACTGGCACCTGGGCCGCTCATTTCACAACACGAACATGCTAGACGCCCAACAACACGCCATCGATTTCATCGTCTCGACCATCACCGAACACGATATTGATTTGGTGCTGCTGGCCGGAGACGTTTATGACCGCGCGCTGCCACCAGTAGATGCGGTGTCCATGTTTGACCAGGCGCTGGTTGATATGCGCGCAGCCGGTGCACAAGTGGTGGTCACCTCGGGCAACCACGATTCAGCCATCCGGTTGGGCTTTATGTCCCGAATGATGCGCAACGCCGGGGTGCATATCCGCACCATGCCCGAAACCATTACCGAACCAATCATTTTCGACGACGACGCCGGCAAAGTCTGTATTTGGGCGGTGCCGTATCTGGAGCCAAGAACTATCGCCCAAGAATTCGGAGTGGACGCCAATCATTATTCAGTGGTGTCCTATGTGATGGACCAGGTGCGAGACACCATTGCCCAGCGTGGGCTCACCGATGCCACCCACATTATGATGGCCCACCTATTCGCCGCCGGTGCTACGGGCTCGGATTCGGAAAAAAATATTGGTGAAGGCACCGAAGTTGGTACCTTAGGCCAAGTGCCAGCAGACATGTTTGAGGACATGGATTACGTGGCGTTGGGGCATTTGCACGGGCGCCAAACCATATCAAAGACCGTGCGTTATTGCGGTTCACCGGTTGCCTACTCCTTTTCGGAACACGCCCACCGCAAGGGCATGTGGCTGATCGACACCGGCGTCGACGGGCTGAGCGTTGAACCCGTGGATATCCCGCAGCTCAAAACGTTGGCGGTGTTGAAAGATACCATTGAGCCACTACTGGAATCGGAAGACTACGCCTGGGCTGAAGACGCCTGGTGCCAAATCACCGTAACCGATCCGAAACGGCCCAAACGCGCCTTTCAACGGCTGAAACAACGGTTTCCTGGCATGCTGAACTTTATTTTGGCGCCCACCGAGACTGCCGTCCAAACTACCTACTCGGAGCGCATCGCCAACGCCAAAACCGACTTAGACTTGGTACTGGATTTTGTTGACCATGTGCGTAATCGTCCAGCCTCGTCACAAGAACAACGCTGGCTGCAAGATGCTCTGGACCATGTTAACACCGCACAGGACGTGAAATAATGCGCCTGCACAACCTAACCTTCCAAGCCATCGGGCCGTATCCGACCCAGCAAAAACTTGATTTTGATCAACTTGATAACGTCGGGCTGTTCTTGCTTGATGGGCCCACCGGTGCCGGCAAATCCACCATCCTCGATATCGTCACTTTTGCCCTGTATGGCAAAGCCGACGACGAACGCAAAAACACCGAGTTGCAGTCCACCCTGGCCGAACCCGGTGTGCCACCCACCATCCAATTGGAGGTATCGTTCGGGTCCCGGCGATTTGTGATTGATCGAGTGCTGCAACACGTGGCACCACGCCGCGGTGCTAAAAACCCCGACGACGTCGTCACTCGCCAGGCCAGCATGGCACTAACCGAAATCGTGGCCGGCAAACGTCAACAATTAACCACCCGGGTCGATGAGGCGCAGCAAATTTTACGCGGTGTCATTGGACTGAGCCGTGAACAGTTCACCTCGGTGGTGCTACTACCTCAGGGCGAATTTGCGCGGTTCTTGAAGGCTTCCAGCAATGATCGCGAAGAAATTCTGCGCCAATTATTCAATACTCACCGCTTCGATGACATTGCCGACTACTTATCACAGCAGGCCAAAAAACTGCGGGGCGAAGTCGAGGCTGATAGCCAACGCCGCGATAGCCTGCGGGCTTCGCTCATTCAGCTGGCCGCACATGCTGCCGCAGCAGAAACTGCTGAGCCCGAGACCGAAGACTCGCCGGCATTTGAGGAGCTCGATGACCAAGAACTTATTGCTGGGTTGCAGGCCAAGATGCAAGCTCTTGAAGCACAAGCCGCCGGCCGCGTAACTGATGCGACGACGACATTGGAGCGTGCCCAAAAACACCTGGTGGAACTCCAAGAACAAGCTGAACACATTGGCGAGGCTACAGATTACCGACAACGCCGTGCCGCTCACGACCAACAGCAAGCCTCAGCCCAAACCGCAGCACAACACTTAGACGATCACGCCCGCGCCAAACCCGTAGCCGATTGTCAAGCGCAACTTGACACCGCCCAAAACCAACTGACTCGGGCACAGCACCAGTGGCAACAGCAACTCGACCAGGCCCAGGTTGACAACGTCATCCTCGGCTGGACGGCTGGCCAAGAAATATTTTCCACCGACACTGATGCTGATGCATTGCTGCAGCAGTGGAAAACTGTCGAGGCAACAGCGATTCGAGCCCTAGAACGTGTGGAATACCACGAGAAAACACATGCTGCCATTGCCACACAGCACCATCAGCTCGCTCAATGGCAACGAACGCACACGCAGCTAAGTGAACGCATCGACTCACTGGGCATCCAGCTGCAACAGGCCACCGATAATTTAACGGCAGATAAGTCCCGGGCCGAAGAGCTCACCGGCGCCGAACACAGCCTGGAAACTGCCCAACAGCGGCTCAACCAAGCACAAGAACAACATACCGCGGCACAAGCCGCCCAACAGGCGCAGCAGCGTGCCGATGAAGCACAGAAATTCTGCGACACCGCCAAACAGGCCGCTGAAGAAGCAACAGAACACGCCACAAACCTCTTGCGCCGTCGTATTGATGCGGCCGCCGGGTTTTTGGCCGAAACCCTAGAAGATGGACAGCCCTGTGAAGTCTGCGGTTCCACGAACCACCCGCAACCAGCTGAGATGCAGGGCCTTGAAGAAATTTCACACGATGCCGTGCAGCGGGCCGAGCAGCAAGCAACCCTGGCAAAGCGCAACGCCAATGAAGCCGAAGAAACACTCCAAACCCAGCTGGCTACCCTGCATGATTATCAAACCCGGGCTGCCGGTCTAACGGTCGCTGACGCCAATGACGCCGTAACAACAGCACAGCACGACGTCGAAACCGCGTGTCAGCAAGCCCAGGATCTGGCGGAGTTACGCACCCGCATCAATAAGGCCGAAACTGCAGTAGAAACTTTACGCGAGACCAAGACCACCGCCGAACAACAGCTCACCGAAGCCGCCACACAGGTGACGACACTGACCGAAAAAACCCAGCAAGCTCAGCAAGAACTTGCCGAAGCATTAGGCGAATTCGAGTCAGTTGAAGCGCTGCGGGCCGCAGTAGAACCGGCACACCGTTTGGTCAGTCGTGTTGTGGCACAGGGGGTACAAGTTGTTACCGCCATGACTGAGCGCGCCACCGCCCAGCAACGGGTGGCCAGCGCCTTGGCTGATTCTGCCACCGACCAACAGCCCGCCTTCACCGATGCCGCCACAGCACAAAACCACGTACTTGCAGCCACTACGTGCCTGGAGTACGAAGACCTGGTGCGCCGGTGGAATACCGAACGAGACCGGCTTGCCGAAAAGGCCGGTCAAACCGCTGTCCAAGCCGGGCTGAAATTACTTGATGCCGAGGTCGAAGCGCCATCGCAAGATACTCTTATGGCAGCTAACCAAGCACAACAAACCGCCCAACACCGGCTCTCGGAGGCTAGCCGGGCACACGGTAGCGTTCAGGCAACCTGTGAGCAGGCCGGTGACCTGCAGCAGCAGCTGCACGAAGTTAGCCAACGTTCCGCCCAGCAGCTGGCCACTTACCAAGAGCTGGTGGATCTGAGCGACGTCGTTGCCGGTCGGGGCGAAAACGCCGTCTCAATGCCATTGCGTTCCTTTGTGCTGGCCGGATGGTTAGAACAGGTCGCCGCCAACGCCTCCGAACGACTAACCGGCATGACCGGTGGACGCTATGAACTCCAACACGTCGTCAATAACGGTGGGCGCGGCCATGCCGGACTGAACCTGGAAGTCATTGACCACCTCAATGACACGGTGCGTAACCCCTCAACACTCTCCGGAGGCGAAACCTTTATGGCCTCGCTGGCCCTGGCATTAGGGCTAGCCGATGCCGTCCAGTCACAAGCCGGTGGTATTGCTATGGATACCCTATTCATTGATGAAGGTTTTGGTTCACTAGATACCCAAACTCTCGATGATGTAATGGGTGTGCTGGATGCGCTGCAAGACGACGGCCGGCTTATCGGATTGGTGTCGCACGTGGACTCTATGAAACAACAGATTCCGCATCGTATCCAAGTCCACAAAACGCCGACCGGCTCCCACGTTAACGTTACCGGTCCGGACCTCTAGTTGGTGTTGATCTTTTCGGGGAATCTTGCCATCGGCACAAAAATGTGATTAAGACCTCAACGTACCATCTGACTTGGTCAAATGCTCAAATTACGAGGTGAACGTGCTGGAAAATGGTCTGCAAAGGCGAAACGGTACCTGAGATTGATCCGAAGTTAACCTTGGGTTTACCTTGGAATGTTCCACTGGAGGTGACATCAACAAGGGGAAGGGAATATCTCGGGTATGAGCCTAGATAATTCTACGGAGCGCAAGGTCCTACAACATAGCGTTCCGACTGATGTGGCGCCTCTAACAGAGGAACCGGACACCGTCCAGCGCCCAAGCTTTATGGATCGCCTGCCGATCGCCGGAAGAACCCGGAAGATCGTCGAATGGGTTTCGGTTGTCCTTGCCGTCTACATGTTAATCACCGCAGTGAGCGTTATAGGCTCCGGCTTCGGTGCGGCAACCGGCGGTCAAGCCGAAGGAATCTTTACTTTTGCACAAAACCCCGTCGTAGGGCTAGTCATCGGTATTCTGGCCACCGTTTTGACTCAGTCTTCTTCCACGACGACCTCGATCGTCGTCGGGATGGTTGCCGGTGGCCTTCCCCTGGCAACTGCCGTTCCAATTCTGATGGGTGCCAATGTTGGTACCACAATGACCTCCACCCTTGTGTCACTGGGCGCCGCCGGAGATCGCAACCAGTTCCGCAGGGCCTTTTCTGCGGCGTCAGTCCACGACATGTACAACCTGTTGTCCGTTGCCATTTTCTTCCCCCTTGAATGGACCTTCGGCATACTGGAACGTGTGGGCAGCTGGTTCGCCGGCGTCACCACCGGTTCGGACGGCGGCATCATTGCCTCAACCTTCACCGCGTTCGGCAACGGCGTCACCACAGTCACCGACCCGGGCGCAAACCTACTTGAAGCCGGTCTACTAAGCATCCTGCCTTCGGTTTGGGCAGGGCTGGCCATGATCGCCGTCGGCGTGGCCCTGATCCTACTGGTCATCAAATTCATCTCGAATATGCTCAAGGTGCTGCTGGTCGGCAACGTGGAAAAACTCTTCCACAAAGCCCTTGGCCGCGGACCAATCTCGGGTATTTTCTCTGGTTTGTTGATCACCGTGATGGTCCAGTCGTCATCCACCACCACCTCGCTGACCGTCCCACTGGCAGCCTCAGGCAAATTCTCGTTGTGGCAGATCTACCCGTTCACCGTAGGCGCCAATGTGGGAACCACCATGACGGCGATCATCGCAGCCTTCGGGTTCTCCGGAGGAGAAGCCACTGCGGCCATGACAGCGGCTGCGGTTCACCTGTTCTACAACATCTTTTCGGCCCTGGTAATTTTCCTGATACCAGTTCTGCGCCCGCTACCCGTGCGCGGTGCCACCTGGCTAGGTAATCTTGGAGCAAAGAACAAACTGTACGTAGTCGTATGGCTCGTTGGGTTGTTTGTACTGTTGCCACTGTTGCTCATCGGCATCACCGCATTGTTCTAAGAGACCAGGAGGAAAATATGACCACTCCAGATTCTTCCGCTGACTCAATGCGTGAGTTAACGGATCGGGAACTACTGGAGGAACTCGCCGAAACTGATAACCGGTTAGCGTCGTTACAACACGAAATACGACGCCGCATGCAACAGCGTGCCGAATACGAGCTGCGAGCAGAACAACACGCCGAAATATCCCGCATGGTCGAACACCTGGACCAAGCCAGAATCGACTGGCATAAAGTCCGTGAATTTTTCCGTGACACGTTCGTGGAAGTCCAAGAATCTTGGCGCGCTGAAGACTAACTTTGGAAGAAATAGTTTTTGCGTGGTCGCTGGGTTGGATCAATGAGTGGATGCATAACAAATCTGTGTTCCCCGTCAACCCGAGTAATCGTCAGCTGGCCAACATGCACTGCTTTATGGTGATGCGAACATAAAGTTATGCCGTTATCGGTGCTGGTTTCTCTACCCCGCGACCAATACTCGATATGGTGCAACTCGCATAACGAGGCAACCACATGACATCCTGGTGCAGCACACCCTTGATCGCGCGCCAAAATTGCCCGACGCAAACTCTCGGAGAACTGCCGTTGTTGACGACCAATTGATAACACTTGTTGTTGCCCGGTTAGCGTTATAGGTGTTACCCCAATATCACAGTGCATTCGCAACATCACATCCGGTGGAATATATTTTGCGTAAATCCCCTGGGATATGCGCGGTTGTAATCGGTCTAAATTCTTGCTGCCAAGTAGCACTTCGGTAGTTTTAGCGGTCGTAGAAACCCCGGCAGGTGGGACGACGTCACCAGGTGGCGCATGTATTTCGGCCAGCATCTCAAGCAGTCTGGCACGACGGTCTTCGTGAATGTCCGGAAGAAGTTGGGCCAGATCCTTGCGGATGCCATCCAAAAGTGTGGCGTAATCGGTGATCACTAACATTTGAGCATGGGCACCGCTGGCACCGCGAAAACCAGTTTTGTCAAGGTTAGCCAGTGCGAATTTCAGGACATCCCGCAACGCGTGCATGCGCCGTTGACCGCCGCTTCGAGCATCTGCATCGCCTTTGCCGCGCGGATTAGTCAGGGTTGCCAGGAGGGTTTGGGCAATCTCGTCACCTTCAGCATCAAAAATGACGCTGTACTCAATGGCGTTGGCGTTGCCTCGAACCGGTCCGATTCGGCGTACATTATGCATGGCATCGGTTTGACGTGACGAAAATTGTTTATCCGGTGGGTCAAGTGAGGCCAGTAGATCCCTTTTCCGTTGGGACACATAACGGCTGAATTCTTCGGGTGTGGTGCCTTCAATCTTTTCGGCAAAATCTTTTTCCACCAGGGTGCGCAGCTTGGTGCGAAAGTCTTGGTCTTTACCCGCGGCTTCAGCGTTTTGCTCCAATTCGTCAAGCATACTTAACGCTGATGATAATTTTGTGGGGTTCACTTGGCCTTGGTATGCGGCCAGGATGGGTAGACGCGCTTGCCCGATGGGCTCATGTTCGCTGCGTTGCGGATCGGTGGCTCGTACCGGGGCGATAGCAGCTGCCAGACGCAGACGCGCGGAAGCCTCATTGGCTCGGATCCCGTGGGTTTTAGCTATAAAGTCTTTGGCGTCACGAAACGCGGTTTTACCTTCCGGCAGCTGCAGATAGGCCCGGAATGCTGAGGTTTCGAAGGCATCTTTGAGCAAGCCGGCGTACCGATACTGCAACGTGGCTGCTTCCCGAAATGCTGCCTCCAGCTGCAAGGACTGCTCCAGTAGGTCTTGGGTAGGTTCTTCGGCAGCTCGATTCTGGAGTTCTTCCAGAGTGCCATGGAGCAAGTCGTAGAGTTGTGCATCGGTGAGCGCGCGGAAGTCTACGGCGTCGTCTACTTGGATGGTCATGGATGCCTCCTTGGATACCAGCATGACCGATGAGGGGCAACTAGCAGTATTCAAGCATCCTGGATGTGGATAACCTTGATACTGTTCTGACGTTGGGGAAAATGTGGGCACAAAAAATCCCAGACCTGTTACGGCCTGGGATTTTTCAGGTCTTAGTCTAACTGCAAGGTTTTGCGGGTTTCCTGTTTGACCTGGTCCAACAGTTGCGGGTTTTCGTTGAGCCGCTGGCCCAGCGAGGGAATCATATCCGTGAGTTTTGCTTCCCAGTTTTTGAACCGATCGGGGAAACTACGGCGCAACAGTTCAACCATAATAGGTGCTGCGGTGGAAGCACCCGGCGATGCCCCCAGCAGGGCGGCGATGGAGCCTTCGGCCCCGGATACCAATTCGGTACCAAACTGCAGCACGCCACCTTTTTTCTTGTCCTTTTTCATAACCTGGACGCGTTGGCCAGCGGTGATCAATTCCCACTGGTCGTCTTCGGCGTTGGGGTAGAAATCGCGCAGCGCATCGACTTTTTTGCCGTGGGTTTTGGTCAGTTCCGATAGCAAGTAGCCCACCAGATCGAAGTTGTCTTTGGCCACGTTGAGCATTGGCCAAATGTTGTGGGGGCGCACCGATTTGGGCAGGTCCAGGTAGGAACCTGATTTCAGGAAGTTGGTGGAGAAGCCGGCGTAGGGCCCAAACATCAGCGAACGGCGCCCGTTGACGAACCGAGTATCTAAGTGTGGTACCGACATTGGTGGGGCACCGGTGGCGGCTTGACCATAAACTTTGGCGTTGTGTTCGTCGGCGACGTCCTGGTTGGTGGAGCGTAAGAATTGCCCGGAG
>Ga0209487_1002424_pt1 | contig 15174 bp, 13 predicted proteins | sample Poulit2012_FD_187524 | JGI IMG/M metagenome (GOLD analysis project Ga0209487, IMG submission 187524) | Agricultural soil microbial communities from Georgia to study Nitrogen management - Poultry litter 2012 (SPAdes) (version 2) | ecosystem: Environmental > Terrestrial > Soil > Agricultural land... | reverse complement strand
AGCGCCGCCGGAGTGGAAGATGCGCCGATGGGAATGGGCCCCCTCCATCCCGCGGGACCAGGCGCCGGTCGGGTCCGTGTCGAACTCGACGCCCGCTTCGGCGAGGGAGACGATGGCTTCACCGCCGGCCTCACAGAGGACGCGCACCGCGGACTCATCGCAGTGGCCGGCCCCGGCGGCGAGGGTGTCGGCGATATGGGAGGCGACCGTGTCCTCTGTCCCGATGACCCCGGCGATCCCGCCCTGGGCCCAGGCGGTGTTCGACTCGCCGAGGCCGCCCTTGGTCACCAGCGTGATGGCATGACGACCGGCCAGCTGCAGCGCCGCGGTCAGCCCGGCGATGCCGGAGCCGATGATGATGACGTGTCCCACGGGCTCAGACCCGCGGCTTCGCGGCGAGCATGCGTGTCAGCGACTCGCGGGCGGGATCGGCCACAGAGTCATCGACCGAGATCTGATTGACGACCTCACCGTCGATGAGCGACTCGAGCACCCAGGCGATGTAGCCGGGGTGGATCCGGTACATCGTCGAACACGGGCAGATGACGGGATCGAGGCAGAAGATCGTGTGCTGCGGATGCTCGGCGGCCAGCCTCTGGACGAGGTTGATCTCCGTGCCGATGGCGAAGGTCGTCGGCTCATCCGCCTCGGCGATGGCCTTCGTGATGTATGCGGTCGAGCCGGACTCATCGGCGGCGGCCACGGTCTCGCGCGGGCACTCGGGGTGGACGATGACGCGGACGTTCGGATGTTCGGTCCGGGCCTTGTCGATCTGGGCGGGGGCGAAGCGCTTGTGCACGGAGCAGAAGCCCTGCCACAGGATGACGCGGGCGTCCTCGAGGTCATCGACGGTGTTGTTGCCCAGGGGTCGGGCCGGGTTCCACAGCGGCATCTCGTCGAGCCCGATGCCCATATTCACCGCTGTATTGCGGCCGAGGTGCTGGTCGGGGAAGAACAGGACCCGCTGACCGCGTTCGAACGCCCACTCGAGGACCACCTCGGCGTTGGACGAGGTGCACACGATGCCGCCGTTGCGGCCGCAGAAGCCCTTGATCGCGGCCGAGGAATTCATGTACGTGACAGGGATGACCGGCACCCGGCCGTCGGCATCGGGCTCGGTGCCGAAGACCTCGGCCAACTGCTCCCAGCAGTCCTCGACCTGGTCGATCGAGGCCATATCGGCCATCGAGCAGCCGGCGGCGAGGTTGGGCAGGATGACCGACTGGTTCGGCTTCGAGAGCAGATCGGCGGTCTCGGCCATGAAGTGCACGCCGCAGAAGACGATCGCCTCGGCCTCCGGATGGTTCTGGGCGGCGCGGGCGAGCATGAACGAGTCGCCGATGTAATCGGCGTGCTCGACGACCTCGACGCGCTGGTAGTGATGTCCGAGCATGACCACCCGGTCGCCGAGGGTCTCCTTGGCGGCGCGGATCCGGGCATCGAGCTCCTCGGCCGAGGCCTGCTTGTACTCCTCGGGGATCTCGCCCTGACGCGGGGCTTCGGCCGGGATCGTGTCGGCCAGCGAGGCTCCGGGGCCGTAGCCGGGGCGGACATCGACGTCCCACGGGGCGTCGAGCAGCTCCGTCGAACACATGTCGTCCTTCGACCCGGTCTTCGAGATGTCCTTGAGTGTGAGTTCGATCGAAGCTGTTGTGGTCATCATCGTCCTTCGCGTCGGTGGGCGGCTTCCGGCGGTGCAGTTGCCCGCCGGGAGACGGCCGGAATACTTTGCGCAGAACTGAGCTAAATTGTTTGCGCAGATGTGAGCTTAATGGTCTCGGACTGCCGTTGACAACTCCGACCCCGGTCGAAGGGCCGATGGCGGAGTCGGTATGGGCGGGGGTGCGCGGGATGTTCTAGGCTGGAGTCTGGCTCGCAATCCGAGTCGATGCGCACTGCGGTGGGCGCCCGTGAAGGGATCAGCTGCTTCCGACCGGAGCACAGGTCCCGACCCGCCCGCACCTGCACCGACGACATCGAACCACCGAAGGATTCCCATGCCCGATGCGGCACATCTGAACCAGACAGCACCAGCGGACCCGACGTCGAGCTCGACGCCGAATACCGCCGAGGAGACGCCCCCGTACGGCGGACAGGCGACCGGCGCGGCGCCCGGCGGCGCGAAGGCTCATGCGGCCCCGCCTCGGCGGGTGCGCACCCTCGACCTCATCAAGGCCAAGGCCGAGGGCCGGCGCTGGGCGATGCTGACCAGCTACGACCAGTACACGGCCGCGCTGTTCGAGAAGGCCGGGGTCGAGGCCCTGCTCGTCGGCGATTCGGCGGCGAACAACGTCTACGGCCACGCCACGACCCTGCCGGTGACCGTGGACGAGCTCATCCCGCTGGCCCGCGCGGTCGCCTCGGCGACGTCACGGGCGCTCATCGTCGCGGACCTGCCCTTCGGCAGCTACGAGATCTCCGACGAACAGGCCGCGGCCACGGCCGTGCGGTTCATGAAGGAAGCCGGCGTCCACGCGGTCAAACTCGAGGGCGGGGCGCGGATGGCCTCCCGGATCAAGGCGATCACCTCGGCGGGAATCCCCGTCATGGCCCATATCGGCTTCACCCCGCAGGCCGAGCACAACCTCGGCGGGTACAAGGTCCAAGGTCGCGGTGAGGCCGGGGCCGCACTGCTCGACGATGCTCGGGCCGTCGCCGAGGCCGGTGCGTTCTCCGTGGTCATGGAGATGGTCCCCTCCGGCCTGGCCGGGCAGGTCACGTCCGAGCTGTCGATTCCGACCGTGGGCATCGGCGCGGGGGCCGAAACCGACGCTCAAGTCCTCGTCTGGCAGGACATGGCCGGGCTGACCACGGGCCGTCCTCCGCGCTTCGTCAAACGCTACGCCGATCTGCATTCCGTGCTCACCGAGGCCGTCGGGACCTATGTCGACGAGGTCAAGTCTGGGGTCTTCCCCGAACCGGAGCGGGGCTTCGACTGATGGAGGTCGGAGGCATCCAGGCGCTGCGTCGGTGGCGGGCGCGGCAGTCGGGACGAGTGGGCCTCGTGCCGACGATGGGCGCCCTGCACTCGGGACACCAGGCGCTCATGACTCGCGCCCGGGCCGAGTCCGATCTGGTCGTGACCTCGATCTTCGTCAATCCGCTGCAGTTCGGTGCCGATGAGGACTTCGTTCAGTACCCGCGCCCGATCGCGTCCGACCTGGCCAAGTGCGAAGAGGCCGGAGTCGACTTCGTCTTCGCACCGGCGCTGGGGGAGATGTACCCCTCGGCGCCCGAGGTCAGGGTCGTGGCCGGGCGGATGGGTGCGGTCTTCGAAGGTGAGGCCCGGCCCGGGCACTTCGACGGTGTGCTCACGGTCGTGGCCAAGCTGTTCAATCTGATCAAACCCGATGTCACGGTGTTCGGACTCAAGGACATCCAGCAGTTCTGCCTGGTCAAACGCATGATCGCCGACCTCGACTTCGATATCGAGATCATCGGACTGCCGGTGGTGCGTGACGCCGATGGCCTGGCGATGTCGAGCCGCAACGAGTACCTCTCACCGTCGGATCGGGAGCGGGCCCTTGCGATTCCGCGGGCCCTCGATGCCGCCGCCGAGGTGGCCGCGGGAGGGGTCCGGGAAGGGGCCGCCTCGGGAGGGGCCGACTCGGGGGAGGCCGTCGTCGAGTCGGTTGCGGACGGCGTCCTGCCCGAGGCGATCGAGTCGGCTGCGCGTGCGGTGCTCGAGTCGGCGGCCGAGCGCGGGGAGCTCGACATCATCTACCTCAGCCTCGTCGATGCGTCGACCCTGCGGCCCTGTCCGGCCGACTTCCGGGGATCGGCGCTGCTGCTCGTCTCGGCCATCGTCGGCGGCACCCACCTCATCGACAACCTGCCGCTGGAATTCTGAGGTCCACCGGGTGGCAGGATCTCGCCCCGCCGGCCGAATTCCCCCGGTGACGGGGCGCCGATCGATCCCCGAACACACGGGGAACCGCCTTGATACGGAATTGTGATGGGTATATTAACTTTCTGTTAGCCCCCTGAAATATTCGTATGCCAACGAATCCTCTATTTCTTGACAATTGTGGTTTCGGGAATTCGGCGGCAATTGCGAAACCCTTGTTCTGAATGTCCGCTGAGAATAGACTCCCAATCAGCAAAGCGAAAAAACGCCTTGTCAATTCGCTGTAGCCGAAGGAGAGAAGCGACATGCAAAGCCAAGACCTATGGTCGGTCCTGACGAGGGTCGGACTGGCAATCGTCATTCTCATTGTCACCTGGATCCTCGCCGCCATCGTCAAATGGGCGATCGGCAAACTCGTCACCAAGATTCCCGCTCTTCAGCGCGATGGCAGCAATGGGCAGCAGATCGGAAAATCGGTCGGACAGATCGCCGGACTGATCATCTGGCTGCTCGGACTCATCGCTGTTCTCCAGCTCTTCGAACTCGATCAGGTCCTCACTCCGCTGCAGGGTCTGCTCGACGGAATCTTCGGATTCCTGCCCAACATCATCGGCGCCGGTTTCATCTTCTTCATCGGCTTCGTGTTCGCGAAGATCGCCAAGCAGCTCATCCAGACGGCCCTCGGGGCCGTGGACCTGACCAAGCTCACGGCAAAGTTCCGTTCGCTGGGCGATAAGGCCACCGGCGTCGTCGACGACTCGATGGGCGGCGGCCGGCCGCAGCCCGATGTCGCCGCACAGCAGGCGGCCCAGGGCCAGCAGGGCATGCCCCCGCAGCAGGCCCCGAACGCCGATGCCGCGACGAATGCGAAGATCTCGAATCTCATCGGCAACCTCGTCTTCGGGATCATCATCATCGTGGTGGCGATCGCGGCACTGCAGGTGCTCGGGATCAAGGCGATCTCCGATCCTGCCCAGCAGATGCTGCAGATCTTCCTCAACGCGATCCCGCTCATCATCGCCGCCGGCATCCTGCTGGCCATCGGCTTCGTCATCGCGAAGTTCCTCGGCAATCTGCTCGAGCAGATCCTCGAGGGCATCGGCACCGACAAGGCCATCAACGAGATCGGCATCGTGCCCGAGGGCACGAGCGCCTCGAACGTGATCACGCGGATCGTCCAGGTCGCGATCATGATCTTCTTCGCGATCATGGCCACGCGGATGCTCGGCTTCCCCGAGATCACGAACATCCTCAACGAGATCCTCGACCTCGGCGGCAGCGTCCTGTTCGGAGCCGCGATCATCGCCGCCGGCTTCCTCATCGCCGCGCTCATCGGCAAGTTCATCACGAACAGCCTCGCGTCGAAGGTGCTGCGCTACTCGGCGATCGCACTGTTCATCGCCATGGGCCTGCGCTATATGGGGTTGGCCGACTCGATCATCAACCTCGCCTTCGGCGCGGTGGTCATAGGCGGTGCCGCGGCAGCGGCCCTGGCCTTCGGCCTCGGCGGTCGGGACGCGGCCGCGAGAATGCTCGGCAAGGTCGACCTCGACGAGGCCGCGGGTGCCGCGAACACCGGCGGTGACGGCCCCGGTGCGACCGGCGGTGGTGTTGGCGCCTCCGGTGCCTCGAACAGCGGCCCGGGTGCGACCGGCGGCCCGGACACGCCTGGCACGAACGGAGGGGCCGCCTCGGCGGGTGATCCTCAGAACTGACGCACTGAACCGCTCCGCGACCGGCACCTGAGACCGGGCGTGCCAAGGGGTGGGGGCGTCGGGAAGATCTCGACGCCCCCACCCTCTTGTCGTCCCCCGCTCACGGGGATCGGACGTCTCGGTCCGAAGCGTGGGCGGGCGGTCAAGCTCCGTTTGTGGTCAATGCACCGAGGAGATTCCGCCGATTTCGCGGATCCACCTCGGCGGATCGACCACAAACCGCGGATGAGAGGGGCGGGACTGAGCTCGGGATGCCATGCTTCAGACGCGGTCGCCTCAGATCGGGATCGCGATGACGGCGATGCCGATGATCAGGAGGATGACCGCCGAGGCGGCTTCGATGAAGAAGTCGGCGCTGCGGTGGGCCATCGCGGAGGCCGCCAGGCTCGCCGTCAGCGCCAGGACGATCTGATAGGCCAGCAGCACTCCGAGGACGACGGCGATGAGCAGAGCGTAGTCGACGCCGGTCGGCGACGCCGGGACCAGCGTCGGCAGGATGGCCAGGAAGAACAGTCCGACCTTCGGGTTGCTCAAGGACGAGAGGATCCCGCGGCGGTAGGACACGATCGATCGCAGGTGGCCCCACGAGTTCGATTCCATGGCCGTGGCGATCTCACTGACCGGTCCTGCGACGACATCGCCGTTCGGTTCGGCAGCCGATGCCGACGACTGCGCCGATGCGGCCGCCTCCGGCGCCGACGCGGCCGAGTGCGCCGATGCCGACTGCACCGATGCCGACGACTGCGCCGATGCAGCCGCCCCCGGCGCCGACGACTGCGCTGACGGCGTGGACGCTGACAGGCTGCGACGGAGCAGGACCGCCTGCCTGGCGGCGAGGACCCCGAGGAAGCACAGGTAGAGCCCGCCGACGATCTTGAGCACCTGCACCGCCGCCGGGTAGACGGTCAGCAGAGCGGAGACCCCCGTCAATGCGAGCACCATCCAGATGACGGTGCCGGTGGCCGTGCCGAGCGCATAGACCAACCCGGCCCTCCGCCGCAGTGAGGACAGGCGGATCGTGAGGATCGTCTCGGGCCCGGGCGTGACCGCAAGAGCGGCAGCGGCACCGGTGATGGTGAGGATCTCGGGACCGGTCACGGCTCTCCTTCGAAAGAATCGGGCGGGATGGGGCAGCTCCTCCATTCTGGACGCCGATACCGATCGGGAAAAGCAATGGATTGCGAACGATCATCAGGCACTGCCGAATGATGGCCATCGGCTAGGCTGAGTCCATGTGGGACCTCAACCGGCTCCGGGTCTGGCGCGCCGTCGTGGCCACCGGCTCCGTGGTCGCGGCCGCGAAGAACCTCAACTACACGCCGGCGACGATCAGTCAGCACATCACCACCTTGCAGAAGAGCGTCGGCGCACCCCTGTACCACCGGTCCGGGCGCGGCATCGAGATCACCGAGTTCGGCAAGCGCCTGGCCGAGGACTCCGGTGAGGTCTTCGCCTCCGTGGCCAAACTCGATGAACTCGTCGACAGCTTCAACACCGTCAGCCGGCCCCGCATGCGCATCGCCGCCTTCGCCTCTTTCAGCGCCCGCCTGCTGCCGGGCATCATCGAATCCGTGGCCGGTGACCATCCGAACCTGCGCTTCGACATCCAGCTGAACGAACCGGCGAGGAGCCGTCGCAGCCACTGCCTCATCGAGATCCGCAGCGAAGTCCCGCAGGACGGGGAGACCCACCTGCCGGAGATGACGCGAGTGGGCCTGTTCGACGACGAATACCGAGTCGTCGTCTCCGATCGCCACGAGTTCGCCGGACGTGAGTCCGTGCCGTTCAAGGACCTCGAGGACCAGCCGTGGGTCGACTACGACCTGTGGTCGGGTCCCACCAGCCGGGTCGTCGACCTCGCCTGCGCCGCGGCCGGTTTCGAACGCCGGAACTTCGCGGCCTCCGAGGACGACCATGCGGCTCTGGCGCTCGTGTCCTCCGATCTCGCGATCACCGTGCTGCCGCGGCTGTCGACGCTGCAGCTGCCGCCCGGGCTCGTCGCCGTGGCCCTCACCGATCCCGAGCCGGTCCGGCGCGTGGTCATGCACGTGCGTGAGCGAGACGCCCACCTGCCGCATGTGCGGGCCTTCGCCACCGCCGCCGAGGCGGTCGTCGCCGACTACCTCGCCCGCGCCGCGGCCGTGTGACAGCAGTCTTCTGCCAGGGGAGACCAGCTCTTCTGCCAGGGGAGACCAGACGTTCCTCATAGTGGGCTGAGACCAGTGGAGAACGGTGGTGGGATAGGCTGTTGGGGTGAGTTCTGAAATCGAGATCGGCAAAGGCAAGCGCGGTCGTCGCGCCTATTCTCTCGACGATATCGCCATCGTCCCTGCTCGACGCACCCGCGACCCCGAAGACGTGTCCCTGAAGTGGCAGATCGACGCCTATCAGTTCGACCTGCCCTTCATCGGCGCGCCCATGGACTCGGCCATGTCGCCGGAGACCGTGATCGCCCTCGGCCGCTTCGGCGGACTCGGCGTGCTCGACCTCGAGGGGCTCTGGACCCGTTACGAGGATCCGACCCCGCTGCTGGCCGAGATCGCCCAACTGCCCTCGGAGATGGCCACCTCCCGGATGCAGGAGCTCTACTCCGCTCCCATCCAGGCCGAGCTCATCACCGCCCGCCTCGAGCAGATCCGAGAGGCCGGAGTCACCGTCGCCGGCGCCCTGACCCCGCAGCGGACCCAGGAGTTCTACAAGACCGTCGTCGATGCCGGTGTCGACATCTTCGTCATCCGCGGCACCACGGTCTCGGCCGAGCACGTCTCGACGCACACCGAACCGCTCAACCTCAAGCAGTTCATCTACGAACTCGATGTGCCCGTCATCGTCGGCGGCGCGGCCACCTACACCGCGGCCCTGCACCTCATGCGCACCGGCGCCGCCGGAGTCCTGGTCGGCTTCGGCGGGGGAGCGGCGGCCACGACGCGCAGAACCCTGGGCATCCACGCTCCGATGGCCACGGCCGTGGCCGATGTCCACGCCGCCCGCCGTGACTACATGGACGAATCCGGCGGTCGCTACGTCCACGTCATCGCCGATGGCGGACTGGGCACGAGCGGCGAGATCGTCAAGGCCTTCGGCGTCGGCGCCGACGCCGTCATGCTCGGCACCGCACTGGCTCGGGCGACCGAGGCCCCCGGTCGCGGGATGCACTGGGGCGCCGAGGCCCACCACCCGCAGCTGCCGCGCGGCCACCGAGTGGAACTGGGCACCGTCGGCAGCCTCGAGCAGGTGCTCTTCGGTCCCGGACGCACCGCGATCGGCGAACTCAACCTCGTCGGCGCCCTGCGTCGGGCCCTGGCCACGACCGGCTACCTCGACCTCAAGGAATTCCAACGCGTCGACGTCACTGTCTCGCCCTACCAGTCCGGCTCGGTGGTCTGATCTGTTCCGCTTGGCGCTGACCCCCAAGTGGTTGGGGTCCCTGCTGTTGGTGCTGGTGCTCGTGACCTGCTTCGTCGGTCTCTCCGCGTGGCAGGTCGACCGGGCGCAGCACAAGAACGACGTCGCGGAGTCCGCCAGCGTCGACGAGCTCAAGGACTTCAACGACGTCATGGACGCCCAGGCCCCGATGCCTGGGATCCTCGCCGATCAGCGGGTCAGCCTGAGCGGACACTGGCTGCCCGACGACCAGGTCGTCGTTCCCGGACGCGTCCAGGACGATGACTCCGGGTACTGGGTGGTCACGATGTTCGCCCCGGACGGGGCCCACCTCGGCGAGGGGGTCGAAGCGGCGAACGCGGATGAGAAGACGATCGCGATCCCCGTCGTCCGTGGTTTCACCACCGACGAGGAACTGGCCATGAACTCCCGCGCCGAGGAGGGCCAGGTCTCCCTCACCGCCCGGATCGGACCCATCGAGGGCCCGCAGCCGGGCAACGATCTGCCCGACGGGCAGGTGCGCACGGTCTCGACCTCGCAGCTGATCAACATGTTCCCCGATCTGCTCACCTATTCCGGGTTCCTCATCCCCGAGGAGGCCACGGGTGCGGCCGCCTCGGTCGGCACCGATGGGCTGGCCCAGGTCCCCACGACGACGACCCGCGACGAGGGCGGATTCGACCTGCAGTCGGCCGCGTACGCCGTCGAATGGCTGATCTTCGCGGCCATGGCCCTCTATATGTGGTTCCAGCTGCTGCGCGACGACTATATGCGCCGCCGCCTCGGCGAGGATTCCCAGGATTCGGAGAAGCCCGTCGAGTATGTTGTCGTCAAGGCGGCGGGCTCCTCGTCCATCGACCCCGAGGTGATGTCGGGCCTGACCGGACTGCCGGCCCACCGCCACGGTGGGAAGAAGCCGGCGAAGAAGAATCGCGCTGTCGGATCCGATGGCGGGGCCTCGACGGGAACCGGCGGTCGCCGGACAGACAGATCAGACACCGATAGCAGCACGACCGGAGGAAACTGAGCGTGAGTGAAGAACACGAGTCCTTGGACTCCCGCCCCGACTTCGATGAGTCAGATGTGTGGAGCGTCAAGCGCTTCACCTCGGCCCGCAATGCGCTGAAGTTCTACCGAGTGATGGCCTTCATCACCGGTACGATGCTGCTCATCCTCACGGCCGAGATGATCTACAAGTACCTCATCGCCGCGGATTCGGAGACCGCCTTGACCTTCGGCGACTTCAACCTCGCCGCGGCCATCGCCATCTGCCACGGCTGGTGCTACGTCGTCTACCTCATCGGCTGCTTCTGGCTCAACCAGCAGATGCGCTGGAGCCTCGGCCGCTACGTCATCCTCGCGCTGGCCGGCGTCGTGCCCGTGATGTCGTTCATCCTCGAACGCCGCATCCACCGTCAGGTCGACGCCGAACTCGAGGCCGCCGTCGTCGTCGCCCCCAAGAGCTGACGCGGCGAGCGCGGTTCCCGTCGCCGAGGCGGGGAATCGAACCGTCTTCGTGGCGGGGTGGGCGAGCGGTCCGTCGCCGAGGCGGAAGGGCGAACCGTCGCCGAGGCGGCGAAGCCCCGAATTCGGGAGGCACGCGGCCGATGCTTAGAATTGGATCATGACGCAAACCCAGAGCACGCAGGTGCCCCCTGTCCTCGTCGTCGATTTCGGCGCCCAGTACGCCCAGCTCATCGCCCGCCGCATCCGCGAGGCCGGCCTGTACTCGGAGATCATCGCCCACGACGCCCCGGCGTCCGAATTCGCGGCGAAGAACCCGCTGGCCATCGTGCTCTCCGGCGGACCCTCGAGCGTCAATGACGAGGCCGCACCGAACTTCGACACGAGCGTGTTCGACCTCGGTGTGCCGACTATGGGCATCTGCTACGGCTTCCAGCTGATGTCGGTCAGCCTCGGCGGTCGCGTGGCGAAGACGGACAAGCGCGAATACGGATCGACCCCGCTGTCGGTCACCGACACGGGCTCGCTGCTGGCCGAGACCCCGAGCGACTACAAGGTGTGGATGTCCCATGGGGACTCCGTCGCCGAGGCACCGGCCGGCTTCGACGTGCTCGCCTCCACCCCCGACACTCCCGTGGCCGCCTTCGAATGCCCGGCCAAGCGCTTCGCCGGCGTGCAGTGGCATCCCGAGGTCCTCCACTCCGAGCACGGGCAGAAGATCCTCGAGAACTTCCTGTACAATGTCGCCGGCCTCGATGCCGATTGGACAAACGCCTCGGTCATCGACGAACAGGTCGAGCTCATCCGCGCCCGCGTGGGACAGAAGAAGGTCATCTGCGCCCTGTCCGGAGGCGTCGACTCCTCGGTGGCCGCCGCCCTTGTGCACAAGGCCATCGGCGACCAGCTCACCTGCGTCTTCGTCGACCACGGCCTGCTGCGTGAGAACGAACGAGCCCAGGTCGAGCAGGACTACGTCGCCTCGATCGGCGTCCGCCTGGTCACCGTGGACGCGCGGGAGCAGTTCCTGTCACAGCTGTCCGGCGTCACCGACCCGGAGGAGAAGCGCAAGCTCATCGGCCGCGAGTTCATCCGCACCTTCGAGACCGCCGCCGCCGACCTCGTGCTCGAGGCCCAGGACGAGGGCGAGGAGATCGCCTTCCTCGTCCAGGGCACCCTGTACCCCGATGTCGTCGAGTCCGGCGGCGGATCCGGGACGGCGAACATCAAGAGCCACCACAACGTCGGCGGCCTGCCCGATGACATCCAGTTCGAACTCATCGAACCGCTGCGCGCCCTGTTCAAGGACGAGGTCCGGGCCATCGGCCGCGAACTCGGCGTGCCCGAGGCGATCGTGTCCCGTCAGCCCTTCCCCGGCCCCGGCCTGGGCATCCGCATCATCGGCGAGGTCACCGAGGAGCGTCTGAACATCCTCCGCCGCGCCGACGCCATCGCCCGCGCCGAGCTGACGAAGGCCGGCCTCGACGGGGAGATCTGGCAGTGCCCGGTCGTGCTCCTGGCCGATGTGCGCTCCGTGGGCGTCCAGGGCGACGGCCGCACCTACGGTCACCCCGTGGTGCTGCGCCCTGTCTCGAGCGAGGATGCGATGACCGCCGATTGGACGCGCATTCCCTATGACGTCCTCTCCACCATCTCCAACCGCATCACCAACGAGGTCGACGACATCAACCGGGTCGTCCTCGACGTGACCTCGAAGCCGCCGGGAACCATCGAATGGGAGTGATCGTCGGCCCGTGAGACCCACGGGCAGCGCCGAGGCGACCGCCGGGTACCCCCGAATTCATTTCCTGAACGGTGTTCAGCTACAGTGGTGGGGTACCCGGGGTCGCCTCGGGTGCATCCGGAATCGGACCGGATGGATCACGAACTATGGAGTACTCATGACTCAGGCACACAGCACCGCCTCGGCGGGTCTCACCCGTCCCCGCTCCGCCGGTCGCGCCGGCGATATCGCCCTCATCGCGGTCTTCGCCGCCATGCTCGCAGCCTTCGCGATGATGCCACCGGTCCCCGTCGGCCCCGCGGGTGTGCCGATCACTCTCCAGACCTTCGCGATCGCCCTGTGCGGAATGGTGCTCGGGCCGTGGCGGGGCGCCGGGGCGACCCTGCTCTACGTGCTCCTCGGTCTGCTCGGACTGCCGATCTTCTCCGGTATGAACGGCGGCATCGGCGTGCTCGCCGGACCGAGCGCCGGTTACATCCTCTCGTTCACCCTCTACGCCATGGCCGCGGGATTCATCGCCCGCTGGGCCGTGCGCCGCTTCGGAGGGCTGAAGCTCGGGGCGGCCCTGTTCCTCGGCGGATTCGCCGGCAGCCTGGTGCTCAACCACCCGCTGGGAATCCTCGGCATGTCGATCAACGCCGATCTGCCGCTGGGCGTCGCCGCCGTCGCCGACCTCGCCTACTGGCCCGGCGACATCATCAAGAACATCCTCGCCGCCTCGGTCGCGGTCCTCATCCACCGGGCGTTTCCCGATGTCCTCCGCCGCCGCGGAGTCAGCGTGGAGACCGTGAAGTGATGCGTGAGATCCGACTGAGCGACGTCGGCGTCGGCGTCGTCGACGACGGTCCCGACGGTGACGTCGTCCGGCCGATCCTCCAGGACATCAGCTTCACGCTGAGCGAGGACATCGTCGCCGTCATCGGCGCCAACGGCTCGGGCAAATCGACGCTTCTGCAGCTGTTCAACGGCCTGGTCACAGCGAATGCGGGACAGGTCCTCGTCGACGGATTCGACTCGGCCCGGCAGCCGGCGAAGGTGCGGTCGCGTGTCGGGTTCGTCTTCACCGACCCCGCCGCGCAGCTGGTCATGCCGACCCCGATCGAGGACATCGAACTGTCCCTGCGCAAATCCGTGCCGAAGGCCGAGCGCAGGGCCGCGGCACTGGCCGTTCTCGAGGAGCTCGGCATCGCCGATCTGGCCGAACGCAGCGTCTACGAACTCTCCGGCGGCCAGCGTCAGCTCGTGGCTCTGGCCGCGGTGCTCGCCGTCGACCCGCAGATCCTCGTCCTCGACGAACCGACCACGCTGCTCGACCTGCGCAACCGGGAACGGCTGCGCGTGCACCTGCGCCAGCTCGTGGACCGGCGCGGGGTGCGCATCATCCTCACCACCCATGACCTCGAGTTCGCCCATCTGGCCCAGCGGGCGCTCGTCGTCGAAGGCGGACGCATCGTCTGCGATGCCACCCCCGCCGAGGCGGTGGAGAACTACCGAGACCTCATCATGAGCGATACGCAATGAGCGGGGATCCACGGGCGGGGGCGAACGTCGACGGCGCCAGTTCCTCCGGCGGCGGGACGACCTGGCGCAGGAACGCCGGGATCAAACCGCGCCCGCAGCTCTTCGGCAAGGTCGCGCCCACCCGCGGATGGCTGCACTCGGTCCCGACCGGGGTGAAGCTCGCGCTCATTGCGGCGATCGGCATCGTCGCGCTCATCTTCCGCGATCCCGTGATCAACTGGTCGATGTTCGTCGTCCTCCTCGTCATCGGTTTCACGGCCCGGCTGCGGCTCTCGTACTTCCTGCGCACGTGGCTCTATGTCGCCGTGCTGGTGGCCATCGTCATGACGCTGCAGTTCTTCTTCGGCTCCCTGCAGGCAGGACTGGCGGTCGGCGGCACCGTGTTCGCCTGCGTGCAGGCGGCGCTGCTGCTGACGCTGACGACGACGGTCGCGCAGCTGCTCGACACCTTCACCGTGCTGGTGAGCCCGCTGCGCTTCTTCGGGGTCAGCACCGAGGCGATCGCCCTGACTGCGAGCCTCATGGTGCGCGCGATCTCGCACATCTCGGGGCTGCTGGGGGAGGCCGAGCGGGCTGCCCGCGCCCGTGGTCTCGACTCGAGCATCAAGGCCCGGGTGGTGCCGGCGATCCTGCGCTCGGTGAAGTACGCGCAGGATACGGGGCGGGCCCTTGAGGCCCGCGGCATCGTGGACTGAACTGTCGCGAGAGTGGCCGACGGGGCCTATTGTCAAGCCCACGTATCTGAAAATCAGAGACCTCTCTCCAGCAGGATCCACACTCCCCGGTTAAGAAGCGACCGATCGTGCGGCTCGCCGTCTGACATAAAGGACAACCCCGATGAGCAGCAAGGCTGCCCCAATTACCAGCGATACGGTGTCCGCGATCAGAAGGGTTTGCTGAGTATCCGACCAGCCGGCCTCCTTTGAGCTCACGTCACAGTGCACGGTCGGGGGAAGGGACGACACCTCGTATCCGAACCCGACTTCTTGAGGAACATCAGACGGAATCTCCGGGCACCACTCGGGTTCAACGGAGCCGCGTTTTCTCAGTGAGTACCCCAAAGCCCACGTGTGAATGAGGGAGATCAACACCAGAACTATCCCCGCCAACCACAGGTAAAGTGGCCCGGTCCACCGGCCCTGCTTGATCATCATCGTGGCAAACCAGCCGGCCTCTTGATCGCATTAGCGGACCAACTGAAGTAGGTTGGCGTCTTCCACTTCCTGTTCTTGTTCAAGAGGAGCATGTCTGAGTCCCCACCCATCTTGGCCTCGGGCCACTTCCCGACAAGTCCTATGCAGTCAGTTTCTGCCTTGTCCTCCGCCTCACAGTTATACGCAACAAAGCTGGACGCCGCGGAGATATGGCTCCACGCTGTCAAGCCCCGGGTTTGATGGAGAGTTTTCTACTTGGAATTCATCAGCTGGTGCACGAGCTAGGCAACCCGTGGCAGCGCACTGAAATTGTCTGCTCGGAACGCGGCGGGAGTCGCCCCACCGAGC
>Ga0209487_1002423_pt1 | contig 15176 bp, 15 predicted proteins | sample Poulit2012_FD_187524 | JGI IMG/M metagenome (GOLD analysis project Ga0209487, IMG submission 187524) | Agricultural soil microbial communities from Georgia to study Nitrogen management - Poultry litter 2012 (SPAdes) (version 2) | ecosystem: Environmental > Terrestrial > Soil > Agricultural land... | reverse complement strand
CATATGTAGGTGGAATCGTCGCTGATAATGCGATTGGTGGGTTAAATAAAAGAATAAATTTATCAGTTGTTCCTGCTGTTACATTTACAAATCCAGGGATCGCAACGGTTGGTTTAACAGAAGAAAAAGCAGTGGATGAAGGCTATGCAGTAAAAACATCTGTCTTGCCTTTAGATGCCGTTCCAAGAGCATTAGTAAACCGTGAAACGACAGGTGTATTTAAAATGGTTGCCGATGCTAAAACATTAAAAGTTCTTGGAGTTCATATTGTTGCTGAAAATGCAGGTGATGTGATTTATGCTGCGACATTAGTAGTTAAGTTTGGTTTAACTGTTGATGATTTAAAAGATACCCTTGCACCATATTTAACAATGGCAGAAGGGTTAAAACTAACTGCACTTACATTTGATAAAGATGTTTCCAAGTTATCTTGTTGTGCAGGATAAATGTGAATAAATATACTTAAAGAAACGGGTGCGTTTCTTCAAGAAGGAGATCGCACCCTTTTTGTTGAAGTATAGGAGCGGTTTAGTACAAGAAGTGTTTAGTGTTTTTATAAAAACATTTATTGTAGAAGGGGAATATTATGAATAGAAAAATTGGGGTTGTTTTGTTTGTTTTCTTCTGTTTTTTAATATGGCTATACTTTGCAATATATGAATCCTCAATTGAAAACTGGTGGACAGTCAACGTGATAAAACAGGCAACTGAAGATACTGTTCAAATCGGTGTCTCATTAGTAAAGGTGTTAGTTGGGACGATTATTTTTACTATTAGTGGCTTTATAATCTATTTATTGTTGAGAAAGAGAAATTAGTTCTTGCTGCACTAAACCAGCTAATAGTTGTCAATATTTTTCTCTAAAAAACTTAAATTAATTGTGATATACTTATTTTGCACATGCCAAATAACCCTCCTGAATTCTTTAATTGGAAGGCTTTGGAGTATTTGGTTAAGTTAACTAGTTACGCAATATCTTGGAAGGTAGAGTTGCTTTTCAATATGGCGTAAATCCAATGTAATAGTTTATTGGCACACGCAATTATCGCTACTTTATAAGGCTTTCCTTCTTCTCGTTTTTTATCATAAAATGCTCGTAATTTCTTGTTACGAGGAATGATTTCTTCCGTTGTCTTTTGCTTGCGAGCATCACGGATTGCGGAGCGAACCGCCATAAATAAGGCATGTCTCAGTCGGCTAGATCCTCTTTTAGTAATACGATTGACTGTCCCCTTGAATCGTCCAGATTCAAAGACACTGGGATCTATACCGGCAAAAGCTACTAGTTTTTTAGGATTATCAAATAAATCAATCTCCCCAATTTCTGAAATAATCGTTGCAGCGATTTTTTCACCAATACCAGGGATGGATTGGATAATCTTAAATTCTTCAATTTCTTTTGCCAAGGCACCTATTTGATCCTCAAGTTTAGATAGGTGCTTCTGGTATTCTAAAAGCATCTTGATATACATTTCTATGCTTAGGATATGACTTTGATAAAGGGTTTCCTGAAATGGATTACGATGTGCCGCAGCTATTAACTTTTCAGCCTTAGCTTCTGCCCATTCAATTGAACGTCTTGGGCAATATTCATGAATCTTTTCATCTAAAGTCTCTTTATCTATTTCTAAAACATCTTTGGATGTTGGATATTCCATGAGAGTAAGTAAAGAGACACTGGAATATAAGTCCCCAAAAACCCCACGATACTCAGGGAAAACCTGATCCAACACCGAATGAAATTGTAATTTAGTTTGTACATATATACTTGTGATGTTGTCATGTTGTCTTGTAAGATTACGCAAGTTTAAAAGGTGTATCCCACGTCTCTTTTGTGGCTCCAATTCTTCTTTGTAATACAGCTCGCAGAGATGTCTAGCGTCAATAATATCAGTTTTGACTTTACGTAAACTGGAACTCTTCGCCCTATAAGAAATCAAGGGATTTACAATGATAACCAAGTAATTATGCTTATCTAAATATTGAACAACTGGCGTGTGATAATGGCCTGTTGATTCAAGTACAACTGGAGGTTGTACACCAGATTCATTCTCGATCTCAATTAAAAAGTGAAGCAAAATTTCAAGACCTTCCAAGGTATGAGAAACTTTAAAACTACTTTTATAAGGTTTCTTTCTATCCAGATAACCCTGAATCTGACTCTCTCCTTTGGCTACATCCAGACCAACTACTGGATTCATTCGTTATCTCCTCCAAAAATATATTTGCCGGTACCCCTAATCCTTCTTGTAGTATCATAGCTTCGCTTGTTATACGGGATCATTGTCCCAACCAGCCTCAATCATGTTTCTACAAGTAGGGGGCGAACAGTTTAGCTGACGGGATCAAGTCCCACGGGTGCGTCCGTCCTGCCCCGGCTACAATGTAATAATAAGACCATAAAAAATAAGGTCAACCAGAAATATTTAACATCTGGTTAACCTTATAATACGAACGGGTGCGTTAATCTAAGAAGGGTTAATGCTCTTTTTGTCGAATATATTGTAGTAATGAGGCAGTTTAGTGTTATAGTAGCGTAATTCGATTGAATCAAAATCTCATTTAGAAATAAGAATCACTTTCAATAAATCAATTTTTTTTGATTTATGTATTGCTTTTATTTAAAAAATAAATTATGATTTATACATCAAAAAATTTTGATAAAAGGAGAATGTTAATTTGGAAGCATTAAAACCAACATTTCAACAATATGAAAAAAGGTTTAAAGCTCTTGCTGATCAAAAAAGGTTAGATATAATGTATGAGCTTGCTCAAAGAGGTCAAACTTGTGTATGTGATTTGACAGAAGAATTTAGTGTCTCACAATCAAAATTATCTTATCATCTTAAAATTTTATTAGATGCAAACTTAATTGTTAAAGAAACGAAGGGAACTTGGAGTTATTACGATATAAATGAGAAAGAAGTAAATGGCTTACTCTCTGAAGAGCTTTGCTGTATTTTTAGAAGAACAGGGAACAAATCAGCAAATAATAGCTGTTGTTAGTTTTTTTATACTATAAATCAACTTTTCTTGATTTAACGAATACAAATGGGGGGATCTTAAATGAAATATGTTCACGTTGGGATTAATGTAACCGATTTGAAGAAATCAATTGAATTCTATCAAAAAGTATTTGGTATGCAACCTGTAAAAACAAAAGCTGATTATACGAAATTCTTATTAGAAAAGCCCGGGTTGAATTTTACCTTAAATGTAAAAGATGAAGTACAAGGTAATCAAGTTAATCATTTTGGGTTCCAAGTTAATAACGTTGATGAAGTACTTGCTCATAAAGGGAGATTAGAAAAAGAAGGTTTCTTTGCTCGCGAAGAAATGGATACAACGTGTTGTTATGCTGTTCAAGATAAATTTTGGGTTACAGATCCAGATGGGAATGAATGGGAGTTCTTTTATACAAAAGAAGATAGTGATACAGAACAAGTTGATGGGGAAACTTGTTGTGTAGGTTAATAAACATAGAAGAAATTTCTTGCTTTTAATTGGAGGTCTATTTTTTGTCAACAACATTGATATTAGCGCTTATTATTTTTATTACTACCTTAATTTTCGTTATTTGGCAGCCTAAAGGATTAAATATCGGTTGGTCTGCCTGCGCTGGAGCACTCATTGCCCTTTTGGTAGGAGTTGTCGGGTTTAGTGATGTTTTAGAGGTAATAGACATTACGTGGAACGCAACCTTATCTTTTGTTGCGATTATCCTTATTTCATTGATATTAGACCAAATTGGTTTGTTTGAATGGGCTGCCTTACATATGGCGAGGATTGCAAAGGGAAATGGAATCAAAATGTTCGTCTATGTAAGTATTTTAGGTGCCATTGTTGCTGCATTATTTGCGAATGATGGAGCTGCATTAATATTAACTCCAATTGTGCTTGCAATGGTTCGTCATTTGAAATTCAAGGAAAAGATGATCTTTCCGTTTATTATCGCTAGTGGCTTTATTGCCGATACGACTTCACTGCCATTTGTCGTAAGTAACCTGGTGAATATTGTATCGGCTGATTTTTTTGGAATTGGATTTCTCGAATATGCCGTGAGAATGGTTATTCCAAACATTTTTTCACTAATTGCAACGATTACAGTTTTACTAATTTATTTCAGAAAAAGTATACCTAAAACATACGATTTATCTAAATTAAGAAAACCCGAAGAAGCAATTAAAGACCAAAAATTGTTTCGCTTATCTTGGTTCGTTTTAACGGTATTACTAATTGGTTACTTTACTAGTGAATTCATTCAAATTCCTGTTTCCATTGTGGCAGGTATTGTTGCGATACTCTTTATTCTAATGGCTAGGAGAAGTAAAGTGGTTGATACAAAAGCAGCCATTAAAGGGGCACCTTGGAATATTGTATTTTTCTCAATTGGAATGTATGTGGTTGTCTATGGATTAGGGAATGCGGGCCTCACTTCAGTTTTGGCAGGTGTTATTCAACAAGTGGCTGAGGAAGGATTATTTATCGCTACCGTTTCAATGGGATTTATAGCAGCTATTCTATCTGCAATTATGAATAATATGCCAACTGTTATGATTGATGCTTTAGCCATTGCAGAAACAAATACATCAGGTGTCATACGAGAGGCACTTGTTTATGCAAATATTATTGGATCTGATTTAGGACCAAAAATCACTCCAATAGGGTCACTCGCCACGTTGGTATGGCTTCACGTTTTATCCCAAAAAGGGGTGAAAATATCGTGGGGAACGTATTTTAAAACTGGGGTTGTTTTAACGATACCCATCCTATTGATAACATTAATTGGATTTTATATTTCATTACTATTTTACTAAAGGAGAATGAGCTATGACAAAAAAAATAATCTACTTTCTATGTACTGGGAATTCGTGCCGAAGCCAAATGGCAGAAGGGTGGGCAAAAGAATACTTAAACCAGGATGAATGGGAAGTTAAGAGTGCTGGAATTGAAGCACACGGACTAAACCCGAATGCAGTTAAAGCAATGAAAGAAGCAGGAATTGACATTTCAAACCAAACATCCGATATTATTGATTCTGAAATACTAAATAACGCAACTTTAGCTGTCACCCTTTGTGGTGATGCAAAAGATAAATGTCCTGTTACACCACCTAAAGTCAAACGGGAACACTGGGGATTTGATGACCCTGCAAGAGCAGAAGGAACGGAAGAAGAAAAATGGGCAGTCTTCCAGCGTGTCCGTGATGAAATTGGTGAACGAATTAAGCGGTTTGCAGAGACAGGGGAATAATGAAAAGGTATCAAGAGAATCTCTTGGTACCTTTTTTTAACAGATATTGTGAATGAATTCACTTAAGCTATAGGGTGCTTTAGTTGAAGAAGAAGAAGACTATATTACGCAATAGAACTTCCATATATTTGGAAGTTCTAATTTTTTATATAATATCAACATTAAACTTTAACAGAGCCATATAAAAAAGCCCACATCAGTGAGCCTTCTCATTTATTCTCTTCTGCCCAGTTGTTAATGCTAATTCTATGAAAATTCCCCACATAAACACTTCCAAACGTATTATGATTCTTTTCCGTTAAGAAATCCTGGAACATTTGCTGTTTCTCAGCATTTGCAATATACGTGCCTGCACTTGCATAAACCTCTTCTGTAACGCAAATTGCGTGCGATGTATATTCTTTATAAGCTAGTCCACACATTTTTGATGCTTTGTTTACAACGTCTCCCATGTATACCAAATCCTTGATCCCACTTCCGCTAAATCCCGCTTTAATGACAAGAGCCCTTCCAAAGGCAACTCCAATGCCCGCTTTCAACTCATCAAAGTCTTTCCATTTCTTCTTGTATTTCACGTTTAGGGCATTCATCATTGCATTGGACATAGATGAAGCTTGAAGAGCTTCGATAACAGGCGATTCAGCACCTTCTATACCCCCAGCAAACATCGCTGACACACAGTCTCCAACAATGTTAATTTCCTTACACGTTTTAAAGCTGTTAACGATAGAGACCATTTCACTGATATATGCTCTATAGAGACGTGCTAAAGATTTGGACAATTTCCCTTGCGTTTTGATTAGTTCTGTTGAACCTCTCAAGTCGATAAAAATCGCCGCGCATTTCACGTATTTTCCGTTGGTAAAGGTTAAGTCATCAATATCTGGTATATCATCTGACTCTTCATAGGATGTACTATCATACAGTATAGAGTCAATTCTTTTTAAACTGTTTTCTAGATTGAAACTTTTATGGCTTGACCTCATTTACTGATTCCTCTCTCGTACTATTCAATAAACAGACCACTGCGATTTACGATTTCGTTTTCTATTCCCAATTGTTTGAGGACACTCCTGAGCCTGAGAACTTTCTCAACGGATGGATTGTAGTGCTGAATGTGATAAATAACGGCTTGCAAGTACTCCTGCTCTCGACCTACTTTTTTAATAACCGGAACTGAGTTGGACTCTAAAGGAATGTATGCGTTTGGTAAATCTTCTGTCAATTGTCCAATCAGAATCCGAAACGCTAATTCCGATTCACCTTTGCCGTGTAAATACATTACAATTTTATATACTTGCAAATCATTGTGGACAGTCCCGGCTTTCTTTCCAATTGCCGCCCCTAAATCTTGAACTTGCTTCAATTCAATTAAAAAATCCTCTAGCTCCATTTGGTTTGTTCTTTCTCTGAGTGCGGTCACTTTAACATTGTAGGTGAGTTCTTTTTTCCTGTAAGCAAGGACTCTCTCAATATCCTGTTCTTTCTTTTTCAATTCTTCTTCGTTTTTCTTCACGGCTTGTTCCCGGCTCTGCAGTTCCTGGAGTTTCCTCTCCGCTTGGGACTCTTTTGCGGCGACAGCTAATTCACGTTTAACAACTTGTTCAAAATCACTCAACAGTCCACCAACTTTGGATTCTACACCTTGAACAATGTCCGTGACGATACGTCCAATATTATTACCTTCTGATTCTAGGATACCTTTGTGAGAAGATGTTGCTCGTTTCTCATCTAATTCTTCCCCATCAGATGGCTCCTCTACTAGCTCCGGTAAGTAGAAATTACGTACCCCATACCCTTCAAACAAGGTATCGCCATTAAATCGAAAGGTCTTTGTCCAAATTTCAGATCCGTCAATATTTTTCTTGTATTCAGAAGGGAGTTTCTCATAAAAACGCTTTGTCACAAAAATCTCAGATGCTTCTGCGAGGTCGGTATGTTTGCTTGCCACGTTTGCCGTCTTTCCTGCCCACACCAAATCCCTGGAGTCATCTCCTTGATGTTTAATTCCAATGGGTGTGACCAAGATTCTTCCCGTATCAATCCCCACACCACAAGTAATTTCTTTTTGGTTGACGTTTTTTCGGCAGAGCGGGTTAAAAATATATTCAACGACACTTGTAATGGCACGTGCGGCATCCATAGCTTTTTGGATAGAGCTTTCTTCTGCATCATCAACGAATACGCCCATCACTCTGTCACCAGCAATTTGTCTAACTCTCCCACCGCTTTCATACACACACATCGACATCGCTCTTGCAAAAGCACGATAGATTTTTGCCATACTTTTGGCTTGAGACTTATCCGATAACTTTGTGGAGCCCCTGATATCAACAAAAAGAATTGTGCAGTTGGTTACTATCAACCCTTTGTTTTTATCCGGCAAGTCATCAACTGAGGGAACACTGTCTCCCTCGAAATCATCTACTTCCATATCTGTGGTAAAGATGGTTTCAATCTTTTTTTCTATTTTCTTCAACCCATCTTCTGTTATCTTTGGCAATTGCGTGCTCCCCCTTCCCCATTGCAACATTTACAATTTTCATTATACTATTTGTGTGGTCGCTATGTCGAAAATTTGATACGATTTACATAAGAATTTGTCTTGCAAAAGAATTATGAAATGGCTATAACAAGATTGATTATTTAATGTGTAAAGGAGGGCAAATATGTCAGAAGAAAACAAGCTGAGTGAAAGTGAAATAAAAGAGGAAGCGATTCAAACATTAGAAAGAATAAATTTTTGGATTTCAAACTGCGACACCAAAATATCCTTCTCGTTAGCGTTTGCAGGTATCCTTCTCGGAGGATTTTTTTCGAGCGGTATTATTACCGGTTCATTAAATAAGCTAATGAAAGGGCTCAAGGAGATTGACAAGGATACGCCTTACTTGAAGATTCAATACTTGAAGATTCAATACTTGGAGATAACAACTGTTGTTCTAGTGGTATTTATTATTTTAATAATTGTTAGCCTCACCTACCTTTTTAAAGGGAAGAAAGGTTCCATTGACACTGGTATTTACAATGAGGCAGATTTATCGAAGGATTCAACTCTCTTCTTTGGCACCATTCAGAACAAATCTTTTATCGCATATAAAAACAGTATGATTGGGATAAAGAAAGACGAGCTGGTGAATGATTACCTATCTCAGGTCTACATCAATTCAAAAATATGCAACAGGAAATTCACACTCTACAATAAAGGAGTAAACTGGCTGATCGCATCAACGATTGCATTTATCATTCTAAATGGAATGTTTCTATTCTTGTAATTTTGATTAGGTTGTTTTCCTTTTCACTAACTGGTTCTTAAGTTAAAGAAGACTATAATACGAAACTGAACTTCCACATAATTGGAAGTTCAGTTTCTTTACCTATATTCAACATTAACTATAACAGAGCCTTTCAATTAAAAAATCTAGATAAAAGGGGTTTATCTACTTTAGTGAATTCTATTCTAATATTGCCGTCTTCTGTTCTGCCATCAATTTTAAAGTAGAAATCAGATTTTAGTTCTTTCTTGAATTTTTTATAAACTGGTGATAAACTTAAGTAATCGTAATCGTGTAGTTTAATATTGTGGAAATCTAGATCAACTAAAAGGTATGGATTTCCTTCTTCTTGTTTCTTAACCTCAATATAATTTTGATTAGTTCCTTCTTCCAAGCTTGAGCGTAATAAATAATCACATGAAAATGATGGTAATTTTCCTTTATTTATTGCTTCCTTGATTTTATTTCTAATGTCATTAGGGGTATGGATGGAGAAGAAATTTTCAATAACTTGATCTCTTATACTAGTTTTCTTTTTTACTTCTTCCCTCCGTTTCCTGTCATGGAATTTTTGAATGTCATTAAATACCATTGACTTTCCTCCAATCTTTGAATAAAAACGTTACCGGTCATTCATAGATATGGCTTAATTAGTAACTTAATGACTTTTAGGAAAGGAATAAGAGTTATTTTACAGTAAAATAACTATTTTTTACTTTTTCTTGATGTACTAATGGGGGGTTAGTGAATAAGATAACGATTTAATTCATATGAAAAGGAGCTTGTATAATCAAGCTCCTTTTTACTATCCTGTTTTTACTGTTATTTTATTTTTTAACGTTAGTTGCTAACCATTTAAGAATTAATTCCCACTGTTTTTAGTAGTTTTTACTTCATAATCATCCGCTTCTTATTGTAAGTTCTAAAATAATATAATCTATATTATCGTCTTTAATTGAAAGGTTTTGTAGTTTCATGACACACGCCCCGCGTTGCCACCCTTATTACCTTAATGAAGGTTCATTAAGATCACTTTGTACAAAAAAGCTCCAAAACCCAATTCCAATTTATCTTAGTCCTTGTTTCCACCAAGCACAAGGTCTCTAAAAACTAGCGGACAAATTGTACTATATTTTTTTCATCGCTTAACTTATTAATTTTTTTACATTATATAAACTTATAGGGTAAAATGCAATACTTTTGATATGTTAATCGATAAGCTCGATAGAAAATGCATGTATTTGGGGTGGGTTGGACTCAAGAATCGACTCCCCAAGTACTCGAACTTTTTCATTTCGCTTAATTCCCCGAAATATTGATCCTTCAATAACTAATTTATGTTGAAATACTTGTATACTATTTGACTGATAGGACTTAGTTAATCTAGTCCAAAAGTTTGATTTCTCATCACTAACCCAAATTGACCTCATACCTTTTGAGACAAGATATCCTTCAGCAAGAGTAGTAGCTTCGGAGAGTCGATGTGCATCTATTACATATGGTTCATTATTAGAATAAAATAAATAATAGACTCCCAGTAGGGCGGCAATGAAAATGATTAAAAAAATCGCTTTAGTAGCTACAGTACTTTTCATCATTCATGTCTCCTTCCATTAGCATTAATATAGCATAAGTACTTTCGTCTTTTAAGACTAATTGGGAAATTTGTCAAAAAGGTAAGAGTAAACTCTATTTGCTATTTTCTGTTTTTAGGTAAATATATCGAAAAGTAAAGGGATTATTTTACTTAAAACTGTAAATCTATAAATTACCAATAAAATCTTTTAAAAAAACATAGTCTTCCCATTCATTTTTCCTTCATTTTCGTCTATACTAGAGTTTACTACATATATGAAATAGGAGTTATAACATGAATAAATTAGTTAGGCTTATAGTTTTCGGAGCACTCTTTACTTTCCTTTTTTCCTTTTCTCTAGTAGCGAAGGCTGAGGAACAATTTCCCGCAAAGGACCATGAATTACGAGAGACGAAGATCGAGTTGATTGATTCATCAATTAAACATAGTCGCTTTACCTTTAATTCTGGACTTCATTTTGAGTATCCTGATGCGGTTCGAGGAATATATGTAACAGGACACTCAGCAGGTGGAGCACGGTTTGATACTTTGGTTGACCTAATCGATAGGACGGATTTAAATACTATGGTTATCGATATTAAAGATGACTTCGGTAATATTACGTTTCCTATTGAAGAAGGTTCACCTTTTGCGGAAATTGGGAGAAATTATATTAATGATCCAAAGGCAATGATGAAAGTCTTAGAGGAGAAGCAAATTTATCCGATTGCAAGAATTGTAGTATTTAAGGATACAGTTTTAGCCGAGAAAAGACCGGATCTTTCCTTTACCGACAAGGGTAAGGTTTGGAAAAATGGTCGGGGCGAGGCTTTCGTTAACCCCTTTTTAAAAGAGGTTTGGGACCACAATATTGACATCGCCAAAATGGCTGCAGAACTCGGTTTTAAAGAAATACAATTTGATTATGTTCGTTTTGCAGAGGGCTTTGAAAATATGGATGAAAGACTTGAATATAGTCAAGGGGACTATGCAGAATCTGAGTTAGATAATATTCAGCGTCGGGTTGAAGCAGTAACGGACTTTGTGAAATATGCAAGGGAAGAACTAGCCTATTACGATGTCGATGTATCGGTAGATATTTTTGGTTATGCAGCAACCATTCCAGAAACACCGGGTATCGGTCAAAACTTCTCTAAAATTTCCGAAAATGTCGATGTTATTTCATCGATGATATACCCAAGTCACTGGACGGCTAATTATTTTGGAATTCCTTTTCCAGACAAAGAGCCCTATCGACTTGTTGATGAGTATGCTAAGGTAGAAAATGAGGTTTTAGGAAAATTGGAAAATCGCCCAGTTTCAAGACCTTGGCTACAAGATTTTAATGCTCCCTGGTTATATACTACTCCAGGAAGTGGTCCTGTCACAAACTACGGAAAGGCAGAAGTAGAAGCACAAATTAAAGCTTTATATGAAAATGGTATTAATGAATTTTTACTTTGGAATGCAGGGAATGTCTACACTGAAAATGTGAATTATTTAATAAAATAAATAAAATATTTATTCGAGGTAACTTTTTTCAAAAGATACGTTTAAAGGAATTTTCTAAGGGTATATTATATGTAATAAATAAGAAATTGTGAACATTTTATGAACAAACTCACAAAGTGAAAAAACTTGCAAAAACCCCTACCTTAAACTTGACAAATGTAGTATAATCTAAAGAGAAGGTTAAGTAATAGTGATTATAATTAACAAATCATAAAATGATCATACACATATTTAGGAGTTGACTTAGATGGTAACATTGTATACTTCACCAAGTTGTACGTCATGCAGAAAGGCAAAGGCATGGCTAGAGGAAAATGATATTGAATATAAGGAGAGAAATATCTTTTCTGAGCCCTTATCCTTGGATGAAATCAAAGAGATACTTCGAATGACCGAGGATGGAACAGACGAAATTATATCAACACGATCTAAAGTCTATCAGGAACTTGATGTTGATATCGATTCTCTTCCACTAAAGGATTTATTCGAGCTAATTCAGAAGAAGCCTGGCTTATTGCGTCGACCAATTATGTTAGATGAAAAGCGATTACAGGTCGGTTATAACGAGGATGAAATTCGTCGCTTTTTACCAAGAACAGTTCGTACTTTCCAATTACGTGAAGCTCAAAGAATGGTAAACTAACGTATAAAGAAGAAGCACAGACCATGGGGTTTGTGCTTTTATTTCTTTTGTGAAAAAATAGGTTGTAAATTACTGACTTTTATAATAAAGTAAGCTATAATGAAATATCAATAATTCACAAAGTATAGGCGTTTAACTTTTCAAAGCAATGAAAATAATCATACATTAATAATATGAGTTATTATATAAGGGAAGGAGAGGTTTACATTGGAAATAGAAAGAATTAACGAAAATACAATTAAGTTGTATATCTCCTATCTTGATATTGAAGATCGAGGTTTCGATCGGGAAGAAATTTGGTTTGACCGTGAAAAAAGCGAACAACTTTTTTGGGAAATGATGGAGGAAATTAAAGAAAAAGAAGACTTTGTTATAGAAGGACCTTTGTGGATTCAAGTGCAAGCCTTAGAAAAGGGTTTAGAAATCGTAGTTACCGAAGGAAAAGTTGGTAAGAAAAGGCGAGCACAATTATTCTCGAAAGATGATGAAGTAGTGGCCTTCCCCGATAGTATTAGTGACCTATTAGAAAACCACTTTGGTCCAAATGAAGAAAAGGAAGAGATGGCAATAGAAGAGGACGACTGGTACTTTTCAATCATCTCCCGTTTCGAAAATTTCGAGGACGTTATCCAATTAAGTCATTATGTAACTTTGGATGAGGCTAGTACGGAGGATACCTTATATTCCTACGACAATAAGTACTATTTAATGATACAGCTGAACATGGTTGATCTCGATGAAGAGGATCAGGAAAACATTATTAGTCAAATACTGGAATTCTCAGAAGAGGACGCATCAACTACAGTTCACATTTTAGAAGAGTATGGTATTAAGATTTTTAAAGATAATGCCTTAAAACAAGTTAAATCATATTTTCAAATATAAGAGAACATCCGGGATTGACCTGGATGTTCTTTTTTTGATAAAATTATTTTAAAAAAGAGGTGATTTTTATAAAAAATGTTACAGGCAATGTTAAAGAATGGTAGATTAGTCACTTTAGCCAATTATTCTAGGAAAGATATTGAGCGCTTTCGAAGGGAGTGTTTGTTTTTTTGCCCGACCTGTCGCTCTGAAGTAATCATTAAGGCTGGTAAAAAGATAATTCCCCATTTTGCCCACAAACACCTACGAAATTGCCCCGGATCCTACGGTGAGGGACCAGAACACGAACTCGGAAAACTACTTCTCTACCAATGGTTACAAAAGCAAAATATGTCTGTTAAACTAGAAAACTACCTATCCCATATTAAACAAATTCCCGATCTTTTACTATCCGTGAAGAAGAAAATAATCGCGATGGAATATCAGCGTGCCTCTATAGGGACAGAGGAAATCCTGAGCAGAACGTATGGATACAAAGGGGCTAAAATAACTCCCCTTTGGATAGCAGGTGAAAATCAGCTGGTTAGATTATCCGCCAATTCCTTAAAAATAACAGCTTCGTTAAAACAAATTCTTCATAAATTCTCTTCAAAATGTGTATCCTCATTATACTTCTTTTGTCCACATTCAAGACAATTCAGCTTTTTCCAAGATTTATATTTTACTTCTAACCATCGTGCTTTAGGTACTTTTCAATTTATCCCCTTAAGTCGAGCATCTCTTCTTACCTTTTTCCAGTATAAGTCTTTATCTAAATCTAACTTATACAAACTTTGGCTGAAGGAAAAGAAGAAGTTTCGAATGATGTCCCGGGCTAGGGCTAATGCTAGACAGCGAAGATGGTTACAATGGTTATATGTTAACCGGCTTCATTGGGAGACGCTGCCATCGGTCGTTTATTTGCCAGTAAGGGATCAATTATTTATGTCTAGTCCCCCTTGTGATTGGCAAAGTCGATTGGTAGTTGAAATCCTTGCATCGACACCGGTCGGAGGGACCTTCTCCCTTAGCGATTGTTTTCATTTACTTAGAAATTATCTTGTAAAACAGAGAAATTACCCTTTATATAAATTAAACCATCACCCTATCGTGGAATATCTTGATATATTAAGTAAATTAAAGATAATTAGGCGTGATTCTGATGATTATTTCATAAAATTAAAATCAATTGAATTTAACAAAAATATTGAAGATGCTATAATGAATGATAAGCTTTTAATCAACACTTTAATTCAAAGCGAAAATCAAACAATATCATTATAAATGAAAGGGGATTTTTAATTGTCAGAAACAACGAAGGAATTACTAAGTAGAGAAGAACTACCCGAGGAATTAACCTGGAGATTAGAGGATATTTTCTCGACGGATGATGAATGGGAAAAGGAATATGAACAACTCCAAAAGGATCTTCCGCAGGTTGGTGACTACCGAGGAAAGTTAGCCAACTCAAGTGAAAGCCTATACTCATTACTCCAATTACAGGATGAATTATCTGGGCGATTAGGGAGGCTATTTGTCTATGCTCGGATGAGATACGATCAGGACACGACAAATTCCTTTTATCAATCGATGAATTCTAAGGCTCAAAATGTTCTAACCTTGGCTACTAGTGAAATGAGCTATATTATCCCAGAAATTTTAAGTATGGAAGAGAGCACGATTGAAGAGTTCATTGAAGAAAATGATGATTTAAAGCTTTACGAACATGCATTACATGAAATTAATCGTAGACGTCCACATGTTTTATCAGAAAGGGAAGAGGAATTACTTGCCCATGCTTCCGAGGCATTAAGGGCTCCGTCTGACACCTTTAGCATGTTAAATAATGCAGATTTAACCTTCCCAACGGTTAAAAATGAAGAAGGTAAGGAAGTAGATTTAACCCACGGAAGATATATTACCTTTTTGGAGTCGTCAGACCGTCGAGTACGAAAGGATGCCTTTAAGGCGATGTATGAGACCTATGGCAAGTATAAAAACACCTTCGCATCCACATTGAAAGGGAACATTAAAACGGATAACTTTTATGCAA
>Ga0209487_1002422_pt1 | contig 15179 bp, 13 predicted proteins | sample Poulit2012_FD_187524 | JGI IMG/M metagenome (GOLD analysis project Ga0209487, IMG submission 187524) | Agricultural soil microbial communities from Georgia to study Nitrogen management - Poultry litter 2012 (SPAdes) (version 2) | ecosystem: Environmental > Terrestrial > Soil > Agricultural land... | reverse complement strand
AAGTACCTTTAATTGAAGAAGGTGTAAATAAAGGGGAAGAAATTGAAAAGCCAACTGAAAAAAATAAAATTGCCCTTATAGTTGAAGTGAAAGGGGATCCTAAACAACATCAACAATATATAGAGGATTATTTGCCATCGATAGAAGTTGTAGCCACATATTCTACTTTATTTAATGGACTTGCATTGAAAGGCCCTCCAAAAAAAATGAGCAAGTTAGCAGGTTTACAATTCATTAAAGGTATCCATCCAGTTCATACATATGAAATACTGCAAGGGAAATTCGATGCCCCGATATCGCATATACATGATTCGGATGTTCAACCAAATATATTTGTACCGTCTCAATTTAATCAAACCCCATATACAGGAAAGGGAGTTAAAGTAGGGGTTGTCGATACTGGAATCGATATGGCCCATCCTGATTTAATAGCAAATTATCGTGGCGGATTCGATCTTGTTGATCTAGATAATGATCCGATGGAAACGACAAAAAAACAAGGAATACCCACGTCACATGGAACACATGTAGCTGGAATAATTGGAGCAAATGGAAGTTTAAAAGGAGTAGCACCGCATAGTGACATTTATGCTTATAGAGCTCTTGGGCCAGGTGGTATGGGTACATCCATTCAAGTGATTGCGGCAATGGAAGAAGCGGTTAATGATGGAGTGGACATTATAAACTTGTCATTAGGAAATACAGTGAATGGCCCTGACTATCCAACGAGCAAGGCGGTAAATGAAGCGACGAAACAAGGTGTTTCTGTAGTTGTTGCCAATGGAAATGCAGGCCCACTTAATTGGACAGTTGGTGCCCCAGCAACCGCTAATAAAGCGATAGCGGTTGGTGCATTGGAACCGGAAGCAACTAAACCATTGTTATATGAGCCTATTTCAAAAAAGAAAATACCACTTGCACCGTTAAAAACTGCTCAAGCATGGAATTTAATAAAAGATTTCGAGATAACAACATCTTTTAAAGAAGATAATGTACGTGGTAAAATAGTTTTAATGGAAGAAGATACAAATAAAATTTTGGATAAAATGATTAAAATAGAAGAAAATGGGGGAGTTGCAGTTATTCTTTATGCAAGAGAGCCAGCAAACAGGGAATGGATGGCACAACTAGCAAAACTTCATATTAAAATTCCGATTGCTCTCATATCAACAACTGATGCTAATTGGGTAAAAAATCATATAAAGGATCAGTCCATTTATTTTAAAAATAAAAAAGAAGATAAAAATCAGAACGTTGCCAAGTTTAGTTCCCGGGGTCCTGTAACAGAGAATTGGGCGTTAAAACCTGACCTTATTGCACCGGGGGTCAATATTTTAAGTACTGTACCTGGAGGATATGATATTTTGAATGGGACAAGTATGGCTGCACCACACATAACTGGCGCATTAGCAGTGATGAAAGAGGCTAAACCTTCGTGGTCTAATGATAAAATACTTGGTGCATTAAGGACAACTGCAGAACAGATTACAGATTCAGAAGGAAAGACGATTGAGCCAATCGAACAAGGTGCAGGACTTGCTCAAATTTCAAAAGCAATCCAAGCGGAGACTATTTTGTATAATCCACTTTTATCGTTTGGGAAAGTTAATCAACATATTGGAACAAAAGTGATTGATGTAACAATAGAAAATACAACAAATCATCAAAAACATTATTATTTTACTATTCCCAAAAAAGAGCGTGGAGTAACTTGGAAGCTACCGATGGAATTCTCATTGGAACCGAATGAAAAAAAGACGATCCCAATTGAATTGAAAATTAATAGTTTACAATTAGCGGATGGACTTCACCAAGGGTGGCTAATATTACAGAATGAAAAAAACAAATTTAATTTGCCATACTTATTTATAAATAAAACCGCGAACAACCCAAAAATAATGGGCTTTACTTTTGAATTGAATACATTTCATAAAGACGTTTATAACTATGAATTATATGTTGCTGAACCTGTAAAATCCGTTCAAATCGAATTGTATGATCCTGATACCTTAGTATATGAAGGAACTTTATGGAAATGGGATAATCTAGAAGTTGGTATGAATGAAGGAGAAATATTACGTAGAAGAGTGGAGAAAAAAGGATACTTTTACGGATTAATCATTGCCCAATTAGAAAATGGGGAATTCGTAAATTATGAAACAGAGATATTACTTGAATAGAAACATTGACATCTGGATATATTCCCCTCTAGAGAGATAGCAACACGGGGAGAAGGAAGCCCGCTTCTAACTACTATAAGGATATATTTTCCTCCTGAGCCCAGAGAATTTTCATTTTCACTCGAAAAACTATTACACTTAGCGAAAAGTCTTCTATAATTTACATTAAAGTTTTTGGGAGACGTAAGTTCTTCTAAAATATACTAGTACACAAAAATCGACTGATAATTTGTTCATGAATTTCCGATACTTACCAACAATTTTAAAGCTTAAAATTGTTGTAAATAAGTTCATAAAAATGTCAATAATAAAAGGATTATTATACGTGTAGGGATGCTAGAATACTTTTTGGTGTTTTTCTATTAAATATGTAGAAAACATGCTATAGTTTGAATTGACAATGGCATGTCGCTATTGTAGAATTCTTCGTGTGGAATCATTTATGTATAATAAGCAAACTATGCGCATTTTCCTGTTTATGTAAAAAATTTCACAAACTAAAATGGGTACTTCAACACTGTTTAATTTGTATTAGACAGTATGAAAGTGAGCACATTATGTCAAATTATAAGTTGATGGCAATTAGACAACGAAAATGGATGCTACTTATTTTAATAGCCTCTGCCGCTGGTACTTTAACACCTTATTCTAAATTTTTTCTCGGTTTATTATTAGGAATAATTATAAGTTTTTATAATTTATGGCTTCTTCAAAGGAAAACTAATTTATTAGGAGAAGCTGCCGAACGAGAAGGGAAAAGAATTGGGATTGGAACAATTTCAAGATTAGCTTCAGCAGCATTAGGAGTGTTAATTGCAATAAAATATGATTTAGACATAATTGGGTTTATTATTGGATTAATGACCTCATATGTAGTCATTATAGTTGATTTTATTTTTATAGCAGATAAGAAATTATAAAACTTTCTTTACTGCATTAGTGCAACAAAGGTTTTCACCAACTTTGGTGAAAAGCGAAGTTTTCTAAACAGGAAATAAAGACTGAAAGTGGGGTGAGATGATGGAGCATGGTGCACCAATCATTGAAAATGTGTTTGGAATCCCTTGGTTATCTGTCAACCTATCCAATGTGTTGATGATTATTGTTACCTCAGCGATAGTTTTTATCCTATCTGTCTTAGGGGCAAGAAAATTACAAATGAAACCTACAGGTGCACAAAATGTAATGGAATGGATCTTAGATTTTGTTAAAGGGATTATTAACGACACAATGGATTGGAAAACTGGTAAAACATTTTTACCACTAGCGATCACACTATTTACCTTCATTTTGGTAGGGAATTTGTTAGGTGTGATAACGACATTTGTTTTTAATGGAGAGGTTTGGTGGAAATCACCGACAGCTGATCCAGGGATAACTCTAACATTATCATCAATGGTAATTATATTATCCCACTATTACGGTATAAAACTCCGTGGGACAAAACATTATTTTAAAAGCTATTTCACTCCAGTATGGTTTTTATTCCCGATAAAAATCATTGAGGAATTTGCAAATACATTAACATTAGGTTTACGTCTTTTCGGTAACCTGTTTGCAGGGGAAGTACTACTAGGTTTGCTAGTAGCACTAACTACTTCAGGATTTTTCGGCTTTATAGGTGGTGCAATTCCATATTTAGCATGGTCAGGATTCAGTGTGTTTATTGGAGGAATCCAGGCGTTTATCTTTACGATGCTGTCAATGGTTTATATTGCACATAAAGTAAATTTAGATCATTAATTAACCAGCTTTATTTTATAAAACTGGAAATTATAAACATTTTATAACATTATTATATATTTTTGAGGAGGATTTTATATTATGGGAGCTTTAGCAGCGGCAATCGCAGTAGGTTTAGGTGCATTAGGTGCAGGTATTGGTAACGGATTAATCGTTAGTAAAACAGTTGAAGGTGTAGCACGTCAACCAGAACTAAGAGGACAGTTACAAACAATTATGTTTATCGGTATTGGTTTAGTTGAGGCACTTCCTATCATTGGAGTAGTTATTGCATTAATGGTTATGGGTAGATAATTAAATTAGACCGAACAGGCGAAGCAAATATAACTTCGCCATCGTTTATGTAATGATATCGATATTTTTCCGAAAGGAGTGACATGTGTGCTAGGTGGATTTCACGTTTTAGATACAGTTATAATGATTGTTTTCTTTATCTTGCTCATCTATCTTGTTAGTAAATTTGCTTGGGGTCCAGTAATGGATATGATGAAAAAACGAGAAGATTATGTGGCAAGTGAAATTGAAGCTGCAGAACAAAGTAGAGCAGCAGCTGAAAAGGCACAAAAAGAATCTATTGAACAGTTAAATAATACGAAACAAGAGGCACAACAAATCATCGAAGAAGCGAGAAGTGCTGGTGTAAAACTTGAACAAGATATTGTAGCGTCTGCTAAAAAAGAAGCGGAACGTATTAAACAATCTGCTCAAGAAGAAATTCAAAACGAAAAAGAAAAAGCGTTACAAGCACTTCAAGAAAAAGTTGCCTCACTTTCTGTTTTAATAGCAAGCAAAGTGATTGAAAAAGAAATTAGCGCACAAGATCAAGAAGAATTGATTGCTGACTACATTAAACAGGTAGGAGAAGAGCAATGAGTATAGTAGTTGCAAAACGATATGCAGATGCTCTTTTTCAACTTGCAAATGAAAAAAACAATTCCGAAACTATACAAAAAGAACTTCGTACAGTTCAGGAAGTTTTTCAAAAAAATGAAAAACTAGCTACGATTTTGAATCATCCACGTGTTAACAAAGATGAAAAGATGAAAATTGTTGACGATGCATTCAATAGTTTAAATAAGGAAGTTGTTAATTTAATTAAACTATTAGTCGAAAGAAATCGAATTGACTCAATTGTTTCAGTTATTGAACATTTTAATCATTTGTATAATGAAGCAAATGGCATTGCTCAAGCAACTGTTTATTCTGTACGTCCTTTAACAGAGTCAGAAACATCAGATCTTGAGGCTTCGTTTAAAAAACAATTCGATAAATCGTCGATTACAATTAATAATGTCGTTGATCCATCAGTTATAGGTGGAGTGAAAATAAGAGTTGGAAATACAATATATGACGGTTCGATCAGTGGTAAATTAAATCGAATAAAACATAATCTTGTTTCCGTTAGTAAATAAAGATAGGGGTGACATGGTATGAGCATTACTGCTGAAGAAATCAGTACACTGATTAAACAGCAAATTGAAAACTTCGATTCCCAGATTGAAATTAGTGATGTTGGAACAGTTATTGAAGTTGGGGACGGAATTGCCCGTGCTCACGGTCTTGATAACGTAATGGCTGGGGAATTAGTTGAGTTTTCAAATGGTGTTGTAGGTATGGCACAAAACTTAGAAGAAAGTAATGTTGGGATTGTTATTTTAGGTCCTTATACAGAAATAAAAGAAGGCGACGAGGTTCGTCGTACCGGTCGAATTATGCAAGTACCAGTTGGAGAAGAATTAATCGGACGTGTTGTTAATCCACTTGGTCAACCAATTGATGGTAAAGGTCCAATTGAAACAACAAAGGCTCGTCCAATCGAATCAGAAGCACCGGGTGTAATGGCTCGTAAATCTGTTTTTGAACCACTTCAAACTGGAATTAAAGCAATCGATTCACTCGTACCAATTGGAAGAGGTCAGCGTGAATTGATTATTGGTGACCGTCAAACAGGGAAAACAACGGTTGCAGTTGATACTATTTTAAACCAAGCGGATCAAGATATGATCTGTATTTACGTTGCAATCGGTCAAAAAGAATCGACTGTACGTGGTACGGTGGAAACATTCCGTCGTTATGGGGCACTTGACTATACAATTGTCGTTTCTGCTGGAGCTTCTGACCCAGCGCCACTTCTTTACCTTGCTCCATATGCCGGAGTTTCCATGGGAGAAGAATTTATGTATAACGGAAAGCACGTATTAGTTGTTTATGATGATCTATCAAAACAAGCTGCTGCTTACCGTGAACTTTCATTATTACTACGTCGACCACCAGGTCGTGAAGCATTCCCAGGTGATGTATTCTATTTACACTCCCGTTTATTGGAACGTGCTGCAAAATTGAATGATGATTTAGGTGGCGGATCTTTAACTGCACTTCCATTTGTTGAAACACAAGCAGGGGACATTTCAGCTTACATCCCAACAAACGTTATTTCGATTACAGACGGACAAATTTTCTTACAAAGTGATCTGTTCTTCTCTGGAGTACGTCCAGCAATTAACCCAGGACTTTCCGTATCCCGTGTTGGTGGGGATGCACAAATTAAAGCGATGAAAAAAGTTGCCGGTACATTACGTCTTGACCTTGCTGCTTATCGTGAACTAGAAGCATTTGCACAGTTCGGTTCAGATCTTGATAAAGCAACTCAAGCAAGATTAAATCGTGGACAGCGTACGGTTGAAGTGTTGAAGCAAGGGTTACACAAACCACTAGTAGTTGAAAAACAAGTAATGATTTTATATGCATTAACTCGTGGCTTTTTAGACGATGTTGCAGTAGATGATATTATTCGCTTTGAAGAAGAATTCCATGTATGGCTAGATAGTAATGCAAAAGACATATTGGATACAATCCGCGAAACAGGTAATCTTGCGGATGAAGACGAAATGAATCAAGCGATTGAAAGATTTAAGAAATCATTTTTAGCTTCGTGAAAAAAGTTAAAAATAAGATATTTTAGAAAGTACACCTCTATTTAAGAAGGGTGGTGAAGAGCTTGGCATCATTAAAAGATATTCAAGATCGAATTAATTCGACAAAGAAAACGAAACAAATTACAAAAGCGATGCAAATGGTATCCGCTTCTAAACTAAGTAGAGCGGAGGAAAATGCAAAGCGTTATACTTCATATAGTAGTAAAATTCAGGAAGTAATTTCGAATATAGCTAGTAATAATTCTGATGTTTCCCATCCAATGTTGGAAAGACGTGAAGTAAAAAAGACTGGTTACATTATTATTACAGCTGACAGTGGTCTTGCTGGTGCTTATAATAGTAATATTGTTCGAAAATTGCACCAAATAGTCCAAGAAAAACATCGTTCAACAGATGAATATACGATTATTGGAATTGGACGAATGGGGATTGAATTTTGTAAAAAACAAAACATCCATCTTTCTGAATCTATTATTGGTATTGCTGATCAGCCGAAGTATGCTGAAATTAAAGGTATTGCCTCAAGGGCAGTACAAATGTATGAAGATGAAGAAATCGATGAATTAGTTATAATATATAATCGATTCGTCAGCGCAATTTCTCAACAAGTCCAAGTAAATACACTTGTACCAATTTCAGATATAGAAGGAAGCAATACAACAAGTCATTATGAATATGAACCAGATGAAGAAGAAATTTTAAAAGTTCTTTTACCTCAATATGCGGAAAGTTTGATTTACGGAGCATTACTAGATGCAAAAGCAAGTGAGCATGCTGCACGAATGACAGCTATGCAAAGTGCTACCGATAATGCGGATGAATTGATTGATGATTTAACATTGTCATTTAACCGCGCACGCCAAGCTGCTATTACACAAGAAATTACGGAAATTGTCGGTGGGGCAGCAGCACTAGAATAGATTAAATAGTTAAAAACATTGCTTTTTATAAATTTATGTGCACTAAGAGCAGTGCCTATCATAACGTTCATTTATGGATTTTTACGCACTGCAGCATGTCCGGTGCGCCAGATCGATGATAAACATACTGTGGACGATATCGACTGTTCGTAGTAAATCAAATAAGGCAAATGTCATTAAAAGGGTGACAAGCCAAGTTTTCTTAGAAAGTTAGTAAGGAGGGAAATCGATTGAGTAAAGGTTATGTTTTACAAGTAATGGGTCCAGTTGTTGATGTAAAATTTGACGATGGACAATTACCTGAAATTTATGATGCATTACACGTTGAAGTAGATTCGACTGATGAAAATGAAAGCAGAACCCTCGCATTGGAAGTAGCTTTACACTTGGGGGATAACGCTGTACGTACCATTGCCATGTCATCAACTGATGGAGTAAGACGTGGTGTGGCAGTTGAAAGTACAGGTGGACCGATTTCTGTACCAGTAGGTGAAGTTACACTCGGGAGAGTATTTAACGTATTAGGGGAGCATATTGATTTAGGCGAAGATTTACCCGCTGATACTGAATTAAATCCTATCCATCGCGAAGCACCTCATTTCGAAAACTTGTCAACAGAAACAGAAATTTTAGAAACAGGAATTAAAGTTGTTGACCTACTCGCTCCATATATTAAAGGTGGAAAAATCGGTTTATTTGGTGGTGCTGGAGTAGGAAAAACAGTTTTAATTCAAGAATTAATTAATAATATTGCACTTGAACATGGTGGTATTTCCGTATTTGCTGGTGTTGGAGAGCGTACACGTGAAGGTAATGACTTATATTTTGAGATGAAAGATTCCGGTGTTATTGATAAAACAGCAATGGTGTTTGGACAAATGAACGAACCACCTGGTGCAAGAATGCGTGTAGCACTAACTGGTCTTACGATGGCTGAATATTTCCGTGATGAACAAGGTCAAGACGTACTTCTGTTTATCGATAATATTTTCCGCTTTACACAAGCAGGATCAGAAGTATCTGCTTTACTTGGTCGGATGCCATCTGCGGTTGGTTATCAACCAACTCTTGCAACAGAAATGGGGCAGCTACAAGAGAGAATTACGACTACAGACAAAGGATCGGTTACATCCATACAAGCGATTTATGTACCAGCGGATGACTATACTGACCCTGCTCCGGCAACGACATTTGCTCACTTAGATGCAACAACAAACTTGGATCGTGGACTTTCAGAGCAAGGTATTTATCCAGCGGTTGATCCACTAGCCTCTACATCTCGTGCACTTGACCCAGAAATTGTTGGGGAAGAGCACTATGAAGTAGCAACTGAAGTACAAAGAACATTACAACGTTACCGTGAATTACAAGATATTATTGCAATTCTTGGAATGGACGAATTGAGTGACGAAGATAAATTGACTGTATCACGCGCACGTCGAATTCAATTTTTCTTATCACAAAACTTCCACGTTGCTGAACAGTTTACTGGTCAGCCAGGTTCTTATGTCCCTGTTCAAGAAACGGTAAGAGGATTTAAAGAAATTTTAGAAGGTAAGTATGACCATCTACCAGAAGATGCATTTCGTCTTGTTGGTCGTATTGAAGAAGTTATTGAAAAAGCTGAAAATATGTAATGGATGGATGAAAGTAGGGTAATTGTTACCTTACTTTCATTCAAATTGGTTTAAGCCTTTTAGGAGGTGTTTTGTATGAAAACACTAACAGTAAGTGTTGTTACACCTGATGGATTAGTATTGGAAGATAACTATGAAATGGTTAGTTGCCGTGCCGAAAATGGAGAATTAGGTATTTTACCTGGTCATATTCCATTAGTCGCTCCACTTACCATTAATGAAGTAAGATTAAAACGAGAAAACACAGAAAATTATGTAGCTGTAAATGGTGGCTTTTTAGAAGTTCGTCCTGATAAAGTTACAATCTTAGCACAATCAGCAGAAAAAGCAGAAGATATCGATGTAAAACGAGCTGAGGAAGCAAGAGAACGAGCAATGAAACTGATTGAATCTAATCAAGATGATGTCGATATGATGAGAGCTAAACTTGCACTAAATCGTGCAATGAATCGAATTGATGTAGCAAAACATTAAATCAATCTTGAACAAATAGCGAAGGTGCAGTCCCCCTCAAATTGCGCAGTAATTAGTGGGGATTAACCTTCGCGGTCTTGATCTTTGATGTATTTTTTAATTACTAATATAGGAGCTCCTCCGAAGCAATTAGTTGGGGAGGTTCACCCATAGAAACCTCTTACGATGTATGAGGTTTTTCTTTTATTATATCCAAAAGACATTAAAAATGTATGTTACATTTATCAACCAATATCCATACTCGCCTGATTGAAATGAAAGTACAATTGAAAAAGTTCACATTAATCTTGGATCAAAAAAACCATTCCTTAATTACATAGATCCAATAAAGACTACTTTAAGAATTCCCATCCAATTTTTCCGAATTAACATGAAATAATTAAATTTATTTGGTTATTCCATAATGTTAATTACACTACAACTATTTTATAATTTAAAAATCGTCAGACAAACAATATCACATTATCTTGTGTCGATATTTCCCGGGAAATATTACATTATTGACGAAAACAGATTTTTTAAAATGGCGAAGAAATGACAATTCATTTATTGACAATTTCAACTGTTCGTGGCATTGTTACGATAAACAAAGTTTTAAAAAGACGGGTGATATAATGATTTCAATTGGTTATTCCGCTATTATTAGTATGGTTTCTCATATTGTTTTTATTTATATAACATGGATTGCAATGCAAGGGATCAATTTTGAATTTTTTGTTAGAAAAAACCGTATTATTGAAGCACGTATTTTAATCATTTTTTTAACAGTTGCAATTGGAACAACAGTAAGCAGATTTGTACTTGATATTATTCAATGGTCTCAAGACTTAATATACTTATTTTAAATTGTTGCTCGCCCGAATTATCCTAATTTCATTTATTTAAAAAATACTTATAAATAATGAAATAACAGTTTTTTAAATCACTCATAAAAAGAACTAAAGGGAAAACTTCACAAAATATACCAAAAAATACACTTGTATAACATCGACATATAGTGATATAATAAAAAGTGGATTTTAAAAGACGAAAATTGGAAAAGCTTGCGAATTATACGTATTTACATATATATGTCTGCTTATCGCCTATAATGAATAACGATTCATTTTATTCATAAATTTTTAATGCAGTAAATTACCAACCATATGATGAAGCAGAATGTAAACAATAAAAACAAGCTATATTAGGAACGACTATAATAACGATTGAATATGAATATATTGAACAGAATTTGAAGGAGAATTGTCTGATGGATAAAATGATTGTTAAAGGTGGTAAACGTCTATACGGTAACGTAAAAGTAGAAGGCGCAAAAAATGCTGTTCTTCCGGTTTTAGCAGCCAGTTTAATTGCTAGTGAAGGAAAAAGTGTTATTTCTGATGTTCCAACTTTGGATGATGTGTATACAATAAATGAAGTATTACGAAATGTAAATGCTGAAGTACATTTTGAAAACAACCAAGTTACAATTGATGCAACGAATAAATTATTAACTGAGGCCCCTTTTGAATATGTAAGGAAAATGAGAGCCTCAGTATTAGTATTAGGTCCACTTTTAGCTCGTTATGGTCATGCCAAGGTTGCATTACCTGGTGGATGTGCCATTGGATCACGTCCAATTGATCTCCATTTAAAAGGCTTTGAAGCAATGGGGGCCAAAATAAATATGGGGAATGGCTATGTTGAAGCTAAAGTAGATGGTCGTCTAAAAGGCGGCACCGTTTATTTAGATGTTGCTAGTGTAGGGGCTACAGAGAATATAATGATGGCAGCAACTCTTGCTGAAGGAAAAACTGTTATCGAAAACTGTGCAAAAGAACCTGAAATTGTTGATTTAGCGAACTATTTAAATAAAATGGGTGCAGATATTGTCGGTGCTGGTACAGAAACAATTCGAATTCACGGGGTAGAAAAACTAACAGGTACTGAACATACAATTATTCCAGATCGAATTGAAGCTGGGACATTTATGATTTCAGCGGCGGTTACTGGTGGAGATGTTTTTGTAGAAAATGTTTTAACGGAACATTTACGACCAGTTATAGCTAAGTTAAGAGAAATGGGTGTCGAAATTACGGAAAAAGAAAATGGTGTCCGTGTAAAAGCACCTAAGCAATTATTGGCTACAGACATAAAAACATTACCACATCCAGGATTTCCGACAGATATGCAGTCGCAAATGATGGTAGCAATGTTGTTAGCAGAGGGAACGAGTGTAGTTACAGAAACAGTTTTTGAAAACCGTTTTATGCATGTTGAGGAATTTCGCCGTATGAATGCAAATGTAAAAATTGAAGGTCGAAGTGTAATTGTAGAGGGTAATACGAAGTTACAAGGTGCACAAGTTCAGGCGACAGATTTACGTGCCGCTGCTGCTCTTATAATAGCGGGATTATGTGCAGAAGGTACAACCGAAGTAACAGAACTAAAACATTTAGACCGAGGGTATGTAAATTTTGCTAAAAAGTTACAAAAACTAGGTGCAGATATTAAAAGGGTTAAAACAAGTAAGCAAGAAAAAGTGTATGATGAAAAAGTGATTCAGCTTGATTTTCAATCAAATGTTCTAGCAGAGTTTTCTTAATCATAAATTAAAGTACAATAACATATACTATTCATAGACAGGTGGAATGTATAAAATTCTATCTGTTTTTTATTTGCAAAAAATGGGCCAAATTGTCAAATGTGGAATTTGGAAGGAAGGGGAAACTGTAAATGTTATATGCCAAAAAATTGAAAAAAAATGACCTTATTGGCGTATGTGCACCTGCAAGTCCCGTAGACCGTGAGTCGTTGAATAAAGGAATACGTTTTTTAAAAAAATTAGGTTTACAAATTATATTAGGAAAAAATATATATCAAAGAAATCACTATTTAGCGGGAACCGATGAACAGCGGTTAGATGATTTTAATACATTATTGAAAGATGACAATGTGAAAGCAATTTTTTTTGCAAGAGGAGGCTATGGTACAGCTAGAATTGCTCCATTCATTGACTATGAATGGATCCGGAAGCATCCAAAAATAATTTGGGGATTTAGCGATATTACTTATTTACATATTGCTATTTTCCAAAAAACAGGATTGATTACTTTTCATGGACCAATGGTCAGTTCTTTTGGAAATGAAAAAGTAGACGAAATAACAAAAAATGAAATTTATCAATTATTTTCCCCATCTATTCGAACATATGACGAAACAATTTCTCCTCTTCATGTACTCGTTGAAGGAAAGAGTACAGGTCGTATCATTGGTGGAAATTTATCACTTATTGTTCGAACGATTGGCACCCCATATGAAATCGATTTGAAAAATAAAATTTTATTTATTGAAGATACTGGAGAAAAATTGTATAAAATCGATTCTTTAATCAATCAATTAAAGCAATCAAAAAAACTTGATGAGCTTGCAGGAGTTGTTATAGGTGACTTTAATGATGTTTTTATAGAAGATAAAGAAATATTGAATAAATTTTATGAAGATGAAAAACCAACACAACAAAATGTGGAAAATGAACGAGAAAAAAACAAACAAAATAAATATGTACAAAAGCAAAATGTAAGTAAAGAAATCTATGAAAAAAAGGGAAATCTGGAAGAAAATAATGAACATCAACTAGTAAAAAACGAAACGACAACCATTAGCCATCAAAATCAACTGAAATTACAAATGGATAAATCAGCAATTCATAGGCAACAATTAGAACAACAATTGTTAAATCAGCTATTCTATCATTATTTTAAAGACTTACAAATACCTGTTATGTCTGGATTCAAAATAGGGCATTGTTTTCCGAACTTTGCTATACCTTTCGGTGCACATGCGAAATTATGTACAAGAAATAAACAACTAATTATAGAGCCTGGAGTTAAATAAATATATTTTTGTTCTATCAAATGGTAGAAATGTATATATTTTAATATACCCATTAATTACTAGATTAAATAATAGGAGGGAGAGTTATTAAATATTATAAAATTAGAAAAAAGTTGAATAAAAAACGTCACAAAAAATGGATATCAAAACCGTACGTAAAAACAATTGCAAATCGACCACCTAAAGCATTTCACTGGAAGTCTATCGTTTTGTATAGTATTTCTATATTAGTCTTTGTCATCATCTTTATCCCAGCATTAATCGTCATGATTCCACAAAAAAAATCTGTTGATACTGATGTGAGCAGTGCAAAAGAAGTAACAGGAAAAGACCATTCGGAGGATGTTAAATTCCCTGAATTAGAAGTATCTGTTAAACGATCAGAAACGGGTGACATCGAAAAAGTAGATCTTGAACAATATGTCCTATCTGTTGTCGCATCAGAAATGCCAGCAGAATTTGAAATAGAAGCATTAAAGGCACAAGCTGTTGCTGCCCGAACATATGTCGTAAATCATTTATTACATCAAAATGAGGAAGAAAATGCTTTAATTTCGGATTCGACGGAACATCAAGTATATAAAAATGATGATGAACTAAAAACAATTTGGGGTAAAGACTACCATTGGAAATTGGAAAAGATACAAAAAGCTGTATCGGAAACTAAGAATGAAATAGTAACGTATAATCAAGCGCCAATTACACCGACATTTTTTTCGATGAGTAATGGGTATACTGAAAATGCGGAAGATTATTGGGGAAATGAACTTCCTTATTTAAAAAGTGTAGAAAGTAAATGGGAAGAGAATCTACCAAATTTTATAGAACAGAAAGTTTTATCCAAAAGTGAAGTAAGTGAAAAATTAAACACTTCATTATCAATAGGAGAAGAAATTCCTATTTCTATAGAGCGAACTAAAAGTAACCGTGTTAGTAAATTAAATGTAAATGGTGAGACATTTTCGGGACGTGAAATACGAGAAAAACTTGGACTACGTTCAAATGATTTTACGATTCAACAGAAAAACGAACATCTCATATTTACAACGAAAGGTTATGGTCACGGAGTTGGAATGAGTCAATATGGTGCGGATGGAATGGCAAAGGAAGGAAAGGACTATAAAGAAATATTGTTTCATTATTATCAAAATGTGGAACTGGAAACAATTTCTGAAGTCGCCCCTACCTTAGTTGCAAAATAATATGTAATGTGTGACGTTTTATTATGAATTGCAAAATCTCTCATAACTTACTTATTCAAAAGTTGTGAGGGATTTTGTTATTATTAGCCTGAATGAGTGACAAATGAATATGAACTATTTTTAAATTGTTTAGGAGTAAGCCCGGTAAATCTTTTAAAAACTTTTGTAAAATGTGTTTGGTCATAAAAATGTAATAAAGTATATATATTAG
>Ga0209487_1002421_pt1 | contig 15180 bp, 10 predicted proteins | sample Poulit2012_FD_187524 | JGI IMG/M metagenome (GOLD analysis project Ga0209487, IMG submission 187524) | Agricultural soil microbial communities from Georgia to study Nitrogen management - Poultry litter 2012 (SPAdes) (version 2) | ecosystem: Environmental > Terrestrial > Soil > Agricultural land... | reverse complement strand
AACTCCAGTAGCACGCCGCTGTCACCGGAGATCTGCGCACCGGTGGTTTTCAGTTGCCTTTGGTGGCCGCCCGCCAAGCGCATCAGCGCTGGCAGCGGTCCGCGCACATGCACGCTGGGTTCACCCTCAAAATGCTGGCGCAGCTCTACCGAATCCCCGCCCAGCGCCAGATACACCGTCAAATCCGTTGGCTCCACGGTGACCGCTAAAACATGTTCACTGAGCCTGGCCAGTGCCGCGCGGCTGGCGGGGTCGTACTCCAGAGCTTTGTTGATGGCTTGCTCGGCTCCCGCGAGCGCGCCGGCAATCAAGGTGGCATCCATATCAGGGCTTGATCCCTTTATGTAACGCTACTATGCCGCCCGTCAGATTGTGAAACTCGGTATTGACGAAACCCGCCTGGTCCATCATGGCTTTCAGGGTTTGTTGATCAGGATGCATGCGGATGGATTCGGCCAGGTAGCGATAACTGTCGGCGTCGTCGGCCACCAGCTTGCCCATCAGGGGCAATAACTTAAATGAGTAGGCGTCGTACGCTTTTTCCAACAATGGATTCTGTGGTTTGGAAAACTCCAGCACCAAGAGTCGTCCGCCTGGTTTCAAGGCGTTGAACATCGCTGACAGAGCCAGATCTTTATCGGTCACGTTGCGCAGACCAAAGGCGATGCTAATACAGTCGAAGGTATTGTTGGGAAACGGCAGGTACTGGGCATCCGCCTGGGCAAACTGGATATTGCCCGCGCTGCCCCGATCCAGCAGCCGGTCCCGACCCACGTTGAGCATGGAAGCGTTGATATCGGCCAGCACCACCAGTCCTTCATCGCCCACCCGGCGGGCAAACTGATGGCTGAGGTCGCCGGTGCCCCCGGCGATGTCCAGCACCCGTTGGCCAGGGCGTACGGCGGACAGCTCGATAGTGAAGCGCTTCCACAGCCGGTGTATGCCACCGGACATTAGGTCGTTCATCAGATCGTAGCGGGCCGCCACAGAGGTAAACACGCCCGCCACGCGACCGGCCTTTTCGTCTACCGGAACCTGCTCGTAACCAAAGTGCGTGGTGTTCTTATCGGTCATGGGGCTCGTATCTCTACCGTATCAAAGGCGCTATTGTACAATAGCGCCTAGCTTAACACCCAATGCGTTCGATGGCCCGATGTTGGCGGGGTACATCCTGCAGAACTATAAGGAAATAGTATGTCGTCCAAGGTATGGGTTTTATCCCCACTGCTTATTTTCATTGCGGCGTTTCTAGTGGTCGCTTGTCAGCCCGTCAAAGTGCTCAATGGTGTCACGCCCCGCAGCGGTTTTAATCTCCAGCGCGATCTCGCCTACGGCTCTGAGGCGCGTCAAACCATGGATATCTATCTGCCCACGAAGCGCCCGTGGCGAAGCGCGGTGTTGGTTTTTGTGCATGGCGGAGCCTGGGAGACCGGTGCCAAAGAGGATTTTTTGTTCGTGGGGCAAACCTTTGCGCGCCTGGGGTATGTCACGGTGATCCCCAACTACCGGTTGTATCCAGAGGTGGAGTTTCCGGATTTTGTGGACGATATTGCTCTGGCTCTGGCGGGTCTAAACGAGCGAGTGCCCGGGTCCTGCCCCGATGGCCGCGAAGTGATTCTCATGGGACACTCGGCGGGGGGCCATACAGCGGCCCTGTTGGCCACCGATTCAACCTATCTGGCACGAAATCACGGTGCGGCCGTGGAGCTAAAAGCGTTGATTGGCCTGGCGGCGCCTTACGAACTGCCTCTGGAGCACGAGTTGGTGGTAGACAAGTTCACCAGCGTGAAAAAACCAGCGGCGGTTAATCCGATTCTGTTGGCGAGCGCTGACACACCGCCAAGCCTTTTGCTCCACGGGGGCGCGGATACCACGGTGCACCAGTACCACTCCGAGCGTTTTAGTGCCCGGTTACAGGAGTTGGGCGTTCCAGTGACTTTGCGTATCTATCCGCGCGCGCAACACGTCAACTTGCTCGCGGGCGTAGCGCGGGTGTTGCGTTTTTTAAATCCCGCGGTCCGGGATATTGAAGCGTTTTTAGTCGCTCAAGGTTTGGCTCAGACTTGCGCCTGAAAACGTTAAGCAGCGAAGCGCACGGTATGAGTATGTGGCAGAGTCAGGGCGAGTAAAAAACGGGCGGAATGAGCGAGTTCGCTTTGAGTCGATCTGTCGAACTCGCTAGAGTAGTGTTTTCCACAGACAGGGGCGCAGCGGTGTTGCGACCACCGATATATCATCGAAACGGAAGCTAAGTGTCTTGAGATTTTCTCCCGTGTCTCTGCGCGAATACCTGAAAGCCGCTGCGGCGGTGCCTATCGTGCTGCTGGCGGCGCTGGGCAGTGCCACAGCAGCGGCTGACGACCCTAAGATCAGCATTGTCGGTGGGCCCGATTTCCTGCGCGATAATATCCGCAACTTTATTCGCATCGGCGAAGAACCCTGTGAAACTCCAACTTGGCGCCTGCGGACGCGTTTACGTGCGCTGGATAATCAGATCGAGCGGGCCGCTCGGGCGGTAGGCTATTATCAGGTGCAGTTCACTCGCGAGCTCAGCCGCGAGGATGATTGCTGGCAGTTGCACATTGAGCTGGATGCGGGAGCCCCGGTCCGGCTCCGCCAAGTGAACGTTGTGATAGAGGGCGAGGGGGAAACGGATCCGCGCTTTCAGGCGCTCACCCGTTCCGACGCGCTGGCAGTGGGAAGTCGTCTGGACCACGGCGAGTACGAATCCTTCAAAGGACGCTTTGGCGCCATCGCAGCCGCTCGCGGCTATTTTGACGCCGGTTTTATTCGCTCTCAGGTACTTGTTGATCTAGAGACCGATTCCGCCGAGGTCGAGCTGGCCTACAACACGGGGCAGCGCTATCGCTTTGGCGAAATCACCATGGAACACGACATACTCAATGAGGGCTTTCTGTTCCGCTATCTGACCTTTGAGCCCGGTGATCCGTACGACATGGAGCGCTTGCTGGACTTAAAAAGCCGCTATAGCGGCAGCGATTATTTTAATTACGTGAACGTAGCGCCGAGGTTGCGCGATCTGGGAGACGATGACGTTCCGGTGGACATTAAACTGGAAGGGCGTCCGCGACACGGCTATTCCGCCGGTATTGGTTACGGTACCGATACCGGCCCCAGACTCTTGTTTGGTTATGAAAACCGTTACGTGAATTCGCGTGGGCACAAGTTCACCTCCGATTTTCGAATCGCTGAAATTGGTGGCCACCTCAGCGCCGCATATCGTATCCCCATGACGCGCCCCGCCCATGAGAGCCTTAACTTTTATACCGGCTATCAGCGCGAGCGGGTGGCGGATACCCGCAGTAATCTATGGACTGTGGGTGCCAGTTATACGCGCGTCGAAGACGGCAGTGATTGGCTGCAGACTTACGCCATTAACTACGAGCAGGAAGATTATGAGGTGGGCGGTGAGCGGCGCACCTCGAAGCTGGTGATTCCCTCGTTCACCCTGTCGCGTACCAAATCCGACGAGAGCCCGTATCCTCTATACGGCTGGAGTTTGCTGGGGCGTTTGTCCGGATCGGCAGAATCCCTGGGGTCAGACGTCACCTTTACGCAAGTGTACGGTCGTGCCAGATACATCCAAAAAGTGGGCACGGGCCGGATTTTACTGCGCGCCGAGGGTGCCGCTACCGAAGTCAGCGATTTCGATTTATTGCCGGTGTCGCAACGGTTCTTTGCCGGCGGTGACGCCAGTGTGCGCGGGTACAGCTTTCGCTCTCTGGGCCCCAGCGTCATCACCCCCGAGGGTGAAGAGTTAGTGGTGGGTGGCAGTCATCTGTGGGTTCATAGTATCGAATACGATTACCGCTTCCTGCCCAGTTGGGCCGCAGCAATTTTCTTTGATCAGGGCAACGCGTTTGAGGGCAGCAGTGTGGACCTGAAACGCGGCGTCGGCGTGGGCGTGCGCTGGATTTCCCCCATTGGGCCGGTGCGGGTCGACGTGGCCCGGGCACTGGATGACCCCGGGGGCTGGGGATTGCATCTGAGTATAGGCCCAGATTTATGACTATGGTGCGACGTGTTTTGCGTTGGCTCAAGTGGAGCCTGTTGTCTGTTCTGGGAGTGCTCGTGCTGCTTCTGGCGCTGGTTACATCCCTGGTGTCCACCCAGCCCGGTAGCCGGTGGGTATTAAATCAGGCCGCTCAGCGTTTACCGCTGGAGTTGGGCAGCGTCCACGGCAATTTGATTGAAGGGCTGGATATCAGCTACTTGGAATTCGTCCCCGAGCCGGTCGCCGGTGAAGCGCCCCAGCGCTACCGGGTGGAGGGTTTGAGTTTTCGCTGGCGCTCTTTGGCTTTGCTGGGCCGGACCGTATCAATTCACTCCCTGCGCGCCGACGCCGTGTATCTGGTTCTTCCACAAGGCGACGATGAGGCTGAGGACGTGCCCGCCGAGCCGATCAGCGATTGGCCCGATTTGTCCCTGCCAATCAGAATCCGCCTGGCCAGCGTGGAACTGAATAACCTGCACATCCACCAGGGCGAGACGATGACCCAGGTGCAGCGCATCAGTGGCACTCTCACACTGGGTGCTTATAGCTTGAGAGTAACGGAGTTGGAGGTGCTCAGCGAGCAATACCAACTGAGCGCCAATGGACGAATGGGATTGCGTTACCCCTATGCGCACAGTCTGAATCTGGAATGGGCCTATGAGTTGCCGTCCGATGAGGCAGAGCCTCTGTCTTTGAGTGGGCAGGCAGAGGTTCGCGGCGACGTGGACGATTTGACCGTAGAGCACCAACTGGCCGCGCCTCTTGAGCTACACACCGTCGTGCAGCTGTTGCCCTATCTCGATCAAAAAAGAAACCCTTCTCTGTCCATGATCCATCGCTGGAGAGAACAGTCACCCCCGGCGGCGCTCTGGCCAGCGGACCAGCCCGTGCCGGTCAGCTCCGGCGAGCTTACGGTGAATGGCTGGCTGGATGCCTACCGATTGGCGTTGACCACCGACCTGCGCGCCGATACGTTGCCCGAGGTATCCCTGGAGCTGAACGGCGAGGGCGATCTGGAACAGTTCGCGCTATCGGCCGCGCGTCTACATCTGCTCGACGGCGTGGTGCGACTGAGCGGTGCGATGGCGTGGCTGCCCAGCATCAGTTGGGATTTGGCTCTGGACGGACAGGGCATCAATCCTGAACGGCTTCTGGAAGGTTGGCCCGGCGCTGTTAACGTCGCTCTGGCCACCCGGGGCGAGCTGGGCGAGGACGGGGCCGTATGGGCTCGGGTACAGGATATCCAACTCAACGGTGAACTGCGAAGTTTGCCTGTTTCGGCGGCGGGAACCGTGGATTATGACGGAAGCAAAGTTCAGGCGGAGCAGTTCAGTCTGGCTTTCGGCGATAACCGCGTATCCGTTGACGGGCACGCGCAGCTCGGCGGGGAGCAGCGGCCAACAGAACTGGCATTGGATTGGTCTGTGGACGCGCCAGCGCTTGCGCAACTGGATGCCGGCCTGGGCGGGCGCGTATCCGCCCAGGGGCGTGTGCAAGGGCCGTTAGACGCCGCCCTTATTCGTCTGAAAGTGCAGGGGGACGAGCTTTCCTGGCAGGACGAATACCATTTGGGCCGTGTGCGGCTGGATATGGATCAGTTGAACCCGGCACGCTTTCACATACAGCTGGACGCGCAACAAATCAGCGCGGCTGAGCAGCTGATCGACAGAGTGCTGATTGAAGGTGACGGCACATTAACTGAGCACGAGGTTGAAACCCGTATTACCAGCGCGGAGCACGGCGAGCTGACCTGGGTTCTGGCGGGCGGTTACGACGCTGAACAATGGCGCGGCGCGGTGCGTAGTCTATCGTTAGAGCCGTTGGATTATCCGAGTTTGCACCTGACACAAGCTGCGCCACTCATATTGTCAGCGGCCGCAGTGTCCCTGGATAACTTCTGCTTGCATCCCGAGCGACCCGCATGGCTTAACCCGGACAGCGAACGTGGCGCCGCCGAACTCGCGGCACAGGTGTGTACCCAGGCCCGATGGAGTCAGGAAGACGGTGCCCAGGGTGAAGGCAAAATCGAATTTATGCCCCTGCGATTGGCGCAGCAGTTTTTGCCCGATGAGATACGCCTGCGGGGTGAACTGCACGGGCAATATGGGTTCGCCGCCCCGGTGGACGGCGACCCGAGTGCACAGCTAAGGCTGTTTGTTGAGGGCGCCGAAATACGGCACCTATTCGGCGACGATGATGCCGAAACCTATTCGATGGAGCGCTTCGAGATCAACGCCAGCCTTGTGGAACAACAAGCGAGCGCCACACTGCTGAGCGACTGGGGCACTTATGGGCAAGTCGAAGGGAAGCTGGATCTGGCGTTAACCACCGGCGAGCTAACGGGCGGTTTAACGGCGGCGTTTGCCAGCCTGTCGCCAGTAGAAGCGCTGGCACCACAGCTACAGAATGTCGAGGGCGAATTGAACGCTGAATTCGCGCTGAGCGGCACCTTGGAGGAGCCGCAGGTACTCGGCTCGCTTACCCTTAGCGAAGGTTCTGCCCGGGTTCCGGAAGCGGGTCTGAATTTACAGGACATTGGCGTACGGGCCAGCGCCGATTTGCAGCGCATCAGTCTGGAAGCCGAGGTCTCCTCCGGCGAAGGAACGCTGAGTTTGGAGGCGGAGCTGACCGGTCTGGGCGAACCTGGCTGGCAAGGGCGGGCCGCCCTCGGCGGGCAGAACTTTTTGGCCTTAAATACCCCCGAAATTACCGCTCTATTGACGCCCGATCTGACCCTGCTGGTAAGCGCCGAGGCGTTGCGCTTGGAGGGCTCGGCCACCATTCCCGAGGCTCGCGCCAATATCCAGAGTATCCCCGAAACCGCAACCCGAACCTCCGCTGACGTGATGGTGATTCAGGAGATGGAAGCGGAGGCCGAGGCTGAAGCCCCCATTCCGATTTACATGGATTTGCGGCTGGTGCTGGGCGATGCCGTGCACTTTGACGGTTTTGGTTTGACTAGCCGCCTTTCCGGTGAGCTGGCTTTATTGCAAACGCCCACCCGGGACGCCTTCACCACTGGGGAGGTAGGCGTGGCTGAGGGGCGTTACGAAGCTTACGGCCAGGACTTGACCATTGAGCGCGGCCGGCTGATTTTTCAGGGCCCATACGATAACCCGGGCCTGGATATTCGCGCTGAGCGCACGGTAGAGGAATATGTGGTGGGTTTGGAAATAGCCGGTACTTTGCAGAGCCCCCGCAGCCGGGTTTACTCGACCCCGACGCTGCCCGACAGCGACGCCATGGCCATGCTATTCACCGGCCGTACTTTGTCTGGCGGTGGTTCTTCAGCCGACGGCGCCATGCTGGTTAATGCCATTGGTAACCTGGGATTGGAGCGCAGCGGCTTCATTACCGAGGAGATCGCTCGCACTTTTGGCCTGGACGAAGTGAGCATTCAAACGGAGGACGATGTGACCGAAAGCACTCTGAACATCGGCAAGTACCTGACGCCGCGTCTGTTCGTTCGCTATATGGTGGGCTTGTTCGATCAAACCAATAAAGTGGGCTTTCGCTACGACTTAACGCGCAATTTGCACCTGGAGGGTGAATCGGGAATGCATCAAAGTGTGGATATGATCTTTAAGATTGAACGTTAAAATCTCCAAAGACTTTCCACGATTTTCGCGGCTTGCTCCGACAATGTCGCCACCAGAGCTCAGGCGTCCGAGATTGCTGGGGCGTACAGAACCCGTATTCAGCAAGCCTCACAAGAGAAGCCTTGTGAGGCAGCCCCCACGGATGGAATCAGGGCGTTTGCTGAATACTCTTTCTGTGCGGCCCGAAGGTATACTTACGAAGCTGTCACTTCTCGAAAAATCTTCCCGACTGCACGGCGCGGGCAACGTCATCGCAGAGTTTAATTCAAGCGTCCGTGACGATGCCCGCGTGTGTGCTTACCGTGCTTATTGAAGTGAGACGTAGTGCGGTGCTGGTGTTTGTGCGCATCCAGATAAGTGATAAAACCTTCAACCTGATCCGGTGCGAGAATGGTGCCTAAACGGTCCTGTAAGTTTTGGCGTGCTTGCTCGCGGCGCACTTCACGCTTGGCTTGCCATGCGTCGCGGCGCGCGCTTCGGTCTTCATGCTGCCCTTCGTTGGCATGTTCGTTGACATGGTAGTACCGTTTCCTTTCCTCACGCTGCGCCTTCATTTTTTCGCGCCGCTCGGCGGCGATTTCCTTGAACAGTGTGTGTACCTGAGCTTGTTGTTCTTCGGTGATATCCAATTGTGTGAAAATATAATCCCAGCGCTTTGAATGGTGTTGGCTCGGCTCGGCCTGTGCCGCTTGCACGCCTAGGCTTAAACCGGCGACAAGTGCCAGTGTGGTAAAGGTGTTACGTTTAACGAACCAGGGTAGACGTTTCATAGTATTTCTCCTGTGAGAGTGATGGGCGCTTTTGATTAAACAGTGAGGTTGCGCCCTTCGATAGTCATGGTGCCTGCCGTTATTGGAGACAATGTGGAGAAATTGTGGAGTTTTAGCTGTTCTTTCGTCCGACGTTGTTTACGGTTCCCATTTCACAGTTCAAATTTGTAACCAGCACCATACACCGAACGGACAAACTCCCGCTGCGCATCCAGTAGGCTCAGTTTTTTACGTAAATTTTTAATGTGGCTATCCACCGTCCGGTCGCTCACTAAGCGTTGATCGGGGTAGATGGTGTCCATCAATTGGTCGCGGGAGTATATGCGTCCAGGGTTTTGCATGAGCACCTGCAGCAGGCGCATTTCCACGGCGGTTAGCTCGGCGGCATGCGAGCCAAGGCGGACCCGGTTGCTGCCTTCATCCAGTTGCAGGTGTGTCCCATGAGGCTGGGGATGAGTGCGACGCAGTATCGCCTTGACCCGTGCAACCAGCTCCCTTGGGCTATAAGGCTTACACAGATAGTCGTCAGCGCCAAGTTCCAGCCCGAGCAGACGGTCAATTTCTTCCACCCGGGCGGTAGTAATTATGATGGGCACATCGGAGGTTTTGCGCAGTTCGCGGCACAGGGTTAAACCATCGGTACCGGGCAGCATTCGGTCCAGGACCACCAGCAGGGGCTGGTGCGTCCGCAACCATTCCATGGCCTGGTCGCCGTCGTGAATCATTACTGTGGCGTAGCCCTCGCGTTGCAAATACTGACTGGCAACAACCGCCAGCGCGACTTCGTCCTCGACGATCAAAATCGGTGCCGTCATGGGGTGTACTCCATGGCGGGCAGCGTCAGCTCAAGGGTCAGCCCACCCAGTGGCGAGGTCCTGGCGTTAATGCTCCCGCAATGGGCCTCGACTATGTTGCTCACGATCGACAGCCCCAGCCCTGAGCCTCCGGTTTTACGACTGCGAGACTCGTCTATGCGGAACAGTCGCTCAAACAGTTTCTCCAGCACCTCTTCGGGCACGCCCGGCGCGGAGTCGGACCAACGCAGGTGCAGCTTGTGTAGGCCGGACGATAGTTCGATGCGCAGTCGTCCCGGCTCAGAGCCGGTGCCGTTGGTGTAGTGAATGCTGTTGTCCATGAGATTGCTGAACAGTTGCATCAGCCGGTCCTCATCGCCGAGCACAAACAGCGGTTCCGAGGGCAATTGAACATCCAGCGTTATGTGCCGCTGATTCAGCAAAGCGTCATTGCGCAGGCAGACATCCGCAAGTAACGCGTTGATGTTCACTGGCTCGCGGCGATACGTTAATGCGCCGGAGTCCGACAGAGACAGCTCATGCAAATCCGCGATCAGCCGGCTCAGGCGCAGCACCTCTTTGTGCAGGGACGCAAACGTTTCTCGCCCAGGCTCCACGACACCGTCCTGCAACGCTTCCAGCTGCGCTTGCAGCACCGCCAGGGGTGTGCGCAGCTCATGGGAGATATCCGTAATCCAGCGCTGGCGCGCGAGCTGGTTTTGTTTGAGAGCGTTGGCTAAAGAGTTAAAATCCCGGGCCAACTCCGCCAGCTCGTCTGAGCCGCGTTCGGGCACGCGCAAGTCGTAGTCGCCATTGGCCAGCCGGCGGGTAGCGTATTGCAAACGCGCGATGGGGCGGGCCAGCGCACGGGCAAAGGGAAGGGCCACCAGAGCGGCCAAAAGCAGCGCGGCGACGGCGATCCAGCGCAGCTGGCGCTGTTGCTGCTCCGCGAACACTTGGTCGAATTCGGAGCTAAGGCGTAAATCGACTGGGATACCCAAATCCCCCACGCGCTCGCCGTCCACCCTAATCGGTGCCCAGCGCACCCGGGCGGATTCGGCCGGGGTGCCTAGCAGCACGTTGCCTTCGGCGTTGCGCAGTAGCAGGGCGGGGGAGAACCTTCGGGCGCGTTCGCTGTGGCGTTCGTGGCGCGGCGCCAGAAAACGCCGGGTCATCCGCTGCCAGTTTCCCGGTTCGGTGTGGACCCAATGCCATCCGTCGTGGCGTTCATATTCCTCCGCCAGCTCATCCAGCAAAGGCGCCAACCGGCGCAGCTGCACATTGATCAGGTAGGTGTCAAAACTGAGGGTGAAGGCGCGATTGTTGGCGAACACCATGCCGCCAATCAGCAGTACATTGGCGAACAGCAGAACCAGAAACAGTTTGTAACTCAGACGAATGCGCATGCCAGGTGAGCTTCAGTCAACGGAGCCGTCAGAGTAGCACAAAGGGCACGCGCGCCCTATGCTGCTCAATTGGCTCATGGCTGCTCAATTGGCTCATGGTCGTCTGATTACGTTGCCAAAGCGCTGACAATAGCGCGCGCTACCAGGCTTGTTCAGAGGCCTCAGGGTTGATCACACTGGGGGATACGTCACGATCGAACTGGATCTCATCCAGCGGCAGGCTTTCGTCCACGTAAATGGCACCGGTGTAACGGCCTTCCAGACGCAAGGCGCCTCCGGGTACTCGATCCTGCAGTGACACCTGTTGCAGATTCAGTTCATAGACATCCGTCGCCTGCATGGCCAGGGATTGGCTGCGGATGGATACATCCTGCAATGTTAAATCCTTCACTCGGGTCATCTGTGAGCCCATTTCGGCGTTGGTGACCTTCACATTCTCCAGGGTGATATTTTCCAGCCACTTTTCGGGTAACCCCACCAAACTGATGGCGGTCGGAACCCGGTCGATACTCACGTTGCTTACATGCACATTGCGCACAAGTGGGGCTGGCCCGGTGGCCGAGCGGCCGGTAAAAAAAGTATTGATGCTAAAGCCGTCGTGAGTGAGGTTGCGCATAGTGATATTACGCACCCAGATGTTTTCCACCACATTGCCCCGGCCGCGCTCGGTACGCACGCCCACGCCGCGGCCCGAGCCATCGAACAGACCATCGTGAATGTACACATTGCGGATGCCGCCGGAGGTCTCGCTGCCAATGGCAACGCCGGTGTTGCTCACATTGCGGAGCGCGAAATGGCGCACAACGACATTTTCGGTGGGTCGGTTGATGTGCAGTCCATCTTCATTCAAGCCAGACTTCATCACCAACGCATCGGAAAGCGTCTGTACGTCGTTGTGCTCCAGCAAAACGTTGCGCGAGGAATCGATGACAATGCCATCGCCATTGGGCGCTTTCAGGCTTTCGATGCGGGTGCGGCGCACGATGATATTCTCGCTGTACACCAAGTGGAGATTCCACATGGGGCCATCCACCAAGCGCACACCTTCCACCAGAATGTTGCGGGATTTCCAAAACATCACAAAGCTCGGGCGCATACCTTCCATGCCAGAGCCCTTGCCGAAAATTCGCTGCGCCAAAGGCACTCGCGCCGCTAAGACGCGCGGCGGCGCGCCGTACTGTTCAAACCAATCCCACCAGGGCTTCCCCTGTCCGTTGAGCGTCCCCTCGCCGGTGATGGCGACATCGACCGCATGGGAGACGTAAATCATTGGGGAATAATTATAAGCTTCCACGCCTTCGTGACGCTGATGCACGACGGGCAGATAATCTTCCGGGTCGGTGGTGAAAAAAACTTCCGCGTTGCGCTGCACATGTAAGTTGATATTGCTGTGCAAGTGGATCGGACCGCTGAGCCAATTCCCGGCGGGAATAACCACGGTGCCGCCGCCGGCCTCTGTGGCCGCGGCAATAGCATCGCGTACCGCCTCGGTAATTCTGGGCCCGTCCGGGCCATCCATTTCTTCAGCGCCGTAGTCGCGGATATTGAATTGCTGCTCGGGAATGCTGGGGCGGGTCAGTTGCTCCATGGTAAACGGCGCCGCTAAGGGCTCAATGGCTTCTTGTGCCACGGACGCACTGGCCGCGAGCAGCAGCCCCAGCGCCGTTAACCACAATGCCGTGATCGAACTGGTCAGGCGCGGGACACAGAGTCGCAAAGTGGGGTTGGACATAAAGAGCTCCCAGCTCGTTGTGTTATTGATGGCTCACTGACTCGCAGCCCCGCAGCGAGGCGGGCACGCCTGATGATGGATGCGTGCGTCGCATCGGGTTCGATGCCCGGCCCGTTACGGGAGTTTTTGCACGCGGGTCACGCTTGGATGCTAGCACTTTTACGCGATCGGTGGCACCCGGCGAAAAAACCACAGGCGCAGCGTCAACGGGATGCATGCACAGGTCAGACCGACAATCAATGCCATCCAAAAACCGGAAGCGCCCATGGCAGGCACCAGCCAATCGGTGAACGTCAGCACATAGCCCAGGGGTAAGCACAGCCCCCAAAACGCCACCAGCATAATGCCTAAGGGCACGCGCGTATCACGGTAACCCCGTAACGCACCGATAGCGGTAATCTGTAAGACATCCGCCAGTTGGAAGATGGCGGCGAACATCAGCAGATGCGTGGCAATGGCCTGCACGCTCGGATCGCTGGTGTACAAAGAGGTAATAAATCCCCGCCCCCAGAAGATTATAGGTGCATAAATGAAAGCGATACCCAAACCTAAAAACAATGTACTGCGCGCTACCAGGCGCGCATCCTCAGGTGCGCCGGCCCCCAGCAAAAAGCTCACCCGTAATGTCAACGCCATGCCCAAGCTCAGAGGCAGCATAAAAAACAGTGAGGTCACGTTGAGCACGATTTGATGCCCGGCAACGACCTGAGAGCCCAGGGGTGCCAGAAATAGGGCGATGACCGAGAACATGCTCACTTCCACAAAAATGGTGATCCCGATGGGCACACCCAGCTGCAGTAAAGCACCGATATCGCGCCAGCGTGGCGGCGTCCATTGGGCCAATAAATGAAAGCGCTGGTAATGGCGGCTTTTATGCAGATAAGTTAGCAACGCCACGGCAGCGATCGTGTTCGCCAGCGCGGTTGCCCAGCCACAGCCCACACCGCCCATGGCGGGCACACCTAACTTGCCATAAATAAAAATGTAATTAAGCGGTAGGTTGACCAAGGCACTGAGCAGCGCAAAGGCCATGATGACACGCGTATGCCCCAGACCGTCGGTTAGCCCGCGTAGCGACGCCATGAGCAGCAACGCGGGTATGCCCCAGCAAAAACCACGCAGATAGCCCTGGGTGATCTCTCCGGTGCTCTGCTCCAATTGCAGCCAGCGCAGCACCGGTTCTACATTGGTCAGCAGCAGTATCATTATCAGGGCGCAGACGGAGCCGATATACAAACCCTGCCAGGCTGTGGGCATAATCCGGTCCAGGCGCGCGGCGCCCCGCTGGCCGGAAATGGTCGGTTGCAGAGCGCTTAACGTGCCAATAAAAAGCAACAGCAACGGTGTCCACAGACTGGTCCCTATACCTACGGCGGCCAGATCCTGGGCGCTGTAATGACCCGCCATCACGGTATCGATAACGCCATTGGCGGTCTGCGCTAGCTGCGCCACCAATATTGGTCCACCCAGCGCGCCTAGCGTTTTCCACTCGCCCAGAATCCGAGCCCGAAGACCGGTGGCGACAACAGGGGCTGGCTGGTTTGTTTGATCCATTGGTGTGGGTTAATCCAGAAATTTCGAAGGGCATCACTATACCGAAATTTGTCATCGGTTTGTGGCGCAAGGGGGTGGCGCGTGCTTGATCTGGGGAGCTTGGGCGCGACAATAGCCCGGCACAAGCCTACAATCATGGTCAGTGTTAACCGAGGTGCCTCATGGGCGATAGCGACGAAAGGTGGGAGAGTGACAAGCAAAACCAAAGTGAAAACCGCGTATGTCTGCAATGAGTGCGGCGCTGATTACAATAAATGGCAGGGCCAGTGCAGCGAGTGCCAAACCTGGAACAGCGTGGTAGAGATGCGTCTTGGCCCCACCGCACGCAATCGCTCCGCCCGCTTCGAGGGCTATGCGGGAAGTGCCGGTGGTAACCCCGTGCAGACTCTTGCCGATATCAGTCTGGCTGATCTACCGCGTTTTGGCAGCGGTGCGGGGGAGTTCGACCGAGTGCTTGGCGGCGGTTTCGTGCCCGGCTCGGTGGTGCTGATTGGCGGTAGCCCTGGCGCGGGCAAGAGTACGCTGCTGCTGCAAACGCTGTGCAAGCTGGCGCAGAATATGAGCGCTCTGTACGTCACTGGGGAAGAGTCGCTTCAACAAGTGGCGATGCGTGCCAAGCGTCTGGAGCTGCCTACAGACCGCCTGCAAATGCTCAGTGAAACCAGCGTAGAGGCGGTGTGCGCCGCGGCGCAGAAGGTGAATCCAAAAGTGATGGTGGTGGATTCCATACAGGTCATGCACCTGGAGGACATTCAGTCGGCCCCCGGCTCCGTATCCCAAGTGCGCGAAAGCGCCGCCTACCTGACACGCTTCGCCAAACAGACCGGCACGGTGGTGATTCTGGTGGGGCACGTCACTAAAGATGGCTCCCTGGCTGGCCCTAAGGTACTCGAACACATGATTGACTGCTCGGTGCTGTTGGAGGGCGACAACGATTCGCGCTTTCGTACGCTGCGTGGTCATAAAAACCGTTTTGGCGCCGTCAATGAATTGGGCGTATTTGCCATGACGGAGCAGGGCATGAAAGAGGTCAGCAACCCATCCGCTATTTTTCTGCAACGTGCGGAAGATGTGGCGTCAGGCTCCATTGTGATGGTCATGTGGGAGGGGACGCGGCCGCTGCTGGTGGAGCTTCAGGCGCTGGTGGATGACAGCCACCTGGGCAATCCGCGCCGGGTGGCGGTGGGACTGGATCAAAATCGTCTATCCATGCTGCTGGCAGTTTTGCATCGCCACGGTGGTGTAATGGTGGGCGATCAGGATGTGTTTGTGAACGTGGTTGGCGGCTTGCGGGTTATGGAAACCAGCGC
>Ga0209487_1002420_pt1 | contig 15180 bp, 10 predicted proteins | sample Poulit2012_FD_187524 | JGI IMG/M metagenome (GOLD analysis project Ga0209487, IMG submission 187524) | Agricultural soil microbial communities from Georgia to study Nitrogen management - Poultry litter 2012 (SPAdes) (version 2) | ecosystem: Environmental > Terrestrial > Soil > Agricultural land... | reverse complement strand
GAGGTGGGCGTGATGGAAGCCACGTCCCGGTCCCTGATGAAGTTCTTTATAAATGTGAGTGTACTCATTCTGATGACGTTCCTTTTCAGAGTTCTTTTTCTATGTTGGCTATCTGGTCCCGAATACGTGCTGCCTCCTCAAACTCCATCTGACGGGCAGCCTGCATCATCGATTCCCGCAGATATTCGAGAAATTTTTCTTTGCTATCAAATGTAACTTCCCTCATGGCAGGGTTTGCACGGTAGCGGATCTTCTCCTCCTCGACGGTGACCACCTCGAGCGCCTCCTCCACCGGCTCCTCCTGGTCAAGATCAAACCCTCTGTTGGAGATCAGTGCAGGATCGACCAGCGGTTTGATCTCCTTGACAATCGTGGTGGGTGTAATGTCGTGCTCCTCGTTGTAGGCCATCTGAAGCTCCCGTCGCCTGTTGGTCTCTTCAACCACCTTCTGGATACTCCGGGTTATCTTGTCTGCATAAAGAATCGCCTTGCCCTTTACGTTCCGCGCTGCACGACCCACGATCTGGAAGAGCGATGTCTCTGAACGCAGGAATCCCTCCTTGTCTGCATCCAGAATGGCGACCAGGCTGAGCTCCGGAATATCGATCCCCTCCCGGAGCAGGTTGATCCCCACAAGCACGCTGAAGTCTCCCCTTCTGAACTTGTAGAGCACTTCGATCCGCTGCAGGGCATCCAGTTCGCTGTGCATGTAGGCGGCTTTGATCCCGAGATTTTTCAGATACTCGCTCAACTCCTCACTGAGCCGCTTGGTCAGTGTGATACAGAGCACCCGCTCATTCTTCTCGACGCGGGTACGGATCTCCTCGATCAGGTCATCCACCTGATTTCCAAGAGGCCTCACCTCGATCTCCGGCTCCATCAGCCCTGTCGGTCGTATAATCTGCTCTACAAAGACCCCGTCTGATTTCTCAAGTTCATAATCCCCCGGTGTGGCACTGACAAAGATACACTGGTTGACCATCGTCTCCCACTCCTCAAAGGTGAGGGGCCGGTTATCCATCGCCGATGGCAGACGGAAGCCATGCTCGACAAGCTGAATCTTCCGGGAGCGGTCGCCTCCGTACATCGCCCCGATCTGGGGGATGGTCTGGTGACTCTCGTCGACCACCATCAGGAAGTCATCCGGAAAATAGTCGATCAGGCAGTAGGGGCGCTCTCCCGGTTTACGGTTGCTCAGGTAGCGTGAATAGTTCTCGATGCCTGAACAGTAGCCGATCTCCTGCATCATCTCGATGTCGAAGAGGGTCCGCTGTTCCAGCCGTTTCGCCTCCAGAAACTTCTCCTCCCCCTTTAGCACCTCCACCCGGTGCCAGAGCTCTTCCCGGATCTTTTCAATGGTCTCATCGAGCCGTCCGCGAGTCGTGACATAGTGCGAGGCGGGGTAGATCCTGAACTCGTCAGTTTCGGAGAGAATGGCGCCGCTGTCCGGATCGAAGAGCTCAAGCTTCTCGATCTCATCTCCCCAGAAGCTGATCCGCAGGGCTTCATCCGAGTAGGCGGGAAAGAGATCGACCACATCACCGCGGACGCGGAAGGTCCCGCGGCGAAACTCGAAGTCATCCCGGGTGTAGTGCAGCTCAACCAGGTCGTAGAGCAGCTTGTCTCGCGGGATCTCCATATCGCTCTTGAGGTGGATGATCAGCCGCTCATACTCGGAAGGTGATCCGATACCGTAGATACAGCTGACCGAGGAGACGATAATCACATCACGCCTGCCCGAGAGCAGTGAGCTGGTGGCCCGCAGGCGCAGTCTCTGGATCTCCTCGTTGATCGAGAGGTCCTTCTCAATATATTTGTCCTGGGAGGAGATGTAGGCTTCAGGCTGATAGTAGTCGTAGTAGGAGATGAAGAACTCCACCCGGTTATCAGGAAAGAAGTCACTCAGCTCCCGGTATAGCTGGGCAGCCAGCGTCTTGTTGTGGCTCATCACCAGCGTCGGACGCTGAACATTGTCGATAACTCCGGCAACCGTTCGTGTTTTTCCTGAACCGGTGATACCCAGCAGTGTCTGATACAGGTCACCCTGCTTCACACCATCTGTCAGCTCTTCAATTGCTTTGGGCTGATCACCAGCCGGTTCCCATGGAGACTGTATGTTGAATGTGGACATGATCTACAAAATACAGAGAGATACATCGAAGAGGAAACCCTATCCTCCGGTTGTTGATACGCTATTCAGACTTTAAAATTGTTCTGCACAGTTTATGAACGCCGCCCTCTGCGTCTTACTTTCTATAAGCATTCTTCTCTGAATTGAAATACCTTTCATAAACTTTTTCAGAACCTGACCACCCAAATTCATGGATACGCAGGAACACCTCTCGGATCAGCGAGAGAAGATCGATGAGATCGACCAGAAGATTCTCCAACTGCTGAAAGAGCGGAACCAGGTAGCGCAGGACGTGGTCCGCAAAAAGGTGGACAAACAGCTGCCGATCTTCGTGGCCGAACGTGAGAAGGCCAAGACCCGACACTTCAGAGAACGGGCAGAGGCTCTGGATCTGGATCCGGAGTGGGCAGAGGATTTTCTGAGGATGATCATGTCCTCCTCACGAGCCAGCCAGTCCAGCGAGACCTTCCCGCGCTCGACACCGGAACCGAAACGGATCCTGTTCGTCGGAGGAGAGGGCGGTATGGGCCGGCTCTACCGCTCCATCGCCGAGCGATCCAATCACGACGTGTTCAGCATCGACAAGAGCAACTGGTATGAGCTGGATAATATAGCGGAGAGTCTGGATCTGGCCATCGTCACCGTTCCCATCAAGGTGACCCCCGCCGTCATTCGCCGACTGTCCGCCAAACTGAAGCCGGATACGGTGCTGGCTGATTTCACTAGCAACAAGAGTGAACCGCTGGCGGCCATGCTCGAGCACCACAGCGGACCGGTGGTCGGCCTCCACCCCATGCATGGGCCGGATGTCCCGAATCTCTCCAAGCAGCTGATGGTGGTCTGTCCGGGCCGCGATGTCGGGCGCGCCTCCTGGCTGATTGAGCAGTGCAGACTCTGGGGGATGCGAATTATCGAGGCTGAGCCGGAGAAGCATGATCATGTCATGCATCTTGTTCAGGGACTCCGACACTATGTGGCGCTGCTCCACGGGTCATTTATGAAGCAGTACGACCTCGACCCGAACGAGATGATTGACTACTCAAGCCCGATCTACAGAGCTGAATTGATGATGACGGGCAGGATTTTTGCTCAGGATGCGGAGCTCTACGCAGATATTGTCTTCGCCAACCGGGAGCGCCGTGAGCTTCTGCTCAACTTCTTCGAACACCACAAAAAACTGGTTGAGATGGTTGAGGCCGATGATAAAGAGGGGTTCATCCGGGAGTTTGAGGAGGTGACCGACTTCTTCGGAAGCTTTGCTGTCCAGGCGCTGGAGGAGAGCGGCTACCTGATCAACCGGCTGGCCGACCGCTTCTCCTGAAGAGCCCTATCCCATCCGTCCTTTTGGGCCTGCTCTGCGTTGTCGCAGAATAAAGGTCCTCACATATGAGCAATATGCTCCGGTTTTTATTCTGCTCCGGCCTTGATCAGATCCAAAATTCCTGGATGTGAACCGGCTCTTGAGAGCTGATAGACTACCGCTCTTGAGAGCTGATAGATTACCGCTCTTGAGAGCTGATAGATTACCGGCTGGCCGACCGCTTCTCCTGATCACACATACACGTGTCTAACCCACCGGCTGTGGGTCAGGTCCGTTCCACGGGAGCGGAAAAAGTCAGGGCCGGAACCGGATGTCCACCTTTTTGCCACGATCGCTGCCCATGGCGACCAGCGACTGCTGAAGGCGGTTGGAGATCTCTCTGAAGGCTTCGGCCGATGCAGATGCAGGATCCGCCTTCACAATCGGAACCCCCTTGTCACTCGCTTGCATGATCGGCTCACGCAGAGGGATCTCGCCGAGGAAAGGCACCTCAAGCCGGGCTGCCAGCTTTCGTGCCCCGTGCTTGCCGAAGATGTAGTAGCGCTTCTCCGGCATATCTTCCGGGGTGAACCAGGCCATGTTCTCGACGACACCCAGAACCGGAACGTTCACCTTGTTGAACATGGCGACCCCCTTCCGGACGTCATCCAGTGCGACGTTCTGAGGTGTGGAGACGATAACGGCACCCGTCAGCGGAACCGACTGTACAATGGTCAGCTGGATATCCCCTGTTCCCGGAGGCAGGTCGAGAATCATATAGTCGAGTTCACCCCACCGCACCTCCTGCATGAACTGCTTGACGGCACTGGTGGCCATGGGCCCGCGCCAGATCATCGCCTGGTCGGTATCCACCAGGAAGCCCATCGAGACCAGATGGACGCCGTGTTTCTCGACAGGCACCAGCTTCTTGTCAGTGGTGATCCCCGGTCGCTCGGTCACATCGAACATGGTCGGAATACTGGGTCCATAGATATCGGTATCCATCAGACCGACACGCGCGCCTGTTCCGGCGAGGGCCACGGCGAGGTTGGCTGCTACTGTGGATTTCCCGACACCCCCTTTTCCCGAGGAGACCGCTATGATGTTCTTGACACCCGGCAGAATTTCGGCCTGCGGCTCCTGTTTCTCCCGCGGGGGTTCTTTGCGGGCCCTGGAGATGTTGATTCCGGTCGTGATATCGACCACGGCCTCTTTGTCGATAAAGGTCAGAATGGCATCGTGGCACCTCTTCTTGAGCAGGTTCTCAAGTTTGTCGTTCTTCTCCGGGAACTCGAGGGTGAACGAGATGTACTGATCCTGGACAATAACGTCCTGAATCATATCGAGGCTGACGACATCCTGACCCTCGTCAGGATGGAGTACGTGTGACAGTGCGGTTTTGACCTGATCTTTGCTGATAGCCATAGTTGGGGAAATGTGAAAGAGTGCTTCAAACTGGAACGGTCAAAGATACGAAAGACCTGTTGCATCTTAAACCTGCAGGGCGATCCGATCCATTAATACCCGCAAAGAAACGTGAATTTTGATTACCTTTAGGCTGAGTTCCCGTCAGCTGGACGGGATTGAGAGCTGTATGATTCTGTGCGATAAGATGATACGAAGGCAGGGCCGTGAACCGGAACAGGTGACGACGCCCGCCGATAAAGAGAATTTTTCACTCCTGCGATACACGATACCTCATGATAGAAGCCTGCACCGGGGACGATCTGAACCTTGACAGCTGACTTTGCAAGATCCGGTTCAGACGGCGCAGCCAGTGCATGCGTGCCAATGTGTGCGGCCGCTCCTGTGCTGTTGATCCACTGCAGACGGTACACTCCCTCCCGTTCCGGAACAAAAAATGCGATCTGAGATGATGAAACGCACCCCATTCTATGACAGACATCTTCAGCTCGGAGCCCGTATCTCCGGGTTTGGCGGCTATGAGATGCCGATCCAGTACAGTAGCATCCGTCAGGAGCATCTGGCTGTACGTGAAGCTGCAGGACTCTTCGATGTCTCCCATATGGGCGAGTTTCTGATCGATGGCTCCGGCGCCCTGCCGCTGGTTCAGAGATTGACCACCAACGATGTCAACCGCATCGAGCCGGGTCAGGTCCAGTACAGTGTCATGTGCAATGAGCGGGGAGGGATCATCGATGATCTGCTGGTCTACCGGCTGGGAGACGAGAGGTTCATGCTGGTGGTGAACGCCGCCAATATTGAGAAAGACAGGGCGTGGATCACCTCACATCTGTCAGAGGACGCCCGTTTTGAGGACAGGTCTGAACAGACCGTCCTGCTGGCACTGCAGGGCCCCGATGCGGAGGATGTTCTTCAGGAACTGACTGATCTGAACCTGTCTCGGATGCAGCCATATACGTTTCAGTACGCCACAGTAGCGGGTATTGAGCAGGTTCTTGTGTCGGCAACCGGCTATACCGGGGAGCGCGGATTTGAACTCTATCTCGATCTGGACGCCAGGGATCCCTCCCTGGCTGTGGGTCTCTGGGACCGGATCATGGAGCGCACCGACAGCTATGCGCTTCAGCCGGCCGGTCTGGGAGCGCGGGATACTCTCCGGCTGGAGGTGGGTTTTCCCCTCTACGGCAGTGATCTAGATGAGGAGATCTCCCCTCTCGAAGCGGGTCTGGGATGGCTGACCCGACTGGAGAAGGGGGAGTTCCTCGGTTCAGACATTCTGAAAAAGCAGAAGGAGCAGGGAGTGACACGCAAACTGGCCGGTTTTATCATGAAAGGCCGTCGTCAGATTCCCCGCAGTGGTTATGACATCTGTCTGGAGGATGGAAAAAAGATTGGAACCGTAACCAGCGGAAGTCAGTCCATACTCCTTGAACAGGGGATCGGGCTGGGTTACCTGCCACCGGAACTGGCTGTGGAGGGGACCACCGTTTTCATCCCGATCAGGAACAAACTCTTGCCTGCCGAGGTGACAAAGCCACCCTTTTTCAACAAGACTAACCTATAAAGCGACTATCGATGCCGAATGTAAGCCAGCTGGATGTATTTTTTTCTGTGCAGACGTTCCAGGAGGAGCAGCTGAGAGACAAGACCGTAGTGATTGTCGATGTACTGAGAGCGACCTCCACCATTGTGACAGCCCTCACCAACGGCGCCAAGGGGGTCATTCCTGTCGCAGATATGGCGGAGGCGAGCCGGATCTCCCAGAGCGTCAACTCCGACAACTATCTGTTGTGTGGCGAGAAGGATGGCGTCAAGATCGAAGGGTATGATCTCGGAAACTCCCCCCTGGAGTATGGAAGTGATGTTGTAGAAGGGAAGTCCCTTATTTTCAACACCACCAACGGTACCAAGGCGATCAAGAAATCGATGGGCGCTGATGAGGTCATCATCGCCTCTTTTCTGAACCTCTCCAGAGTGGTGGACACGCTGCGGGAGAGCGAGAAGGAGATTGTGATCGTCTGTTCCGGGTGGAAAGGCAGACTCTCGCTGGAAGACCTTTTACTGGCGGGTAATATTATTTATAATCTCTCGGGAGGGAAACTTGAATCGGATGCGCGGGATGGTGCCAAGGTGGCCTTCAGCATCTATGAGAAGTTCGGAGGCAATCTTGAATCGGTCATTCTCAACTCCAACCACGCCTCACGTCTGCAATCCCTGACCGGCAGCGAAGATATTATCTACTGCTGCCAGATCGATACCACCTCGGTACTGCCTGTCCTTAAAGAGGGAATCATTACCAACAGATATGCCAAAGAAACGAACTAGACATGGACTGCTGAGCGGAATCTCCCATACAAGGAAGATCGAGATTGCCGGTATTCTGATCATGGCCATCGCAAGCCTGATCCTGCTGAGCATCATCTCGCACCATCCGAACGACTACGGCATCGTCAAGTCACTCCCCTCCGGATCTGTCTTCTCGCTGGACGCCTCACCCGCCCGTCAGGTCCAGAACTGGCTGGGACTCTCGGGCGCCTGGATCTCCTACGGTTTTGTTACCCTCACCTTTGGCTACCTGAGTCTCATCCTGCCGCTGCTTGGTCTGCTGATGGGCTGGTTTGTCTTCCGGGGCCGTCCGATGAACCAGCTGGGGTGGCCGGCCGCCTACGGTCTCTGGAGCATGGTGCTGCTCTCGGCCCTCACCGGATGGTTCTACAATATGGAGATCGGTATCCACTCCTCCGCCTGGAGTGGCCATGCCGGAATTGCTGTGGCTCACATTCTGCAGAACATCACGGGGATCGGGTCGATCGTCATTCTGTCGGTGCTCTGTTTTGTAACGCTGCTGATGCTCTATGACCGGGATCTGCAGAAGACGGTGGACCGGTTTCGCAATGGAGTGTCAGAGTGGAGTGCCCGCCGGGCTGAGCGCCGAAGTGAGCGGAAGGCACTCCGTGAAGAGAAGCGGGAGAGGAGAGCGGAGCGGAGAAAAGAGCGTGAGAAGAGGAGTGTGGAGCGGGCACCTGAACCGGTGAAGGCGGCAGACCGGCGGGAGCCGGTTACAGCCGGTCAGGCTGTTCAGGCCGGCGGTGAAGAGGCGGCTCCGGATGGTGAGCCCCTGGTTCAACAGTACGAAGAGGGGTCGGATATAGACGAGATCATCAGCCGGTCCCACGAAGAGGACCTCGCCCGGATGGAGCGGGAGGCGGACGATCAGGATGAAGATGCATTTGGTCCCGTTCCGCGGGCCGTTCTCGAGAAGCACAACGAGAAGGGTAAGGGGTCATCAAAGGGAGATACCGATCCGGGAACTCCGGAGAGCGTGGAGGATGACGACGATGTGGAGATCTCGGTCTTTGTCGGCGAAGGTGACGAAGAGGCGGAGGAGCGGGCTCTGGACCGTCAGAACAGGGACAAGGCGAGTGACATACCGGTGATCAAGTACAAGTTTCCGGGGGTCGACCTGCTGGACAGGCCACCTGCAGACGGAAATGAGGTGGATCTTGAGGAGATCAAGGAGAACAAGCGGATCATCCTCGACAAGCTGAAACGGCACAAGATCGAAATTCTGGGCATCAACGCCATTGTGGGTCCCACAGTTACCCTTTACGAGATGGAGCCGGCGCCGGAGGTCAAGATCAGCAGGATCCAGAGTTATGCCAACGACCTGAAGATGGCGACGGCTGCGCACGGACTGCGGATCATGGCCCCTATTCCGGGACGCTCAGCGGTCGGAATCGAAGTTCCCAACAGCTCCCGGGAGACGGTCTACATCCGCAGTGTGATCAACACCCGCAAGTTTGTGGAGACCGATTACGAGCTGCCGGTGGCTTTCGGGAAGACGATTGAGAATGAGGTGTTCATGATCGATCTCACCCAGATGCCGCACCTGCTGATGGCGGGGGCAACCGGGTCGGGGAAATCCGTCGGGATCAATACGATCATCACCTGTCTGCTCTACAAGTGCCACCCCGACAATCTGAAGTTTGTAATGATCGATCCGAAGAAGATCGAGCTCTCCCTCTACCGGAATATTCAGAATCACTTCATGGCGGTGCTGCCGGGAGCGGATGAACCGATTGTCACCGACACCTCCAAAGCGCTCGAGACCCTTCAGAGTGTCTGCAAGGAGATGGATGAGCGGTATGAACTGCTCAAGATGGCGATGGTCCGCGATATCAAATCCTATAACGAGAAGTATGCTGACGGAGAGCTGGATGAGGAGCTGGGGCATCGCCACCTGCCCTATATCGTAGTGATCATCGACGAACTGGCCGATCTGATGATGACGGCCGGGAAGCAGATCGAGGAGCCGATTGCACGGCTGGCACAGCTGGCGCGGGCCATCGGGATCCACCTGGTGGTGGCCACCCAGCGGCCGTCGGTCAACGTGATCACCGGAACGATCAAGGCCAACTTTCCGGCACGGATCGCCTATCAGGTGGCGTCGAAGGTGGACTCCAGAACTATTCTCGATATGGGGGGGGCGGATCAGCTGGTGGGCCGCGGCGACCTGCTCTTTACCAACGGCGGGGGGATGACCCGTCTTCAGAACGCTTTTGTATCGACTGAGGAGGTGGAGAAGATCACCTCATTTATCGGCAACCAGAGGGGATACAAGCAACCCTTCCTGCTGCCCGTTGTACAGGATGAAAACTCGGAGCTGCCCAATCCGCTCGAGGATATCGATGAGCTCTTCGAGGCGGCGGCCAAAGTGGTCATCCTCCACCAGCAGGGGTCGGTCTCCCTGCTGCAGCGCAAGCTCAAGATCGGCTATAACCGAGCCGGACGTATTGTGGATCAGCTCTTCACTGCCGGTGTGGTGGGCCCCTATCAAGGCAGCTCGGCCCGGGATGTACTGGTAGAGACCGAAGAAGAACTACAGGATATACTTGATGAACTCAGCCAGCTCTGAACCCACTTCCATACAATCGAATGTGTCTGAACGCGTCGTTTTCAAGCGCTTTTTCACGCGTGCTCATGGGGCTGCAGATATCTTCAAACACAATTTGAAGCAGGCTCATGGGGTTGCAGGCATTTTCAAGCGCAATTTGAAGCATGTTCATGGGGTTGAAGATATCTTCAAGCGCTATTTCAACTATTCTCACCTGTCTGAGGGCCTGTTCAGGCGTTCCCATGTGAACGTGACCCTCTCTGCACTGCTGCTTCCGGCCCTGACCCTTCTTGCGGGTATGGGTACCACGGCAGAGGCCGGTGCTGTTGTGGCAACTGCCGGAGTGCAGGCGGAGGTGGTTCAGACAGAGACCCCACGCTTCGACCGCCTGAGAGAGACGATCGAGAGCGGATCCATCTTCAGGGCCACCTTCAGCCATGAGTACCGCGACTCCTACACCGGTGAGGAGACCCGGACACTGGGCGAGATCTGGATCGGCAGTGATCGCTACCGTGTGGAGAGTGACGGCCAGACCATGGTTGTCGATGACGAGATCTCCCGGGTCTACGACAGCCGGCGCAACCGGCTGCTGATCAGCGCCTATGAAGAGGAGGAGGATGATTTTGCCCCCTCCAGAATGCTTCAGGGCGTAGATAACACCTACCGGGTGGAGGAGCGGGAGGTGGATCGGGGTACGCTGGTGACACTGATCAGCGAGGACCCTTTCTCCATCTTCATGCAGGTGGAGATTCTTCTGAACCGCCACGGAGAGCCGGTCGAGATCGAGGCGGTGGATCAGGCTGAAAACCTGCTCATCACACGGTTTGACGAGGGGAGCTTTATGGAGGCGACAACGTCACTTTTTGAACTGCAGGTGCCGGAAAGTGCCGAGAGGATCGACCTCAGGCACGAGTAGTGATGGCAGGTCGCAGAGTACTGAACATCATCATCTCGGTTCTGATCGCTTCACTCTTCCTCTATCTCGCCTTCAGGGATGTGGACATGGCGAGTCTTCGCGAACATCTGACCCGGATCCGGTTCGGCTGGATTCTACCCTATATCGCAGCTCTGACCGCCAGTCACTGGCTCCGGGCAGCCCGTTGGGAGCTCTATCTGCCGGAGATGGAGAGACAGCCTCCCCGGATCACACTTTTTGCCGGCGTGATGGTCGGATACATGATGAACTATGTCTTCCCCCGTCTCGGGGAGGTCTCCAGACCCCTCTTTGTAGCACGACAGACAGGTGAGAGCGGCAGCAGCCTGCTCGGCACGATCGTTCTGGAGCGGGTCATCGATCTGTTTTTCCTCATCCTGTTTCTTGTGGTGATCAGTGTCTGGTTCATCAGTGACGGGCAGATGATGGGAGAGATCTTCGGGACCGAGAGCTGGTCCGTGTCGGTCTGGCTCGCTGTTCCGTTTGTCGTGACGACTCTGTTGCTGCTGGTCTGGGGGCTGGACCGGCTTCTGCACTATCTCAACAGCCGACCGGAGGTCCATCCGCTGGTAGAGAAGCTGTCCGAGTTTCTGTCGCTCTTCCGCGAGGGGGTGTTGGCGATCCGGAAACTTGAGCGGTGGGGGCTGTTCACTCTCTATACCGCCGGAATCTGGCTCGGGTACACCCTCATGGCCTGGCTTCCGTTCCATATGCTGGATCTGCATGAACAATTTGGGCTGGGGCTGGTTGAATCGATGGTGGTAACCACCATCTCTGCCGTCGGGGTGGCCATTCCGACTCCCGGCGGCATCGGGAGTTACCACCTGTTTGTCCAGCAGACCCTGTGGCTGCTCTATGAGGTTCCGCTGGTTTCGGGGATCACCTACGCCACGGTGACCCACGCTGCAAATCTCGTTGTCAATTTCATGGTGGGCGGTATTGCACTCTGGTACAACAAATATTACACACTCAAAGAAAAATTAGTACGTTGAAACGGCTTCCTGCTGTTCAATTACTCGACTATTTTCATACATTACCCTCTAATTCAGAAACTGTACGTGACACTCCGGATGAAGATTAAAAAACAGGTACTTCTACTTCTTCTGATGGTGGCCGGAGTCCTCGGACTTGCCGACCACCTGGCAGCCCAGGAGACCCAGTCTCCGGGTCAGACTCCGGAGGGATCCCTGCTGCCCGAGATCGACCCGCAGGATATCGAGATCCGGAGCCACTACAGCGCCCGCTTCCCAGGGCTTCGGAGGCAGCCGATTCTTGGATTCGCTCCCGGTTCACGCGTCTTCCAGGTGGACCCGGACCGCACTCCGTTTCTTGAGGATCTGACGGAGATCGCTGCACAGCTGCCGGTCGGTGAACTGGGGCGTCCGGAAGCCCCCCCCTACCGGCCCTTCCCCTATGCCGACTCCTCCATCGGCTATGGCCGGCTCGGTATCGGGAGCTACTTCTCTCCGAAGGCAGATCTGTGGCTGAACCACTCTCTGTCCGAGGACCATCTGCTCACCGGATCATTCAATCACCGATCAGGCGGCAGCCATCTGGACCACTCCTCCTCTTTCAGGGATCTGGATCTGGAGGGCTCCTGGAGGGGCAAGCTGAGTGAGAGCTCTGTCATGGGAGTGACCGCCTCGGTCAGCAGTGATTTCAACCACCTCCCCTATATTGGAAGCGGAACCTTTGAGGATGATCTGGATACAGGCCGCAAGAGCTACACCGGTTTTCAGGGGGAGACACGGTTCAGACGCTACTCGAATCGCATTGAGCACCTCGAGATCGGTGTCCGTGCCTCCTACGATCTGATCGACCTTGATGAGGAGATCTATGCTCTGTCGGGTGAACAGTCCGACTGGCGTGTGGGCGGGGATGCCTCCTACACCTGGGCGGGCTCCAATATCGACGAGATCATCATGCTGAGTGCTGATCTGCAGGCCGGCGGGTACTCCATGAGCAAGGAGGGGGGAACTCCTCTTGCGTCCGACCCCTACCTCTACTCCGGGCTGGACTCGGCGAACTGGCACCTGCTGGGTGTGGGCGGAACCTGGCAACGACTATTTAACTACCGGACCCGTCTTCACACAACACTGGCGGGGTACCATGCCAGTGATGTCTCCTCGGCAAAATTCTATATCGCTCCCCGGATTCAGCTGGATCACTACGCCACAGATTTCCTGACGTTTGCAGCTTCGATCGAAGGAAAACCGGAGATGACCGGCGCAGTGGAGCACCATCGGGAGAATCGGTTTCTGCTGCCCTACCACCACCAGCGGAACAGTTACAACATGAAAGCCGATGTTCAGGTGATGCTGGAACCGATCGCAAATAACCAGATCCGTGCGGGGGTGAGCTATCTCAACAGCAGCCGGCATCCGGTCTTTGTTCGTGACGGCGGGGGCAGTTCCGGCCACTACCGTCTCACGTATGAGAGTGTGACGATCCCGAGGGCTTTTGCTGGAATCGGTGTCGACCTGATCAGGGAGCGCCTCTGGTTTGATGTGGAGGCGTTCTATCAGAATCCGCGTATCTCGGACGATCAGAAACTGCCCTACGCAGGGGATTTCGGGCTCACCGGCTCTATTTCGCTGCGGCCTGCCAGCCGTCTTCTGTTTGAGGCCTGGGGTGAATTCATGGGCCCGCGGGAGTCACCGGGCGGGGAGGATCTGGGATCCTATCTGAACCTCGGGTCGCGGCTGGAGATCAAGCTGACGGAGCGGATCGGGGCCTACGGCAAGCTGGTGAACCTCCTGGGTCAGCAGTATGAGCTGTTTGAGGGATATCCGGAGCGTCCTCTTCAGATCTATGGAGGGATTACGTTCCACCTGTAGAAGGTCATCTGTAGGAGCCTTGGGAGTGACGATAGATTGGATAGATTCTCCTGGAGGAGTTAATCTGCAACTGATACAGTATGGATTTGAAACCTGAATTTCTGATGGCACTGGGTGAGGTGATCCGGGAGGAGGTGAGCGGGAACCGGCCGGTAGAACTGCCGGGGATCGGACGCTTTGAAAAGGTTCATCAGAAGCAGTATCAGCAGAAGACGCCCTCAGGTCAGGTCGTGATGATGCCTCCGGCCGATCGGTTGCAGTTCACTCCTGCACCTGAAAACAGGGACGAGGAATGACTCTGGATCGCGGGCGAGAGCAGCTGATGGATTTATTGGAGAGGAGATCGGGTCTGGATCGTGAAGAGGTCCGTGCTCAGCTGGAGCTGCTGGCGGAGCGGATTGATTCGATTGTGGCGGAGGATGCTGATCTGGAGATTGAGGGTTTCGGTATATTCAGCCGCGATACCTCCGGAGTTCTCCGTTTTGTACCGTCCGATGTTCTGGAGATGGAGGTCAACTACAGATATGTCGGTCTGAAACCTGTGGAGATCGCTCCTGCGTCGGGATCCATGGTGAGCCGGGATCTGGCCGTCCCCCCGCCACTACGGACAGCTGATGCTGATCCTGATGCGGTAACGGATACAACCAGCGGGATCGGTCCGGTAGAGGGTGCTGAGATCAGCTTACAGCGACGTGAAGAGGCCGCGGCCCTGGAGGACGAGACGGGCCAGCAGCAGACAGATGATCCGGCCGATTCCGGCGATACAGCAGCCGGAGCGGTGGACGATAAAAATTCAGTTTCAGAGTCTGGTCCAGAGACGAAATCTGTGCCGGAGGCCGTTTCCGGTTCAGAGTCGGGTGTCGGGGCAGAAGCGGGTTCGGAGAGTGTGGTGCCGGACCCGGATGAGGCAGGGTCTGGTGACAGTGAGGCCGGTTCAGACAAAACTTCATCGGATATTTCCGGCTCAGGCAGAGCAGGCAAGGAGGCAGGGTCTGGTGCCACCGGCAGCGACCGTTCACGCCAGGCCGGATCTGATCAGGCCGGATCTGAAGAAGACTCCGGGAAAACGGCCGGGAAAGGCCCTCAGAAGGGTGACGGGAAGGTGGTTGCAACAACTTCTGAAGAGGGCCGCAGGAAAAGTGCACGGAAGACGCAGCCTGTGAGGGGTGGTAAACGTGCCGGCAGCCGCGCAGCTCTTCAGCTGACGGCCGCGCTGATGACACTGATTGTCATTGGCGCCGTGCTCTATGCCCTGTTCAGCCGGAGCGATACGGTCGCTAACGGTGGAAGCGGTGGTGGAGAGGAGGAGTATGTCACCCCCTCCACAGGGAGTACAGGCGGAGACGGATCAGACGACGTGTCAACCGGCTCAGGACGTTCAGAGGCATCTGCCGGTGGTGTGGCAGCGGGCGGTGATCTGTCCACTGGAGAGCAGAGCCGTGACAGTCAGCAGAGCCGTGACGGCAGCGTTGCTCTGGGTGGAGATTCAAGTGGCAGCCGGAAGGACGGGGGTCCTGCAGTGGGCAGCGTTGACAGCTCACCCTCAGATGACCGCACCGCTCTGGCGGAAAGGGAACTTCAGGGTTCAGCCGGGATAGAAGAGAGTGGCCAGGGTCGGAGCTCACAATTCGGGTTGTACGGATCCGCTGTCGCCCAGCA
>Ga0209487_1002419_pt1 | contig 15183 bp, 13 predicted proteins | sample Poulit2012_FD_187524 | JGI IMG/M metagenome (GOLD analysis project Ga0209487, IMG submission 187524) | Agricultural soil microbial communities from Georgia to study Nitrogen management - Poultry litter 2012 (SPAdes) (version 2) | ecosystem: Environmental > Terrestrial > Soil > Agricultural land... | reverse complement strand
TCTGAATTCCTGGTGGCCATCCTCAGCGTCGTAGCCGCACACTAGCGGTCGCCGTCAGCGCGAAGCGGCACCCACGTACGTCGCCAGATGCTGCCCGGTCAGCGTCGAGGCGTCGGCTACCAGTTCGGCCGGCGTACCGGTGAACACGATCTGGCCGCCGTCGTGTCCGGCGCCAGGTCCCAGGTCAATAATCCAGTCGGCATGCGCCATCACCGCCTGATGATGCTCGATCACGATAACGGATTTGCCCGTCTCCACCAGGCGGTCCAGCAATGCCAGCAGCTGCTCGACATCGGCCAGGTGCAGACCCCCGGTGGGCTCGTCGAGCACATAAACTCCGCCCTTATCGCCCATATGGGTGGCGAGTTTGAGGCGCTGGCGTTCTCCGCCCGATAACGTCGTGAGCGGCTGTCCCAGTCGTAAGTACCCCAATCCGACGTCGGCGAGCCGGGCCAGTATCTTGGTCGCCGCCGGCGTCCGAGCCTGGCCGTCGGCGAAGAACGCATGGGCCTCGTCGACCGGCATCTGCAAGACCTCGCTGATATTGCGGTCGCCCAGACGATATTCCAACACCGAGGCTTGGAAGCGCTCGCCGTCACACTCCTCACAGGTCACCGCGACGCCGGCCATGATGGCCAGGTCGGTATATACCACGCCGGCGCCCTTGCAGTTGGGGCACGCGCCCTCAGAGTTGGGACTGAACAATGCCGGCTTGACGTCGTTTGCTTTGGCGAACGCCTTACGAATGGGATCGAGCACGCCGGTATACGTGGCCGGGTTGCTGCGCCGCGAGCCTTTGATCTGCGTCTGATCGATGGACACGACGTCATCGCGACGCAGGAGACCGTCTTGCATGAGTGAACTCTTACCCGAGCCGGCCACCCCGGTCACCGCACACAGGACACCCAGGGGCACATCGACGTCGACGTTCTGCAGATTATGGGCGGACGCGCCGCGGATCTTCAGGGTGTCGCTCGCCGTCCGCAGGTGCGTTTTGAGCGGCGTACGGTCTTCGAAGTGGCGTCCGGTGACCGTGCCGCTGGAACGTAATCCCTTCACGGGTCCTTCAAAACAGACGTGCCCGCCCCGGGTTCCCGCTCCGGGTCCGAGGTCGACAATGTGGTCGGCGATGGCCATCACGTCGGGGTCATGCTCGACTACCAGCACCGTGTTGCCTTTATCGCGTAGTCGCAGCAGCAGTTGGTTCATCCGTTGGATGTCGTGGGGATGCAGACCGGCGGTCGGTTCGTCGAATACATAGGTGACATCGGTGAGTGCCGAGCCCAGATGGCGAATCATTTTGGTGCGCTGAGCTTCGCCGCCCGATAGGCTGCCGGCCGGGCGGTTCAAGCTCAAATAGCCCAAGCCGATTTCCACGAACGAATCGAGCGTGTCGCCCAACGAATTCACAAGCGGCGCCACCGATGGCTCGTCCAGGTCGCGCACCCATGCGGCCAGATCGCTGACCTGCATCGCCGAGGCTTCGGCGATATCCATCCCGGCAATTTTCGACGAGCGGGCCAGTTCGCTCAAGCGGGTACCTTCGCATTCCGGGCACGTGTCAAACGTGATGGCACGATCGACGAAGGCGCGGATGTGGGTCTGCATCGCGTCACGGTCTTTGGACAGCATCGTTTTCTGGATCCGTGGGATGATCCCTTCAAACGTGACGTTGACGCCTTCGACTTTGATCCGCGTCGGCTCCTTGTAAAGCAAGATATCGAGTTCGCGTTTGGTGTATTTGCCGATGGGTTTATCGGGATCGAAGAACCCCGAGCCACGGAAAATGCGTCCGTACCACGTGTCTTTGCCGTAATTGGGGATGGTCAGTGCGCCTTCGTTCAACGACAAGGTGTCATCAAAGAGCGCGGAATAGTCGAAATCGCTGACCTCTCCCCTGCCTTCACAGCGCGGACACATGCCGCCGACGACGTTGAAGTCGCGGCGTTCCTTGATGGTCCGGCCGCCTTGATCGAAGGTCACCGCGCCGGCGCCGCTAATAGAGGCAACGTTGAAGGAGAAGGCTTTGGGTGATCCGATGTGCGGCTGACCGAGCCGGCTGAATAGTATCCGCAGCATCGCGCCGGTATCGGTGGCGGTGCCCACCGTCGAACGCGGATCCGAGCCCATGCGTTCCTGGTCGACAATGATGGCCGTAGTCAGCCCGTCGAGCACGTCGACGTCCGGACGCGCGATGGTGGGCATGAACCCCTGCACGAAGCCGCTATAGGTTTCGTTGATCATGCGCTGGGATTCCGAGGCGATCGTGCCGAATACCAGCGAGCTTTTGCCCGAACCGGAAACACCGGTAAACACGGTTAGCCGTCGTTTGGGGATTTGGATGCTGACGTCTCGCAGGTTGTTGACCCGCGATCCGTGTACCGCGATGCGATCGTGGCTATCGGCCGTGTGTCCGGCACTCATGCTGCCTCCATTACTGGCGTGGCGCGCCCGAGCTCGTCAAGCGACTTCGAAAATACGGATCATATTGCCTGCGGGATCACGCAACGCGCAATCGCGCACTCCGTAGGGCTGATCGGTGGGTTCTTGGATGATCTCGACATCGCTGGCTTGCAAACGCTCGAAAACTGCATCGAGGTCTTGTGTTGCCAAGTTGACGCCGGCGTAAGTGCCTTTGGCCATCATCTCGGCGATCGTGCGTTTTTCCTCTTCGGTCGTGCCGGGGGCGATCGCCGGCGGCGTCAATACGATTGAGGTGTCGGGCTGGCCGACCGGGCCGACCGTCAGCCAGTGCAGCCCGTTGTATTCGACGTCGTCGCGGACCTCGAATCCGAGCGTGTCGCGGTAGAAGCCCAGGGAGGCTTCATGGTCGTTATGTGGAAGAAACGAGTTGTGAATTGTCAGTTTCATGTGGCATACGCTACAGAGTTCTGGCTAGCGGCGCTTCTTGATTCCTGACCGGTTTAGTGACGTGTTTGGCCACGCATGGGGCCATGCCCGCGGTCTCATTTGCCTTATCTCGCTGGTACACGCTGGGCGGTACGCCCACGAGCTCGGTGAATCGAGTACTAAAGGTGCCCAGTGACGCACAGCCGACAGCGAAGCATACCTCGGTCACGCTGAGGTCGCCGCGGCGCAATAACATCATGGCGCGTTCGATGCGGCGGGTCATCAGATATGAGTACGGACTTTCCTGATACGCCTTGCGGAACTGGCGGCTCAGATGACCGGCCGACATATGGGCATCGCGAGCGAGCGCTTCGACGTCCAGTGGCCGCGCGTATTCGCGGTCGATGCGGTCTCGCACGGCCCGCAACCGCACAAGCTCCTCTATATTCATAGGACTCAACCTACCGCCCCCACCGCCGATCCGGCACTTATTTCGGCCGATCCGCCACTTATTCCCGCCCGTCCGCCACTTATTCCCGCCCGTCCGCCACTTATTCCCGCCCGTCCGCCACTTATTCCCGCCATGCGTCGGTAAGTACCGTGGGCCGGATTGTGGCCTTACGACCGGCATCATGTCGGCCCAAGTGTGGGGGTGCCTCCACGTCCTTGGAAGTCGCGGCGCCCGTCCCGAACTCCCATGCGAACCATGCCGCCGATTTACACGCGCTGCTGCAAACTGGCTGGTTCGACGACTGCAACGGCCCGTCCATTCCCGCGACGACTCAAGATGCAGTAGGCTGCACCCATGGGAGCAATAGTCACACCCGCATGCGGGTTTTCCGTGTTTGTGCGGGATCGCCGCGCCGGACGGCGCCGCTCACTCACCAGTCGCGCCGTTCCTCCGGATGCCCATGCGCCCGGTGACGGCTTTTCGGAACATGTCCCGGGTGCTCCATCACGTTGACTGGAGCTCCTCCTATGCGCTCTCATATCGGCGGCCGGCACGAACTCGGCCAGAATTTCTTACGTCATAAACCCACAATCAACACCATTATCGAAATTGTCAGCCAGACGGACGGCCACATCCTCGAACTCTGCGCGGGCGACGGTGCGCTGACCACCGAGCTCGCCAAACTCGGGCGGCGTCTTTTTGCAATCGAGATCGACGGGCATCGAGTGCACAGATTGCGCCGGCGTTTGCCGCATATCGACGCGCGGCAAGCCGACGTGCTGCGGGTCCCGCTCGACCAGCCGGTTGTCGTCGGCAATCTGCCGTTTCACCTCACGACGCCCATCATGCGAAAGCTGCTGGGCTCACGACAGTGGAACCACGCGATCGTGCTGACCCAATGGGAAGTCGCACGAAAACGCGCCGGCGTCGGTGGCCGCACGATGATGACGGCACAGGCGGCTCCATGGTTTGAGTTCCACTTGCACGGACGCGTGCCCGCGGACGGGTTCTTTCCCAAACCGAGCGTCGACGGCGGCATTCTGTGCATCTCCCGGCGCGATCGCCCACTGATTTCGCACGTCGACCGGCGCAAATATCAGGAGTTCGTCCACACGGTCTTTACCGGACGTGGCCGGGGACTAGCCCAGATCCTGTCACTGGCGTTTCCCCACCGCGGAGCCTCGTGGCGGCGCATACTTCGCGCCGCCGACATCATGCCATCAGCACTTCCGCGAAACCTCACGCCGGAACAATGGCAACGCCTCTGGGCAGAGCACCTCTGGCTGAAAGGGCAACGCGCCGACGACTGATCTCATGATCTGGCCCGCCTATCGGAACTGGACTATCGTGTTCACAAGAGCTAAGGAGCACTATGGAAGCCGTCGTCATCGGTGGCGGCGTATCTGGTCAGGCAATCCGATACGCCCTGACCATGCACGGCGTCCGGGTTCGTGTACTTTCACGCTCGAATGGTTTCAATGTCCTGACCGACGACGCCGTTCGCGCTCTTGGAGCGGCCGACGCGGTCGTCGAAGCCACCGGTACCCAAGCCATGAGCCGCAAGGCAGCTACCGAGTTTTTCACCGAATCCACCAGGCGCATCGGCGAAGGCGCACAGCAAACCGGCGCACACCACATCGTGTTGTCCATCGTTAATTGTGACCACCCCGATGTGCAGGGTCTGGGCTACTACGCGGCCAAGGCAACTCAGGAGCAGGTCGCCCGCGCTCACGGGGCGACGATTGTCCGTTCGACACAGTGGTTCGAATTCGCCGCGCAGATTGTGAGCCGCGCGCGTTTCGGCCCACTAGGCATCGTGCCGTCGATGACGATGCGGCCGGTCGCCTTGGATGCTGTGGCCGACGTCATCGCCGAATGCGTCACTGGCCAGCGCGCCGAAGCAGGATACGACGTCGCCGGGCCACAGATTATGACGTTATGGGACTTGGCCGGCCGGACCGGCTCGCGGCCGAGATTGGCGATACCGCTGGCCGTGCCAGGACGAACCGGGCGGGCTTTCCGCGATGGCACCATTACCGGCGGGAGCGACGTCGAGTTAGTCGGACCGGACTTGGACGAATGGTTGGCCCGCCGCAACACCGCCTAGTCCGTCACGCCCGCCAAGACAAACCTCGAAGGTGGATTCAAGACGGTTTCAGCAACCGAAAACGTCGTTAAGCCACCGCCGACACCGTCCTCGACAATGCGACGGGCGTGTTGACGCTCTCACGAGCAATAACTGCCGGATCGGCGCGAATAACTGCCGGATCGGCGCGAATAACTGCCGGATCGGCGCGAACAACTGACGGATCGGCGCGAACAAGTGCCGGATCGGTGACTCGTACTATGCGTCGGCAGGCACGCTGTCGAGCATGAGTTTGTCGATGGCCTGGCAGTCGGCGGCGCTGGGCAGCCCCCAATCGGGTTTATAGCCGTACACCTCGGCCAGCGGCTGCGATTTACGGTTACCCAATACGATTTCGACGTCGTTGGTCGTCAACAGGCCGGGGTGGTGGACGCCGCATGCTTCGGAAATCCGTAACAGGTCGCGACGCAGCGTCCGGATGTAATTGGCCGCACGCACCGATTTGAGGTCGGCGTCGAGGCCGTGCACCAGCCACGGGTCTTGAGTGGCGATCCCGGTCGGACACCGGTCGGTGTGGCAGCGTTGCGCCTGGATACAGCCGATGGACATCATCGCTTCGCGCGCCACATTGATCATGTCGCACCCCAGCGCGAATGCCACGGCAGCATTGTCGGGCAGCCCAAGCTTGCCCGATCCGATAAATACAATGTCATCGGTCAACCCGGCTTCGGCGAAGACCGAGTACACGCGCGCAAAGCCGATCCGGAACGGTAACGCAACCGAATCGCTAAACACCAGCGGCGCGGCGCCGGTACCGCCCTCACCCCCGTCGACGGTAATGAAGTCGACGCCGCGAGAACCGTCTGCCATCGCCGCGGCCAGATCTTCCCAGAAGTCGATCGCGCCGATAGCCGATTTGATACCCACCGGCAGCCCCGTGGCTTCGGCCAGCATTTCCACCCAGTCGAGCATGCTGTCGATGTCATCGAACGTGTTGTGGCGCGACGGGCTGGCGCAGTCTTCGCCTTTGGGGATGCCCCGAACCCGCGCGATTTCGGCGCTGACTTTCGAGCCGGGCAGCATCCCGCCCAGGCCCGGTTTGGCCCCCTGACTGAGCTTGATCTCGATCATTTTGACCGGCGTAGACTCGACGACGTTCTTGAGGTTGTCCAGGTCGAAGTTGCCGTCGGCGTCGCGGCAGCCGAAATAGCCGGTGCCGATCTGCAGGATCAGGTCCGCGCCCATCTGATGGTAGTCAGATACCCCGCCTTCGCCGGTGTTATGCATGGTGCCGGTGGCGGCCGCACCGCGGTTGAGCGCTTCGATCGCCGTCGAAGACAGCGAGCCGTAGCTCATCGCCGAGATATTGACCACCGATTGCGGCCGAAACGCGCGCTTACGGCCGCGGGCTCCGCCGATAATCTTGGCCGCGGGGATGGTCGCGTCGGCATCGGCGTGCGCGGCGATGGCGACCGCGTCCTTAGAAAACGTCCGGTGTTTGAGGATCGGGTAGCCTTCTTCAAATTCGGTGTCCATGTCCGTGCCGAATCCGAAATAGTTGTTCTGGCCCTTCGCCGATGCGTACACCCATCTGCGCTGGTCACGGCTGAACGGACGTTCTTCATCGTTATTGGTGGTGATGTATTGGCGCAGTTCCGGGCCGATGGACTCCAGTAGATATCGTCCGTGGCCGATGACGGGAAAATTCCGCAGCAGCGCATGGTGGCGCTGAGTGATATCGCGAATGGCCAGTGCGCCGATGGCAGCCGCGGGGATACCGAGTGCGCGTTTCCAGTTCATACCGTGCCAGTCTGCCTGATAGAGGCGATACCGTCACTATGGGGAGCGCGAGAGGCGCTCCGGTGGGATAGGCCGACCGGGTCGTCGACGGAATCACGACGGTGCGCACGCTAGCACCGATGGTCCGAATGGACGGCCACGAAAGGACAGCACGGTGCGCAAACGAGCAATTTTAGCCGTATCGGGAGTGACCGTTGCGGCACTCATCGGCGGCGGGCTCTGGTTTTGGCTGGGCCCGGACCGCGCTGCCAAGGAGCTAGCCGAAAACTTGGCCGATGGCCTGTCGTCGGGCGACGTGACGTCGGTTGATTTCGCCGGTCTGTCGTCCACGCAGGCCCAAGAACGATGGGAGGAGCTCGTCGCCCAAATGGGGACAAGCCCGCACAAGGTCACGGTCGACGACGTGCAAACCGACGGAAATCGCGGCCAAGCCACACTGGACCACATATGGCGCTTTGAGCACGGCCAATGGAAGTACAAGACCCGAGCCGCACTACAGAAGAAGAAGGGCGACTGGCATGTGGTCTTCGCGCCGGACCTGGCCGAGCCGTCCCTGAAAACCGACGAAATCCTGAGTGCGAGCACGGTAAAGGCCCAACGCGGAGCGATCGTCGGAGACAACAAACGGGCACTGGTTAAGAACCGTAAAGTGTTGCAATACGGTATCGATAAGACGAAGGTGGCATCAGCACAGCAGAAATCCTCAGCTACGCAGCTCGCCGAATTGCTCGATATCAAGGTCACACCGTACGTCAAAAAGGTCCGGGCGGCGGGTGACAAAGCGTTCGTCGAGGCAATTGCTCTGCGACCGGACGACGTCCCCGCACGCGTGAAATCCGGCCACAAGGACATCGAAGGTGCCGTCGAAATATCCGAAGAACGCCCCTTGGGTCCCACCCGCGACTTCGGTCAACCCCTGATCGGATCGGTGGGACCGGTCACGAAAGAAATGGTCGAAGACGGCGATTACGACGTCGGTGATCGGGCGGGCCTGTCTGGTCTGCAACGTCGATACGATGCCAAGCTGTCCGGTCGGCCCGGATTAGCGGTCCACGCGGTTAACACCGATACGGCCAAAGTACGGAAACTGTTTTCCGTCGACGCGCAGGACGGCAATGACCTGCAGACCACATTGAACCTCAGTATGCAGAAGTCCGCCGAGAAGGTTCTCTCGGACGTCAAATCCAGCAGCGCGATCGTGGCTATCAGGCCCTCCGACGGGCATATCCTGGCCGCGGCGAACGGCCGCGCCGCCGAGGCCGAGCCCACGGCGAACGTCGGCCAATATGCGCCGGGCTCAACGTTCAAGATTGTCTCCGCGCTCGCATTGATGCGCTCAGGCGTCGCCGCCGACGACACATTGACGTGCCGTAGAAACGTCACGGTTGACGGGACCCGGTTCGAGAATTACGACGAATATCCCGACAGCCATTTAGGCAAGATCCCGTTGACGGCCGTTGTCGCTCACTCGTGCAATACGGCGTTGATCGGGCAGCATGACGTTGCCAGCCAGCAGGATCTCGCCGAGGCGGCGGCATCGTTGGGTACCGGCATTGACCTGGATGTGGGTTTCCCCGCCTTCTTCGGTTCGGTGCCGGCGAAGGCTTCCACCGTTGAACATGCCGCGTCCATGATCGGGCAAGGCAAGATTGCGGCTTCACCGCTGGCGATGGCCACGGTGGCGGCGTCGGTGGCGCACGGCAAGACGGTTGTGCCGACGCTGCTGCCCGACCATAAGACCCGCCGCGACAAGGATGCCGATGAGCCCGAGCCGCTCAAAAAGGACGAGGCGAAGGCACTGCGTTCTATGATGCGCAAGGCCGTGACGTCGGGAAGCGCCCAGTTTTTATCATCCATGCCCGGCAAGAAAGTCATGGCCAAGACCGGCACGGCAGAATACGGCACGAAAAACCCACCCGACACGCGAGCGTGGATGATCGCCATTCGAGGCGATCTGGCCGTGGCGGTCTTCGTCGCCGAGGGCGACTCCGGCTCGGGCACCGCCGGCCCGCTATTAGAGAAGTTCCTCAGATCGACCAAATAAAAGCGTTGTGGCCTTACCGGCGTCACCCGATGCCCGGCGACGTCTTCGCGTCATGGCGAATCGGCACTACGATACGCACATGGACTGGTACACGCCGGTACCTGTATCGGCGGATCTGCGCTCACATGTTGTATGCGCGTGGACGGCACAGATACAACGATGGCACAGCATCACGCCCGATGGGTGCGTCGACGTCGTGTGGACGTCCGCGGGTGACGTACGAGTCTGCGGACCGGAAACATCGGGGTGGTCGATTCGTCTGCCCGAGGGAACTCGTGCCGTCGGTGTTCGGTTGCGCCCGGGTGTCGCGCACAGCCTGTTCAGCGTCAATATGGGTGAGCTGCGCGATCGCCGGGTGGAATTTGCGGACCTGGTCGGGCCCGCGTGTGCCGCCGATATCCGCGCCCGAGTTGAAGACGCACCCTTCGGCCGGGAACGCGCCCTTCGCCTGGTGGAGTCGGTTACCCGGCTCCTGGACGATTCGCGCGAGCTCGACGACTGGTTGGCGCGCACGATCTCGACCAGCCTGGCGCGCCGGTCGTGGGACATCGCGCAACTGGCCCGTGATGCGTCGTTAACGACCCGGCAATTACACCGTCGAAGCGTGCACGCGTTCGGATACGGCGCGTCGACCTTACGTGCCGTGTTGCGATTGCAACGCTTCATGAGCCTGGCCCGCTCGAACTCGCGCCACCAACTCGTCGACCTGGCATATCTGGCCGGCTTCAGCGACCAAGCGCATCTCATCCGCGAGAGCCACCGATTTTCGGGGTTGACGCCGTCGGCTTTGCTTGCCAGCGAGGCGCCGGGCTGGCACGGAAATGGAACTCCGTGGTGGGACCAATGACGTCCGATTTGTTCAATCCGCCTGCCGGGCCGCCGCGCACAATCGGGTCATGACTGAAATTTCTGATCGCTATTATCGACTGGCCCGCGAGTTCTCCGACCGGGTCAATGCCGTCACCGCGGAAGCATGGCAAGCACCGTCTCCGTGCGAGGGGTGGACGGCACGCGACGTCTTGGAGCACGTCGTCCAGACTCAACACAATATCGCCGGATATGTCGATCAACCGTTAACCGACAGCCGTCCCGACGATCCCGTCGAAGACTGGGCTGTGGCGGCACGTGGAATGCATGCCTTGCTCGAAGATCCCGCCACCGCGGGCCACGAGTTCACGGGTATGGCCGGGCCGACGACACTGGAACGCACAGTCGACGTATTCGCCTGTTTCGACTTGATCATCCACCGCTGGGATATCGCACGTGCTACCGGCGGGGACGAGCATATCGACATCGAAGATGTCCGCCGGGTGCAACAACAGGCGGACCAGCTCGCGGATTCATTACGCGTTCCCGGCGGTTTCGCCGCCGCAGTCGAACCGCCGCACGCTGCCGGCGAACAGGCTCGACTACTGGCGTTCCTCGGCCGGACACCGTGGTAGCGGCGCCTATCGCGGACGGTATCGGCGTCGCATGCGACGGTCTATAGCAGGTCGGCGCGCAATTCCTCTGGCGTGCGCGGGGACAACAGCCCGGGCGCCACATCAAACGGCGTCTTGGCGCCATGGTCGCCGGCTTTGGCCAGGCGGTATGCGGCGCGCGCGTACGCCACCAGCACACTGGACGTGAAACCGGGATTATTACCGAGCGTCAGACTGTACTCGATGAGTTGCTCATGGCTCTGCGCGTCGTCGGCCGCGGTGCCTGTCCTTCCACTGCGCATCACGAAACCGCCGTGGGGCATGGCGCTGTGCTCGCGTTCGAGCTCCTCGGCGCTGATGAAATGCACCGTGGTCTCATACGGCTCAAAGTAATGCGGCATCGTGACGATGTCTCGGCGGACCTCATCGGCATCGGCGCCTTCGGCGAGCACGACATAACATTCGCGGGTGTGCTTCTTGCGGGTTTCCAAGCGGGGGCGGGTTCCGCTGCGCGCGGCGGCGACCGCATCGTCGGCCGGAATGGTGTATTGCACGCCGGCGGCCACGCCCGGCACGTGACGCAGCGCTTCGGAATGTCCTTGACTGACCCCCGTGCCCCAGAAACTATAGGTGGCGCCCTCGGGCAGAATGGCCTCGCCGAACAGCCGGTTAATGGAAAATAAGCCCGGATCCCATCCGGTGGAGATGATCGCCGTCGTACCGGCCGCCCGGGCCGGCGCGTCGACCTTGGCGAAGTATTCGGGGATGGTGGCGTGGGTGTCGAAACTGTCGACCGTGTTGAATAACGCCGCCATTTCCGGGCCCTGCTGCGGAAGATCGTCCTTGGATCCGCCGCACAAGATCAGCACATCGATACTATCGCGATGCTCGGGCAGCTGCGACCACGCAAAGACGTCGGTGCCGGGTACCGACGTCGTTATGTTTGCGGCCTCGCGCCGGGTAAAAACACCGGCCAAGCTCATGTCCTCGTTCTGAGCAACGGCTTGCTCTACGCCTCGGCCCAGATTGCCGTAACCGGCCACACCAATTTTGATGGTCACGATGTCTCCTCAAGAGTCTGCCCCGAATCAATTTCGCGGCAACTTTTGTGGACTTGTGGCCCTTTTTCGGGCGCTTGAGGGCCTATACTCCACAAAAGTTCACGCGCGGCGATTAGATGCGTAAGTCTTCGTATTCGCGGTGGTTGTCGATAAACGAATCGATGAAGGGACACTGCACATCGGCATTGGCGCCGCTGGTACGGACGTCATCGAGTACGTATTTGACCAGCCGGCTACCGATCCCCCGGCCGCCGTAACCGTCGAGCACCTGGGTGGATTCCAGCACGGTGGTGGCACCTTGACGTTCGTATTCCAGATAGCCGGCTAGCTGCTCGTCCACGGTGATTTCATAGCGGGATTCGCTGGGGTTGTCGTGGACGCTCACCGTATTGTCGTCACTCATCGTGCTCCTACTGCGCGTTGCTTAGTGCAAGCTGTCTTCTGCATGGTCTCTATTGTCTGGTGTGTACGTCATGGTGCCTACTTGCGCGAGCCATCGCACTATTTGTGATGTTACTGCCGGTACGCGAGATCGCCGACAGCCGCCTGTGAATACGACCATTCTGTGTGATGTACCGCATAGTTAAGCCGGCTCACCGCCGTTCGGCATAATGCGGCATCTGTGCCGGGATCCGACGGGAAATTCGGCAATCCGCCGCGGCACCGTAGAAACCTTGTTGTGTATTTAGCAACACTATCGTGGTTGACAAGCATACTCGCCTTACCTAACCTCATTTCGGTGCAACACAGTTGCGCACATGACGGTGTGGCCCCGTCAGCCAGCCACTTCGCGCGGCACCACGGCCGCGGCGACTCGCCACAGTGAGGATGAACCCGTGTACGAAGAGACACGCAATTCGCCTAACGGCGCTCCCGATATATCTGCGATGCGGCGCAAAGCCATCACCGCGTCATTCATCGGCAACTGCATCGAATGGTTCGATTACGGAACCTACGGATATCTGGCGACCATGATCGCGGTCGCGTTCTTCCCCGAGACCGAGTCAACAACCGGGCTCCTGGCTACATTCGCGGTATTCGCGGTTTCGTTTATCGCACGCCCCTTCGGCGGGATCGTCTGGGGAAACGTCGGCGACCGGGTCGGCCGGAAAACCGCCCTCGCATTGTCGATCCTGCTCATGTCGACGGCGACGTTCTTGGTGGGGCTGCTGCCCACATTCGACCAGGTGGGCTATCTGGCCCCCGCCTTGCTGCTGGTGTTGCGATTGGTGCAAGGGTTCTCGGCCGGTGGCGAATACGGCGGTGCGGCTGCCTTCCTGTCCGAGTACGCGCCCGATAACCGTCGGGGCCTGCACACCAGCGTCGTGCCGGCCAGTACCGCCGCAGGGTTGCTGATCGGATCGCTGGTGGCGACGTTGCTCACTAACGTGTTATCGGAGTCGGCGATGAACGAATTCGGCTGGCGACTGCCGTTCCTGGCGGCGCTGCCGCTGGGGCTCATCGGCTGGTACATCCGTGCGCGCCTCGACGACACGCCCGTGTTCCAGGATCTGGAAGACGAACACGCCGTATCCAAAACGCCGATGCGCGATACGTTCAAGCATTACCGTAAACCGCTCGTGCTCGCCTTCGCCGTCACCCTGTTGAACGCCGTCGGCTTCTATATCGTTCTGACGTACATGCCGACTTACCTTTCCGAGCAAGTCGGCCTCGGCGAAACCGAATCGTTCCTGGCCACCACCATCGCACTGATCGCCTACGTCGGTTTGATCTTCGGGTCGGGTGCACTCTCGGACCGGTTCGGCCGCAAGCGCATGCTGATCAGCGCCTCGATCGCCTTCATCGTCTTGACGGTGCCCCTCTTCCTTCTGGTCGGGACCGCCAACTTCCTCGGAATCGTGCTGATCCAGATCGTGCTGGGCGCCATGTTAACGATGAATGACGGCACACTAGCCACGTATCTAGCCGAGATATTCCCGACCCGCGTACGGTTTTCAGGATTTGCCTTCAGCTTCAATATGGCCAATGCGATTTTCGGTGGTACCGCTCCGTTTATGGCCACGCTGCTGATCGACGTAACCGGCAGTTCGCTGGCGCCGGCCTGGTACCTGGTCGCGGCGGCCATCGTCACGCTGGTCGCAATGGTGATCAGCGCCGAGACAGCCGGACGTCCGCTTCAACATGAGCACACGCTGGCCGACGCCATGGATTAGCCGCCGGCGAACGACGCAATATTCGAACGAGCAAAGGAGAAGCCCATGAATGACATGGAACGTCTCAAGTACATTGAAAACGGTAAGAAGGAACCGCAAACCTTCTCGGCGGCCGAAATGGAACGCCGCCTGTCGGGCCTGCGTCAGATCATGAGCGATGGCGGCCTCGACGCCGTGGTGTTCAGCTCGTACCACAACATCAAGTACTACTCGGATTTTCTATACACGTATTTCGGCCGCTCTTATGCGCTCGTGGTCACGGCCGACGACCAGGTCACGGTCTCGGCAAACATCGACGGCGGCATGCCCTGGCGGCGCACATGGGGCGATAACGTCGTCTACACCGACTGGCGCCGCGATAACTATTACCATGCCGTTGCCGAAATACTGCGCTCGCGGAACGTGTCCCCGCATCGGATCGGCCTCGAAGCCGACTTCGTCTCGCAGGTAACCCGTGATCAGTTTGCGTCGACGTTCCCCGACGCCGAGCTGGTCGATGTTTCTCAGGCCACGATGCGGCAACGCATGGTCAAATCCGATGAGGAAATCGACGTCATCAAGCACGGAGCGCGGATCGCCGACCTGGGCGGCAACGCGATCGTCGAGGCCATCGGCGAAGGGGTGCCCGAATACGAAGTCGCACTGGCCGGGACCGAGGCGATGGTCCGCGAAATCGCCAAGACCTTCCCCCACTCGGAGCTTCGCGACACCTGGGTGTGGTTCCAGTCGGGCATCAACACCGACGGAGCGCACAACTGGCCCACCACACGGCAGATCCGCAAGGGCGACATCCTCAGCCTCAACTGTTTCCCCATGACGTCGGGCTATTACACCGCCTTGGAACGCACCCTGTTTTACGGAGAGCCCGACGCCCGATCACGGCAGCTGTGGGACATCAATACCGAGGTTCATAATGCCGGACAGGAACTCATCAAGCCCGGTATCTCGTGCGCGCAGATCGCCCAGGAGCTCAATGAGATCTACGCTCGCCACGGCGTATTGGCCAACCGATCGTTCGGCTACGGGCACTCGTTCGGTGTGCTGTCGCATTATTACGGACGCGAAGCCGGCTTGGAGCTGCGCGAAGACATCGACACCGTGCTCGAGCCCAATATGGTCGTGTCGATGGAGCCGATGATCATGGTGCCCGAGGGCGAGCCGGGCGCCGGCGGCTACCGGGAACACGACATTCTCGTGGTCACCGAGAACGGGGCGGAGAACATCACCGGATTCGGATACGGACCCGAGCACAACATCATTCCGGCCTGAGCCCTGCCGCCGGTTGTCGGCGGATCG
>Ga0209487_1002418_pt1 | contig 15185 bp, 15 predicted proteins | sample Poulit2012_FD_187524 | JGI IMG/M metagenome (GOLD analysis project Ga0209487, IMG submission 187524) | Agricultural soil microbial communities from Georgia to study Nitrogen management - Poultry litter 2012 (SPAdes) (version 2) | ecosystem: Environmental > Terrestrial > Soil > Agricultural land... | reverse complement strand
TCCTCTTCAAAGAAGAAATTCGATCGGCCGAACGCCGGCTCCAGGTCATCCAGCCAGACCGCTTCCGGATCATATTTGGCGAAGAACGGCCGGTGAACCCAGTCTGGATTTCGTCCCTGGATCATCCGGAGAATAAACACCTTTTCACCTTTTATCTCATCAACTCCGAGGATCTGAACCTTTCCGGGACCGGCTGACATACTGGGTCCGCGTACGGTTCGCGCCAGGCCACTGGTCTTCTGATAGGCGTTCCGGAACAGATTCCAGGCTTTTTCCAAGGGGATGTTGTAGAAGTGCTGCGCTCCTGTGTCACGTACCACAAACATGTAGTAGGGGATGATCCCCAGACTGACCTGCTGCCTCCACATGGACGCCCAGACATCAGCCGAATCGTTAATCCGGTTGAGCAGCGGGGATTGTGACCGGATGGTCGCTCCGGTCTCCAGAATATTGGAGATCGCTTTTTTGACTACACGATTCTCCAGTTCAACCGGGTGATTGAAGTGAGCCATGAAGGAGAGATGGAGACCGGCATCCACCACATCACGGAAGAGTTCAAGCGTCTCTTCGGAGTCCCTGTCGGTGACATATTTATAGGGCCAGTAGCTCAGGGACTTGCTGCCGATACGAATGGTTTTCAGGCCGGGCAGATCCGCATCCAGAAGCGGCTGGATGTAGCGCCTCAGCACTTTAGCCTTCATTACCATAGGATCTCCACCGGTGATCAGCACGTCGGAAACCTCCGGATGTTCCCGCAGGTAGTCGATCAATTTCTCTGTCTCGCGCGTTGCGAACTTGTGACCGTCCATTCCGACAAACTGGGGCCAGCGGAAGCAGAAGGAGCAGTAGGCGTGGCAGGTCTGTCCCTGGCTGGGGAAAAATAGAATGGTTTCCCGGTACTTGTGCTGCATCCCCTCCAGCATTTCATCTTCATAACTGGGAATGTTGTGCTCCATCTGACCTGCGGGGTGCGGGTTGAGCTGCATGCGGATCTCATTTGCGGTACTTTGAATCTCGGCTTTGTCCGCTCCACTCCGGATCAGATCGGCCATCTGGTTGAAGTGCTCTTCGCGGAGTAGATCCTGAACCGGGAACGTGAGAGTAAACATGGGATCGTCCGGCGCATTATCCCAGTCGATCAGTTCATCGATGACGTAGTTGTTCACTTTGAAAGGTAGAACGGTACCGACCACTTCGATCGCAAACTTCACCTCTTCTGACAGGCGTGCCATCTGAGGGATTTTCCTGAAGTTTCTGAGCGTATAGGCTTTATAGTTTTTTATCTGAATGGAAGAGGGGGGTTTCTGATGATCTGTGGCTGGTGATGGAACGTTATTCATGCTTTTAAGTCGTTTCTATTGATGAATTGTTGGCATGTCGAGGTGCTGGCAAGGCCACTCCCGTTAGCTGGTGCACCTTGATAATCGAGTAGATCCTCGAAAGACCGAGGGAATTCCCGGAATAGTACCGGGTAGATTCTCGCATCAAAAACTGGTGCAGCCTCGACTGTAGCCGAATACGCATTCTTAGTCGTGGCAAACAGACGGGATTGATGGCCGGTCAGGCTGAAGCAATCTTGTCAGTCAAGCGCTTTTTTGAAGCCGCCTTGATAGTCAAGCGACTGGTTCAGCCGTAGTAGTCAGCCTCGAATTGTGCAACCGTACGTGTCTTAACAGACTGGAATCGAATGAGCAGGCAGGGCGGATCAGCAGCGTGGACAGATATGCCCATGTATTATAGATCAGCCACTTTGTCTCCTCTTATTGTGACAATGGCTCATTCAAAGAGAGTGCTATGATAAATAAAATCAGCCAATTAACCAAAAAGCTGTTGAACCCCAAGGTGATGGCGTCTCGTGAAAAGGTATCACTCTTCAAGTGCTTCTTTTGTTAATTCATGAAAGAGATTTGGCAGGAGGTTCACACACAGTAGCCGGTGTGGTAGTGTCTGGTTCAGCCGGAAGGAGAATTCAACTGCTTCACGTTTTTCAATGCACGAGTGTCATCTTCATGAATGTCTGAGATAATGGTGACATCACCCGTCGTCTCCAGAATAACAGCGTCGAGGTTCTCATAGCCGCTGTACCCCTGATCCCGAATCTTCTGAAGCAGATCTTCCTGAGCGATCCGCTCCCTCTTCATGACGTTGTTCAGCAATTCCCCTTTATAGAGGAGCAGAGAGGGGTCCGCTGTGACAACATTACGAATCTTAGGAATTCGGACGGATGTCCAGGTCACCAGAAACTGTAACAGAATGAGGATCAGAAACACCACGACACCTTCTGTCAGCGGAACCTGCTTGTTCAGTGCTACTGTCGCCAGTGAAGCTCCAAGCGCTACCGTCACGATAAAATCGAACGCCTTCATCTGTGCCAGTGTGCGCTTGCCTGATACTCTGATGATAAAAACTATCGCGATGTAAGCCAGTACCGTAACAGTAGCAACGCGGTAAATTCCGTGCCAGTCATCAAAGAACATAGAATCCATGTAAGCTCTCTCTTCTTTTAAGCTGATAATTGATCAGCTGCTTTAATCCTTCCGCCCCCGTTCTCTACAGCCTGCCGTAGACTGTGAGATTCATTCTCTCTGTTAATGGATCATCTCACCAACCCAGGACTTAGTCACGCCTCTCACCCAGGCACTTAGTCACGCCTCTCACCCAGACGCTTAGGCGCAGCATCTCACCCAGACGCTTAGGTGCGGCATCTCACAACCACCGCCGGACCTGTTGCCTGTACGTCTGATAATCTGCTCCGAACTTCTCAAAAAGAACCCGCTCCTCCGGCTTGATCTGGAATCGTGTCATGTATGCAACAAACCCTGCCAGCAGCACCACATTCAGTATGTTTGAAAGATAGATCGCCCACCCCGTCAGCAAGAGAAGCAGCCCCAGGTACATCGGATTTCTGCTTCGTCTGAAGATGCCAGTGGTGACCAGTGACGACGCGTTCTCCGGTTTTGTAGGATCCCTTGTGGTCTGTGCCTTCTTGAATTGATCCGCTCCCATCATGGCGACCACAAAGCCGGCGAATGCCAGCGCCAAGGCAAAGATCCAACTCCCGGCCACCCAGAATCCAAATCCGGGTAAGAAAATGGCTACCAACCACATCGCGATTGCAAAAATCACGACAACGACGGGCGGTGGTATTCTAAGTTCAAGATTCATAGATGTTACTCCTGAGAATACTCCTTGAGAAATACATGTTGACTCGCTGTTGACAGATCTCGCCACACTTTATTGATCGATGAGGAGGTCTGAACCCCGGTCATGCCTGTATAGAACAATAGCTCCGCTGCAGCTTCATGCACCCGACGGCTGAGGTCCAGTACGTACGAATTTACTCGCTTCAGGGTCTCATCTTCTATCTGACCAGTCTCCACAAGCTCACTCCATGACGTGTCCACAGCCTTTTCATAATCCTCCATCTCCCGGTTGAACCACTCCCGGTGTGTGCCGATGAGACGGTTCAGAAAAAAGTGTTTCTCCGTCTGAGACTCTGCAATAGCTGAACTGTAGGCTTCCAGCTCATCAAGCAGATGACTGAAACATCCTGAGATTGTGGCAAAAAATGAAGTCCGCGCAAATTCGAGGAAGGGGTAGTCATAGAGCGAATATCCCCAATCCTCCAGTTTACGGGTCACATCGAAGATCATCTCCTCTGAGATCTGCGCACTCTCTACCACAACAGAGTGACTGGTCGTAGCGGTCAGTCCGTAAGCATCCCAATCCTCATTGATCTGAACCTGATCCGGATTCAGAGCGACCGCCTTCAGTTTTCCGTCATCCGTCACGCAGGAGAAGGTGAACAGGGTGGCGTAGGTACAGCCACTGCAGTATTTCCAGGATCCGTTGACTATGTAGCCGTCACCACTCTTCCGGAGAGTACCCGCGGGAATGCCACTTCCGGCAATTACAAACTCTTTTCTGCTGAACCGTTCCTGAACCACCTCGGGATCGATGTATCCGGCAAAATATCCACCACCTGATCCGATGTTGATCTGCCACCCGAAATCCCCGTCAACGTAGGAACAGCGTCTGATCACCCGGAGTGCATCGGGCAGGCTCAGCTCCAGACCGTCCAGTTCCGTCGGAAGAAAGAGCCGGAACAGTTTCTTGTCATAGATGGTCTTGAGTACGCTTTCAGGAAGATCCTTCTCGCCACGGCTGAGTTCTGATCGTATCTGATTGGCGGTTGCTTCGTCAAATTTAAACGTCACTGGAGATCTCTGTTATGACTCTGCGGGTTCGATTCTTCGGTTCCAAGAAGGTTTGATTCTCGGTTCGAAATGGTTCTATTCCTTGCTTGGAATTATAAGGTTTTCACCCGTTCCTATATAAGTGTATTATTTTTTGCCGCTGTAGAATACATTCCATTTATGGCCGTCCGGGTCTGCGAATCCACAGCCATACCAGCTCTCCCGAAATATTTCTTGAGGCTCGCTGAAAATAGAACCACCGGCTTTTTTGACTGTTTCGGCCCACTCCTCTACCTCTTTCCTGCTGTCTGCCGAAAGAGAAAAAATCACCTCATTTCCCTGACTCAAATCAGCTATGTCACCTCCAATTGTGGATTTAAACTGATCGCTATCCCTTGAAAAGAAATGGACCACGAAATCGTCATCACTGATCAAAAAGCTGGCCAATTCAAATTCGTTGGGGAACTCCCCATTAGGCTTGAATCCTAATGATTTATAGAATTCGTAGGTTTTGTTTACATCTTCTACCGATAAGTTCACCCAGATTTTTTTTGGATTCATAAGTCTCTTGTTATGGCTGGAACTTAGAGATTTCGGGTTTCACCTTTACCCAAAACCTTCGCATACTTGGTGAGCGTTGTAAGCTTGATATCCTCGGCATGGTTTTCCATTCTGGATATAATATTAAATGATTGTCTTCCATTGCTGGTTTATCACCAGCAGGAAATACATGTGAGGTGGCATAGTAGGTTTAGAATACTAAATGATAATCAACTCTATATCGGGTAAATTATTAGCCACTTCCCTGTATGTTCTACTCTCTTCCAGTACCTGAATAACAACTGGTAATGGCTCATCCCATATTTCTGGCAAATCCGACTCTCCAGGGGTGATGATTGGGAAGGCTAACTTCTCTTTGGGTGGGCAAAATTCAGTTGAAAAGTCCGCCTTGTCACCTCTGGGGTCAATCCTATACCAACCATACTGTTTCAGATATACAGCATTCAGACCATGTAGACAATATGGCGGTTTGTCATCAGCTATTGTTAATCGTTGATAACATAATCCAGCAGGGATATTGTTTGCACGAAGCAGAGCAGCTAACAAGTGACTTTTGGCGTAACAGTACCCCGTACCGTACTGTAATACATCAGATGCTTTACAAGTAACCGGGTTCAACTTGTAATCCCAGCTATGCTTGATTTCATCACGAACATAATGGAAACACTTCTCGGTTACCATTTCAAGGTCATTAATACCATTCGATAACTCCCTTGCTTTATCCAATACATTCTCAGACTTCCAATCAATGTAGGTTGTCGATTCCAAATACTTTTTCATTTGCTTGATTCCTTTAAATGTAGGCCAATGACAGCTTGATGCTTCTGCGTCTGGCTTTCAACATAAATGTCCAGCGAAAAACCGGATCAGGGTTGCAAGCTCATCTATTGCACGCGCAACGAAAGCTGTTAATGCTATTAAACCGAGTGTTATCGTGACTTCAAAGTATCTATGTGAAGTAATTGCTCTTCTCTGATAACATGGATAATGTACACGATATTAGCAGTTATCCGGTAAAAGATCCTGCACGGTGGTAATATGATTTCCCGATAAACGGAGGTTTCAAACTCTTCTACAAGTTTACCGATTTTCGGATATTGTGCTAAATGATCCACACGCTCGAAAGCATTACGAACCAGTTTTATGGCCGCAGCTGGATCATCCAACGAAATATAATCTGCAATTTCATCAAGCTCCTGAAGAGCAGGTTCGGTCCAAATTATTCGAGCCATCGCGCCATGCGCTTCTTGGCATCTGCATGCGAGACAATCCGATCTTCAAGAATAGCTTTTTCACCTCTGGCCAAGCCTTCCAGAAGTTTTAATTTCTTTTGAATCTGTTCGAAATGATCTACGTCAACCAGGTAAGCTGATGGTTTTCCGTGTTCTGTTATCAATATCGGCTCTTTTTCCTCTCTGAGTTCCTTTAAGAGCTTAGTTGCCTGGCGTTTGAGAGTAGTAACAAGTTCTGTTTTCATAATGATACTAAAGTACTACTTTTCAGGATTTTTGACAACTCTCTCGATCACAATTGCAGACCCGGCTGAATATAAAATTCATAGCCAACAGGCACAGGCCGATGTTGATCTTGTATCTGACTACTTCGTGCAACCCAATCACTTTCCAATCTGTAAAGGAAACTGTTAAATCTTCAACCTGCACTGCAGCCGCAGGCTGATGGCCTGCGCAAAATAGGAAGAAAGGGATGCCCTGAAAGTATTAAACAATTACCTTAGAGGCCCGTATGCCCGTATGCCCGTATGCCCGTATGCCCGTATGCCCGTATGCCCGAATGCCCGTATGCCCGAATGCCCGGATAAACCAAGTACATGGCTGCCCGGATAACCGAATGCCCGGCTGGCTGGCCTGTATACCCGAGGTGCCCGTAGGTCCGGATGCCCGATCCGCCTAAGGCAGTCAGACAGGTCGTTGCAACCATGTCGGTTTCATCTGATCACTTGCCATTAACGGACAGTCATCCACCAGGACCATTCACCAGGGACCATTCATTAACAACCGAAGAGCATGTCCTACTACAATAATTTCATGGAAGATCCTGTACTGTTAAAACTTTCTTCAGGAACCGCTACGGCACTCGTGAAGTCCGACTATCTATGTCTTGAAGACCTGTTCGGCCGGGAGGAACACCATCTGCTGGAAATTGCGGGAGTTGGCAAAAAACGGGTGGATGAAATTTTGGAGCTGCTCAACTCCCTGTCTTTCGATTACCTGAGCGAATCGCTGCCGTCCAATCTTGAGCAAGACCCGATGCTGGGGGTTGACTCTGTATTGGCAGGAAAAATGAACAGTAGTTCGTTTTATTACGGTGATAAAAACTGGACCCGCGGTCTGGATTACTACAGAGGAGGGAGAGTCACAAGCATCAGTCCCGTGGATGAGTTGGCAAAGGCCTGGGAAGTCATAGTGAGCGGAACCTACCCGTATCGTGTCAGGATTTCACTGGATGAAAATGAGAAAGGGGGACTGTTTCAAAATGATTCCTGCACCTGTCCTGCTCATTATGGTTGGGCACATGGTCCTACTTGCAAGCATCAGCATGCGGCCATGCTGGCGCTTGCCAATGTCCAGCGGCTTCAGCGATTCAACTCCCTGAAAGGGACCAATCACCGATATCATCAGCTGGTACGTTCTTTAAAATCCATACCATCATCACAATCATCTGTACAATCGCAGGTGGAACCAGACTCTTCCAGACCCCTTGAGTATCTGCTTGTTAAAAACAGTGGCCAGTGGAAACTCTATCCAAAACAGATCTATCCGCTGCTGAATAAGAATGTCCACTCTTATATTTATGGAAGATATGGACGGATTAATCCGTGGGATGAACTCACACCGGTTGATCCGATTGATCGGATGGCTATCTCTTATCTGAAAGGCAATTATCATCAGGATCCTTTTAATGATAACGGTTCTGTGATCAGCAACTCCTCGATCGGTGATGTTCTCGATCTGCTGAAAGAGCGTTCGGTATACATTAAACAGGACAAGCGTGAAGCTGCCCTTGTCCATGTTGAAAAAGAGGCATTCGATCTCCTGGTAGATTTGAACCTACCGGGAAACCAGAGGGAAGCCGACACCCAGCGGGAAGCCCAAACCCAGGATGAAGACCCGGCACGGACGGAAGACCTGCCAGATAATCCAGCGAATGAAGATCATCAGGAAGATGAAACGGAACTTGAATTCCGTGTTCTATTGCAGAACAAGGACCAGGAACGACCACTTGAGAAAGTGGAGATCATCTCTGCTGATCCATGCTGGATTTTATTTGATGGGACACTGGCCCGTCTCAACAAGACAGGATTTGCATCAAACATTGTTCTGAACCCATCCTTCAGCTCCCTTCAGATTCCGGTCAATGAGATAGAATCCTTCATGCAGGAGATCTATCCTGTATTGCAGAGTGAGGATATTGGTTTTCGCATCGCTGATGAACTGACCCGGGAGAAAAAAGCAAAGCCCGAACCCAGGGTCTACTTGAGTGAAAATGCACGACAGCTGAACGTTGAATTTCGGGTGGCGTACGAACAGTTTGAATTGAAGAGTTCGTCCGACCGCCTGGATCTCCTGCTCCCTGCTTCGGGCAACGGTGAGAATTCTGGCCCTCTTTTATGGAAGGTAAGGCGGGATATCGAACAGGAAGAGCAGTGGCTGGACCGATTGCAGACCAGCGACCTTGAGCGAATCGACGGAACTCGCTCCTTTACTCCTTTAGAATCTCCCCGGGAATGGGTGATTGAGATGCTTCCGGAACTGGCTGGAGAGGGGTTTGAGATCTATGGTGAGGCGGACCTCAAACGATATGCACGTCCGAAAAAAATGACATCAAGCACCTTTTCGGTGAAAAACAGTGAGAACTGGTTTGAGCTGGAAGGTGAAATGAGGTTTGGAGATATCTCTCTGAGCATGAAGGATATCCGGAACGTTCTGGTCAAGGACAAACCTTGGGTAAAACTTCAGGACAACACCACAGGTGAATTGCCGGAGAGGTGGCTCCGGCAGCTGAATAAACTGCTGCTTCTGATGGATTCAGACACGGAAAAAACCCGTGTCCCTAAAATCGCAGCACCTGTGATTAAAGAGCTCGGTGAAACGGCCGACTCCTTTGAACGGGGCGCAGATTTTGACCACTATGCAAAGCGGCTTCGGAGTTTTGAAAAAATAGAGCAGATCGACCCGCCGGACCATTTCATGGGAGAACTTCGCGATTATCAAGTTGCGGGTCTGTCGTGGATGGCCTTTCTACGCAAGTTTGGCCTCAACGGAATTCTGGCTGATGATATGGGTCTCGGCAAAACCGTACAGGTGCTGGCGCTGTTGCGTAAAGTGGCTGAAACCAGCGGAAAAAGACAGAAAGTCCTGATTCTGGCTCCAAGATCGGTGATTAATAACTGGCGATCCGAGACGGAGAAGTTTGTACCGGATTTTGAAACCTACCTTCACCACGGCCCCGAAAGAATTACAGATTCTGATCTTTGGCCGGATGTCGATCTCTGCATCTCGACCTACGCTACCGTGCGTAACGACATCGAATTTCTTCAGGAGATACACTTCGACTACGCCATTCTTGATGAATCACATGCGATCCGGAATGCAACAGGAAAAACATTCAGGGCACTTAAAAAGATTCAGGCAAGCAACAGATTGTGCATCACCGGAACCCCGGTGCAAAACACAACGATGGATCTCTGGTCCCAGTTTCAGTTTTTGAACCCGGGACTTCTGGGCAATCAGAAGGAGTTTAAAAACCGATGGGTGAAACCGATAGAACAGAATGGCGATTCAACAGCCGAGAAGATGCTTCATCGCATGGTTGTGCCATTTATCCTGCGGCGAACCAAATCTCAGGTGGCCTCCGACCTGCCGCCGCTCACCACTGTCCGGGTAGATTGTGACATGCCGGCAGACCAGCAGAAGGTTTATGAAAAATACCGGCAGTCGTATCATCAGCTCATTCATAAATCTCTCGATGAGCAGGGTCTCCAAAAAAGCAGATTCACCGTACTGGAAGGGCTGACCCGGCTTCGGCAGATCAGCTGCTCGCCCACATTGATTGAGGGTGAAACCGGTAAATCTGCCAAGATACTTCGATTCGTGGAACTTGCGGAAGAGTTGATCAGTGAAGGACATCGCGCGCTTGTCTTCTCACAGTTTGTCGGCTTTCTGAAAGAGATCGAGGCGGAAGTCAGGCAGCGGGGGTGGGACTATGAGTATCTGGATGGCCAGACCGGAAACAGACAGGAACGGGTTGATCGTTTTCAGGAGGACAGTTCAAAGAAACTTTTTCTCATCAGTCTGAAAGCCGGCGGGGAAGGGCTGAACCTGACGTCGGCCGATTATGTATTCATCATGGATCCGTGGTGGAACCCTGCCGCAGAGAGACAAGCGATGGACCGGACGCATCGTATCGGGCAGAAAGAACAGGTATTTGTCTACCGTTTTGTGAGCCCGGGTACGGTTGAGGAGAAGATAGTGCGCTTACAAGAACGCAAAAAAGATCTGGCTGAAAAAATGGTGGTCGCCGAATCGGGCATGTTCAAGGATCTACAACGGGACGAGCTGCTGGCGCTATTTGAATAGCCCTCGGGAAGCCCCAAAGGGAGGAAGGCGAATGATAAACACCATTGTTTATTGGACCATCAATCTTAACAATTTACCAATCTTGAGGGGTTAAATATGGAAATGCGGCCAATCTCCAGGAAGAAATTTCTGACCGGCAGTTCAGCAGCGGTAGCTGGTGCTGTTCTGTCAGGTTCAGCCAAGAAAAAAACTGAGGAAGTATCGAACTTCTATCAGGGAGGGAGGAGCCCGTGGCCCATCGCGCTGTCGACATCCACCATCAGGCCTTCGGGTGATATCGCGGAGAAGGTCAGCATTGCTGCCGAGACGGGATATGACGGCATCGAGGTGTGGGAGGGGGAGCTGAATGATTATGAGGAGGCAGGAGGCGATCTGAAAGAGCTGGGGCGGCGGATCAGAGATCTGGGTCTGCAAGTGCCGAACGTGATCGCACTGTGGGAGGCGATTCCACCGACGCAGGAGGAGTGGGTGACCCGGGAGGAGGATCACCGCAGACGGTTCAGGCAGGCGTCAGACGTGGGCGCGAAATACATCCAGACCGTTTTGACACCCGCCAGGGAGTGGCAGGAGTATGATCTGAATTTTGCCGCCGAGAAGTACCACGAACTCCTTGAGATGGGGATCAGTGACTACAATGTGACTCCGGCGATCAAATTTCTGCAGTTCCTGCCCCATGTGCAGAAGATCGGTCAGGCCAGTGCCATTGCCCTGAATGCAGATCATCCGGAGGCAAAGATCAGTGTTGACGTTTTTCACATGTATAGCGGTGGGTCCGGCTGGAATGCTTTGAAGCATCTTCAGGGGAGCTTCCTGGCCATTTTTCATATAGATGATGTGCCGCCCAATCCGCCCCGGGAGGAGCTTGAGGATGAACATCGCATCTATCCGGGCGATGGAATCTTTCCGTTTTCCGAGATTCTGACCGACCTCAAAGAGAGCGGATATTCCGATTTCGTCTCACTGATGCTCTACAATCCGGACTATTGGGAGCAGGACCCTCGTGATGTAGCCCGAACCGGGCTTGAAAAAACTGTAACCGTTATAGAAGAAGCTGTTGGTGATGGTTGAATCAGTTTTAAAGTAGCTCTCATCATCGAATTTAGTGCGATACCATAGTAAAGACCCTACTCCTGGATGAGTGCAACTATCAGCTGCTTTCTGTTGATCACCAGCAGAAGTCTGTAAGCCCTTCACAGCCACCGGCGAGCCGATTGTTTATAGACCTTATACTCGGCACCGAAAGTTGAAGTGAGTGCGCGCTCTTCAGGTAGAATCTGAAAACAGGTCATATATGCTACAAAAGCGGCCAACAGTACAAAGCTCAATACATTAGGAAGATAGATCGCCCAGCCAGCAAGTAAGAGTAACATCCCCAGGTACATAGGATTCCGGCTTCGCTTGTAGATTCCTGAAGTAACCAATGACGTTGCGGTATCCGGTCTGGTCGGATCTGTTGTCGTCTGAACCTTCTGAAACTCACGCACACCCTTTGATACGACAGTAAAACCAGCGACTGAAATTACCAAGGCAAGGCTTCTGCTAAAGGGTATAGGGAGGTTCAGTGCTGGCAACAGAACGGCGCTCAGCCACATGGCCAGTGAGAAAAGTATCACAACGATTACAGGTGGTATTCTGAGTTCAAGATTCATTTTCGCCTGATCTTAATAAAATAGCAGGAGTTGTCGATTTTATCTTTTGCAACCTTAGGGAGATCGCCTATGGATAGCGTGGTAGAGCGCATTCCAAAGTTGAAACACTTGTTAACTACCGCGCTATACTTCTGCGAGTGTTATCTCTTTTACAGGTTTGAAATCTTTAGTGTTAAATGTAGCTACTTCCTGTATCCCATGTGCCAAACCGATACTGATGATTTCAAAATCGTGGACTTTCAATCCTTTGGGTTGATATCGGTTCATCAAATCGAGCAGTATGGCCATCGACTCCTGCGTTGGATACACAATTTCGATACCTGAGATGATCTCATCGATAATTTCCAAAGCTGTATTATTATCAAGATTGTATCCTGATGTCTTAGTAGTAACAGAAAGGAATTCAATCAGATTTTTAGAAGTGGTGATAAGCTGATATTTCTCCTGCTCCAATATCTTTCGAGCCCTCTTGAAAAATGTCGAATCCTCATCAATACCATAAACAAGAATATTGGTATCAACCAGTATTTTACTCATATGCTGAAGATCGTAGGTCCTCTTTGTCCAGAATACCTTTTAATTTTAGAGAACGAATATTTGGCTGGTTTTTTTTTGTTTTGCTCAAAGAAGAAAGGTAGAGGTATACTTTTTCAAGCTCTGTGTCGGACAGCTTGTCAATCTCTTTTTTAACTTTTTCTTTGGTAATCATAAGATCATGGATTAAATAACATCAGTTTTACTTAATGATGTAGTAAATACTTGATTTTTTCAGAGGCTCCCAATAACCTTTTCATTACTTCAAAAGGTATATTACAGTCACTTTTGAAGAAGTCTTGTTTCTTTTATAACATCTTCTGATGAATGCAAGGAAGCCTTGTCAGATTTAAGCGATTCTTTTCTCTTGATCACTTCTTCAATCGAGGCTTGCTCAATCTCCGGATCGACTTGGGCTCCATGTTTTCCAATAACTTCTGAACCAAACGAGCCTTACTCCTTTGATCAAGGCTCAAAGCATCTTTTTTGAATCTCTTTAGCCATGGGAAATGAGGATTAGGTTCAGTGGAATGTACTTATTAACGATGAAAACTGGAAGAAATTAGAAGTTCTTGAAAGAGGTTATTTAACGGTCTGGCAAATAAGCGGCGTGACAATATGAGTATTCACTGAAGCTGACCCACCCCTCACCGGAGTGATGGCCAATGACTGGTTCAGGATCAAGTATCTAATTTGCTTATGCTTCAGAACAACCAGATATTTTGTGGATCAGAATAACTGTGGAGCACAAAAAATCAGGTTTTAAAATGGCAAGTGATCTATATAATAAAGGAATCAAGAAAATTCAGGAATTGACATCATCTGGTGATGACGACCCGACAGGATTCATGGATATCGGAGATGGATTCAATGACCTGGCTCCTGACCTGAGCAGACTGGTCGTTGAATTTGCCTTCGGAGAGATTTATTCACGACCCGGACTGAGCGACAAGCAGAAAGTTATGACGACGATTACGGCTCTTGTCGCCCAGGGAAAGCCGCAGATCGCCATGCATGTCAAAACAGGTCTGTCTGTCGGACTGACGCCAGAAGAGATCGTGGGCTGCATCATCCATCTGATCCCCTATGTTGGGTTCCCCAGTGTCCTGAACGCCCTGAAAGCCACACAGGAAGTGTTCAAAGAGGAGGGAGTCACTGTAAAAAGTAGCGCGAAATAAATTCCACTTCTGCTACTGTAACGTTCCAGCCCGGACTCAACTGTCGATGCGCTGCAGACGACTCTCCAGAGTCTGGAGATAGTGATCCTTCATCTCATCCGGCAGGAATGAATTTCTGATAACTTGCGAAAGAGCCTCCTGTCTGTCGAGCAGCCTTCTGTTGATGTTCTGAACCTGTCGCTGGTTCAGCCCGATGGTTTCACCGAACTGGTCAAAGGAGTCCCGGCTGAAGTTGCTTCGCCTGCCGGAAAGGGTGAGGGCAAGTTCATCCGGATCGTCTTTTTCCGGTATCACAAGCCGGGTATTCAGCAGATCGTAAGCCGGCGCCAGTCTCCAGCCGATGACTGAATCTTTGAACAGAGAGAAGTTTTTCAGATGCATATCACTGTTACCTGTGATAAACGAAAAAAGGACCAGCTCATAAAAGCGAGTCAGATCATACAGCGGGTTCGCAGAAAATCGTTTGATGACCTTCGAAATCTGCTCATGGGACCCCTTGTACTTGTCCTCGGTCAACCGATTGGTGAGCTGACACATATCCTCCATGGCAAATTTCCCACCGTCATCATCCCGGTCGATCCGTCGTGTGATGTAGGCCAGTTCACCAGATGCGAGATGTATAAGTCCAAAGGGAACCGTTTCTAATCCTGCAGCTTCAGCGAGCATCATGGTACAGTGCTCATTTGCTGGAAGTTCCCGCCACCGATTGGATGGAGGTTTCAGGATGAACCTGCCCCAGAGACCTACAATGGCCAGTTTGGTTGCTGATTCGGCTTTTCGTTCTATTTCCAGGGATAGCTTGGTCTGAACCCCGGGTACGGTGACTCGCTGATGGACCGATCTTTTGGCAAGCTCATTCAACTGATCAGATTTGACATCCAGGACTGGATGTTTTGTGCTTCCGAAAAGCTCTTGAAGGCATTTGGGGTGATACAGATCTCCGTTATGAGTCGAATCGGCACAAATCAAACATCGGTTCATACATCCCTCACACTTACACTTCCGATGGTATCGTGGCAGCTTACCAGCAACAGACCCATGCGGTCCTTAGGGTTCACTTTCCAGGTCTCCTCCACGACATCGAGGAGCCAGCCTTCCGGGATGAGTCCATCAAAAAATGGGAACAGGACAGTAGATTCATGAGGCTCTTTCTGAAGAGGCAAGGTCAGACTTATCGGTTCGGCCTCCGTTTGCGATAAATACTCCGGATCGTACTGAAAACGGTACCCTGTCTCGGACTCTTCGAGGATGCCGGCTCTACGTTCATGGTTGTAGATAACTGCTTTCCTATAGCTCACTGCGATCTATGATTTCGATGGGTCCCATTTTGTGACCGAAGAGTGCAAGCACCTGATTCACCTTATCCAGTCGCAGGTTCTCTTTTCCCTGTTCCAGATCCCGTATGAACCGGATCCCGACCCCGGCCCGGACGGCCAGGTCCTGCTGAGTCAGACCCAGTTGATCTCTTCT
>Ga0209487_1002417_pt1 | contig 15189 bp, 12 predicted proteins | sample Poulit2012_FD_187524 | JGI IMG/M metagenome (GOLD analysis project Ga0209487, IMG submission 187524) | Agricultural soil microbial communities from Georgia to study Nitrogen management - Poultry litter 2012 (SPAdes) (version 2) | ecosystem: Environmental > Terrestrial > Soil > Agricultural land... | reverse complement strand
TAACGTTGCGACGAGCGCTTGTGTCCATATAATAAAAAGAGCAATTTCTTCTTTTCTTGATAGTTCCACCTCTCGTGTCTCCCTTTTTTTTCTTTTAAATTTATTAGTTATTATACAAACATTTTTCTTGAAAACAAACTAATCAGACTTGAAATGTATCCTTTTATATTTTATGAACAATAAAAATAAAGCTTTCGCTACGTATTATTAGCGAAAGCTTTTCATTAGTCAACAGTTCGCGCTCACATGTCACAAATTAAACGATTTTCACGTTACATGGCGCGGCTTATATTTATTTGTATCACTTTTTTCAACGCTTCTAATTGCTCATTATTTAACGGTACTAACGGAAGACGAACGTCACCAACCGGAATACCTTGCAAGTTTAAAGCTGCTTTTAGCGGCGTTGGACTCGGTGCTGCAAATAGAGCTTGAAACGTTGGGAGCAATGAGCGATGTAATTCGCCAGCTGTTGCTACATCTCCATTAGTAAAAGCTTGCACCATCTGCTGCATTTCTTTACCAACGATATGAGCCGCGACAGACACAATTCCTTTACCACCGATTGAAAGGACCGGTAACGTTAAACTGTCATCACCAGAATATAAAACAAAATCATCTTTCGTACGACTAATTATTTCTGTCATTTGATCTAAGTTTCCACTCGCTTCTTTTACGGAAACGATGTTGTCTATTTCAGCTAAGCGAACGATCGTATCTACTTCGATATTACATCCAGTACGCCCAGGAATATTATATATCATAATCGGTAATGTCGTTTCATGAGCGATCGCTGCAAAGTGAGCATATAATCCATCTTGTGATGGACGATTATAATACGGAGCTACGAGCATAATACCGTCGACTCCACACTTCTCAGCTTTTATCGTTAATTCAATCGAAGACTGAGTATCGTACGATCCTGTCCCAGCAATAACTGGTATTTTTCCATTTGCTTGTTCTACGACAAATTCGTATAGCTTTACTTTTTCCTCTACCGATAACGTCGGACTCTCACCTGTCGTACCAGCAACGACGACTGCTTCTGTACCGTTATTCATTAAATGGTCTAATAAGTTTTTCGTTGCAGGAAAATCAATCTTCCCCTCTTTATTAAATGGCGTCACCATCGCAGTTATAATTTGACCAAAATTCATCGTCATTCACACCCTTTTCTCCCTTTAGGCTTATACTACACGTAGAGAACTATCTGAAGAAAAATAAAAATGCAACAACGAGAGCCGCTGTTGCATAGAAACGTCTAATTTACATTCATTTCTGTGCGTAAGATAGCCCTCCATATAGTTCTTCCCTATATGACAGTCCTACATCTATTAAATGCAGGCCCAGTCTTAAGACGATGAGTTCCTCAAGACTTCGGCAAATACCCCTTTCGACAATCTTCTATAGAGCCCATCCTCTTCCAATTATCTACTTTTAGTACTTGCTCCTCCATACTCACTAACAAGTTACGAGATTACAATATATGCAATTGTTTAATTACATGTAATATAACAAAGTTAGCTACAAGTTGCAAGAACTTTACTCACCTTGACTACCTTTCGTTCGTTGTCTGTTCGTTACACATTTACTTTATGCAAATAATACGAAAATGTTCAAACGAAATAATACGTATTGTCTAATGAAAATAAAAAGTTTATACAGTACAGTCATCGTGAAAAACGAATGCGAACGAAACAGTTCAAGCAACGAGCAGGAAAAGTGATATAATGTAAGAAAGCACGGAAAAAAGCGAACACGGGGGGAAGCAACATGATTCAAGCAATTGAACAGATGATCGAAGAACATTTTCCAGAAATGGTCGACATACGCCGATATTTACACGAGCATCCAGAATTATCGTTTCAAGAGTATGAAACGGCAAATTATATCGCTTCTTATTACGATACATTAGGTATCCCGTATGAACGAAACGTCGGTGGAAACGGTATTATTGCGACATTACAAGGTGGAAAACCCGGAAAGACGGTCGCCTTTCGAGCAGATTTTGACGCACTTCCGATTCAAGATGAAAAAGATGTTCCGTATAAATCGAAAAACGATGGAGTTATGCACGCTTGCGGACACGATGGACATACTGCAACACTCTTAGTATTAGCAAAAGTATTAAAACAATTTAGTGCATTACTGCCCGGGACCGTCGTCTTTCTCCATCAACACGCCGAAGAACAAACACCAGGCGGGGCGATATCGATCGTCGAATCGGGAAAGTTGAACGATGTGGACGTCATTTTCGGTAATCATTTATGGGCTACGTCACCTTTAGGTGTCGTCGAAACTCGTAGCGGTGTCTTCATGGCAGGAACAGATCGATTCACGATAGAAATAAAAGGAAAAGGTGGTCACGGTGCGTATCCCCATGAGACGAAAGATGCACTCGTTATCAGCGCTTCACTCGTAAACGAATTACAACAAATCGTCAGTCGACGAATGAACCCGCTTGAGACTGCTGTTGTCACTGTCGGTAAATTCACAGCAGGTACGTCATTCAATGTCATCGCCGACAAAGCTGAAATGATCGGTACAGTTCGTTATTTAAATAAAGACGTACAACAACAAATAAGAAACGATATGGAACAAATTGTAAAAGGCGTTTGCGCGACACACGGTGTCGATTACGAGTTTACGTATGCGCCAGGTTATCCACCAGTCGTCAATCACGAACAGGAAACGAACTTATTATTAGAGGCTGCAAAAGAAGTAGATGCAGTCAAAAAAGCGGTCGTCGTACAGCCACAAATGGGTGGGGAAGACTTCGCCTATTATGTTCAACGTATTCCAGGCGTCTTTTTCTTCACAGGAGCAAAAAAAGAAGATAGCCCGTATCCACATCACCATGCTTTATTCGATTTCGATGAGAGTGCGATGACGATTGCTGCAAAAATATTCGTTCGCACACTATTTCGTTATCAACGAACATATAACTCGTAAATAAAAACTGCCATACGACATGCTAGCCTCCAAGATGCACGGTACGTAATGCGTACACGAGTAGACTACATGTCAACATGGCAGTTTTATTTTTGTGCAATTTTCTTCCGTACGTACACGGATGAAAAAATGTGAATAAACGCGTTGCAAAGTACAAGCGTGATGAGTGCGCTTGTAAACTGGAAAATAACGACGAATACGAACGAAAATATGAACGTTTGCGCTAAACCGAGACTAAGAAGAAAACGTTCAAACGTTTTCTGTCTCTTCGCTACTTCGATCGGATATAGTCGCAACCAATAAATAGTCCGATGATGATAGTACAGTGGCACGAGTTGAAACATCGTCATATAGACAAATAAAAGAGCTAAACTTACTTTTAACCATATGATCGGGACAAAAACGATTAGTATACAACCGATGATCGTTAACCGAACGAATAGCGGAAAATAATCCGCATTTCGCAAAAACGTAAAACGATATAAATAACGATACGTCTGTTCATGCTCGTGCGTTGCAAACGAATGGAGCACAGATGCAAGCAGTTTGCGTTTTTTTATGTTGCGCCTTACGTATGGTACGTTAGCGAACATTTGCACGAAGCGATAAAATGATCCGAGTCGCGCTTCATCGTTCGCAATGAGTAAATCCCACGCAATTCCCGCCCGTCGTTCAGTCATACGAAAACTATTGAAAAAATAGACGAACAACAAAACTGCACTAATAACGACGTATTGCCCTTTCATAAACGTATAAAGAAAGAAAATCGTCAACAACGTTCGTCCGATTAATTCAACATACCGGACACGATCTGAACGTATTTGAATCATGCGGAAATTCAACATCATATTCCACGCCTTTATAAATAAGACGATGAATAGTAGCGATACGTATTTACTTTTCGTCGTTAACGGTTGCGCGTGTGTGTAAAGTGGTAATAGCGCCGCATAAGTTATAAGCACAATATATAGTTGAACGATATAATTATACAGAAACGCGTAACGGAAGTAGGAGCGTAATTGTACTTCTTTTACGATTAAAAAAACTTGATCCGGTGCTTTTAATAAAAACTGTAGCGGATTATAACTTGCAACGAGCCCTAATAATAACGCACTTACAAATAACGCAGGAAAGGAATCACTCAAGTCGGCTAACCATTGTTGATAATAAATTGCAACGGTAATAATAATAAAGAGAAGCGCAATCATAAAATGACCATTAAATATGTACCGTAAATAACGGTTTAACCGCTTCATATGTTCCGCTAATCGTTCTTTAAACAATTCTTTCGCATTAAACATTTGTTTCTTCCTTCGTCAATTCGATATAAAGCGCATCGAGTGTTGCCTCCGGCATGTTCAATTGTTCCTGTAATTGCGCTATCGTTCCGCTCGCTACGACAATGCCGTCATGTAGAATGACGAAGCGATCGCAATACCGTTCTGCCGTCGATAAAATATGTGTGGACATAAGAACTCCTGCATCTTTTTCCTTCATTTCCACCATCCACTCTAAATACGACTGAATCCCTAACGGATCGAGGCCGACGAACGGTTCGTCAACGATATATAAATCCGGTTCAATAAGAAATGCGCATAAAATCATCACTTTTTGCCGCATCCCTTTTGAAAAGTGTACTGGGAAAAAATGAAGTTGTCGCTCCATACGAAATGCTTTTAATAAACTAGGGAGACGCTGTTCGAACGTTTTTTCATCGATATCATATGCCATCGCAGTAAGTTGTAAATGCTCATACAACGTCAATTCATCATATAAAATCGGCTGCTCTGGTATGTATGCGAGTTGCTTTCTATAATTTGTAGGGTCCTCTTGGAACGTCTTTTCACGGATCGAAATGGTTCCTTTTTTCGCCTGCATTAAACCGATAATATGTTTTATTGTTGTGCTTTTTCCCGCACCGTTCAAACCGATAAGTCCGACGATTTCGCCGTGATCTACCGTAAAAGAAACGTTGTGTAAAACGTCTTTATTCGTATATCCACCGGTTAACTCGTGAATACGTAATAGAGTCATGACTGAACTCCCCTCCTCGGTACGTAACATCTTATTCCTAGTATATAGTAAATAAAATGAATATGTATAATATTTACGTACGTTGCCTACAATAAACAATGAAGAAATGATGCGTAAACAGCGAGATCCAAATGCCGATGTCGTTTTGACCGAACAGTGAGCTACTGCTCAACAAAGGCAAAAAGCTGCCAAAACATGTCCCCGAAATTATCCGGTCGTTTCCATCATTTCTTCTTAACGCAGACTGTGTATACCGCTATGCACAGTCTGTTGTTCTTTTCGTTGTAAAATGTACTTCATCTCTTTGTTACATAACCTTCATATACTTGTTTCCATCTTTATGTTAGACTAATACGTACAAGAATAAATAGAGTAGGAGTGTTGTAAGATGAAGCATGATGACTGCCTATTTTGTAAAATCGTTGCCGGAGACATTCCAGCAGCTAAAGTGTATGAAGATGAACATGTGCTTGCGTTCATGGACATAAGTCAAGTAACGACAGGGCATACGCTCATCATTCCAAAAGTTCATACGAAAGATATTTACGATACGCCTGAAGATGTTGCTAGTGAACTGTTTAAACGGGTACCGAAAATTGCGAGCGCCATAAAAAAAGCGTTTAATCCAGCTGGAATTAACTTATTAAACAATAACGAAGCACCAGCAGGACAGTCAGTTTTTCACTTACATATTCACCTCATACCACGTTACAAAGATGGGGACGGTTTCGATTTAAAATGGGTAACTCGAAACGACGAATTTACGCCGGAGAAATTACAAGAATTAGCTAATTCGATAAAAGAGGCACTATAAGATGAAAGCGAAATGAAGGGAGAGACAGAGCATGTCAAAAAGTAAATCGCTCTTATTAGGTTTTTTAATCGGTGGAACGATTAGTGCAGCGACTGCTTTACTTACGACGCCATCATCCGGACGCGATTTACGCGAACGGGTAAAAGAACAGAGTATCGAATGGAAAAAAGTCGTCGACGATATTATTCGTGATGGAATACGTTTAAAAGATCAAATTGCAAAGACCTCGAAAGAAGGCGTTGCGCTCATAAACGAATTGACGAACGAAATGAAAACATCGATCGAAGAGTGGAAAAGTGCAATCGAACCACATCAAGAAAACATTCACGAATATTTAGAAGAAATAGAAGCGAGCATTAAAGAGCTCGAAGAGAAGATGAACGAACGTAAAAATGAAGTATAGTTATGATAAAGGAGGGCTCTCCTCCTTTTTCTCTTAACACTCCTTTGCTCATCAAAGATCGATTATATTTCATTTTATTTTCTATTTTTCGCATTTTGTTTTATTATATTCTTCTAAGGGAAATTATCGCTACGACATTTTTTACACACATAATGTTAACGGTTGGTTAAATGATAGGAGTGTTCATGTTGAAAAAAATATTGTTGTTTTTTACGCTAGCACTAAGTGTAATCGCATTAAGTGCTTGCGGTGGGAAAGGTGATCCAGACATCGTCGTAAAAACAAAGTCTGGAGATATAACGAAAGAAGAGTTTTACGATGCATTAAAAGAACGAAACGGTGACAGCGTCTTGCAAGAACTTGTCACATTCAAAATATTAGAAGATAAGTACGAAGTTTCTGATGAAGAAATTGACAAACAGTTCAACGAATTAAAAGAACAAGTTGGCGATAATTTCGATGAGCTTATGGAAATGCAAGGTTTAACGGAAGAAGATGTGAAAAACGACATTAAACGTGACTTATTACAAGAAGCTGCTTTTACAGAAGATATTGAAGTAACGGACGAAGAAATGGATACGTATTACGAACGTATGCAAACAGAACTTGAAGCGCACCACATTTTAGTATTCGATGAAGAAACGGCGAAAGAAGTGAAAAAGAAGTTAAATGATGGAGAAGACTTTGCGGACGTTGCCAAAGAATATTCTGCCGACCAATTTTCTGCAGAATCTGGCGGTGAAATAGGTATGATGTCTGCCGGCTCCATGCCGATTGAATACGAAGATGTCGCTTATTCAATTGACCTAGATGTAGTTAGTGATCCAATCGAAACAGATGACGGTATTTACATTATTAAAATTACCGACAAAAACGACGTAAGTGAAGACATTGGAACATTCGAAGAAGAAGAAGAAAATATTCGTCGCGCGATTATTTCTAGCAAAATTGACGAGCAAGAAATAATGGAAAAAATGAAACGTCTTTTAGATGAAGCGGAAATCGATGTCAAAATCGATGAATTTAAAGATTTATTTAAAGAGCCTGAAGCAGTTGGCTAAAACGAACGAAAACAGACGATGCTAAAATGCAATCGTCTGTTTTTTTAACTTGTTTGATGTTCACGACGCTTTTTTTCTTGGCGAATTCGTTCCATATATATTTCCCCTTCGCGTTCAATATATTGCTGTTCTAATCTTTTTTCCGCCCGCCAAGCACGAAATGCAGAGTAACCAGAAAAAACGATGAAAAAACAGACAATGTAGACCCAAATTGGAACCGATTCGAGCAATGGTATTCGCCTCCCTTAAGAAAACTTTTCTCGCTATCACATTGTATGTTCAAAAAAGGGAAATGATGCGAACAAGTTTTGAAAAGGCGAATTAGTTTTCATAGAACGAATAGCTTTACACGTCAAATGTCGGTTTATAAAATGAACGGTTTTCAAACGGAAATAGTCGTTCCGTAAATTCACCTGGTGCCGTCTGTTGCATCGCACGGTCAAACATATTCATTTTCGCATCGATTAAATCGATCAAATGCAAAATTTCTGCCTCTTTAATGAGTGGTGGTTTCGGACTACCCCATTCGGCTTTTCCGTGGTGACTTAATACGATATGTTGTAAAGCGATCACTTCTTCCCCATCGATTCCGAGCTCATTTGCGACCTCTTTAATTTCACTTACCATAATAGAAATATGCCCGAGTAACGTCCCTTCTACCGTATACGACGTGGAGACTACTCCTGATAATTCGTGTACTTTACCAATATCGTGTAAAATGACACCTGCATAAAGTAAATCTTTATTTATGCTCGGATAAATGTCACAAAGCTGACGCGCGATTTGTAACATCGTCACGATATGGTGCGCTAGTCCAGATACGTACGCGTGATGATTGCTTGATGCAGCTGGATATGTAAACAATTCTTCACTGTACTTTTGAACGAAAGCTCGCACGATTCGTTGAACGTTTGGATTTTTCATTTCAAAAATCGCTTCCGTAATGTGCTGTTGTAACTGTTCTTGATCAACCGGCGCCCGTTGTAAAAAGTCGGAAACTTGCACACCATCTGTCGGTTGCGCTAACCGAATCGACTTAATTCTCAACTGCGCTTTCCCACGAAACTCATTAATGTCCCCGGTTATTTTAACGATTTGTTCTCCGACGAACGTTTCTACATCAAGATCGGAAACGTCCCACAACTTTGCTTCAATTTCTCCCGTACTATCGACTAAAAATAACGTTAAAAACGGTTTTCCGTTACTAGCGGTCCCTTTTTGTGCCAGTCGAATGAGTAAAAACCCATCGAATGCATCACCAATTTTATAATGTTGTATTCCCTTTCGCAATAGACTCTCCCCTTTATGTATTATTCAACTTGGACAGCAGATGGAGTGAAATATGTTGCAATCGAACGTTTACATGTAAAAACGAATAATTGTCGCTCTTCTTCGAAAGAGCGGAGAAGCTGAATAAAGTTTTCTGTACGATCATCGTCGAAATGTAAAAATGCATCGTCAATCATAAACGGAAACGGACATCGTTTATACATAACGTTACCTATTGCTAGTCGTAGCGCAATATATAGTTGATCGACCGTACCTTCTGATAGTTCTTCTACAGTATAACGTATATTATTTTTCGCTTCTACTTGAAAGAGCTCGTCTTCTTTCGGCGGATAGACGCGTACGTATTTACCGTCCGTTAAATACGAAAAGTAGTCAGTCGTCTTCTGCATAACTGCTTGTAAAAATTTCGCTTGATAACTTTCTTTCGCACGTTGCAACGCTTGGAAAGCAATTTTATAAATTGTATACCGTTTTGCTAATTCATACGTTTCGTCACGTTGCACGTAAAACTGAAAACTCGCCTCCGACCGTTCATCGGACGTTTCTAATTGTGTAATTTCTACTTCTAACGCTGCGATATGTCGATTCATTTTTGTAAGTTCCGCTTCTTTCTCGGCAATCTCTAACTCTAATGCATCGAAAGCCATTTTAAGTTCCGACCGATTTATTTCCTCTGTCATCATGTTCCGTATTGCTATCTCGGAAAATGTCGCTCGCAACTGCGATCGTAACTTTTCCTTTTGTTCAGTTAACTCCTCTTTTTCTATCACTCGTTTCGCCTTTTCATAAAAACTTTCCTCATCATTAACAAATGCGGAAGATAACAACTTCGTCTTTTCTGCTTTATAGCGTGTCATTTTTTCAGCGAGAAGATCACGCTCTCTAATCATTGTCTCAAGTTGCTCGTTCAGTTGCACGAACTTCTTTTCATTACTTTCGTACCGATCCATTTTGTCACGTACGTCTGCCATCGTCATGACATCTACGTTAGGAAACAAATTACTTAGTTGACGCAACTCATTTTCCGTTTCTTTTACATACGTTCGTTTTCGTTCTAATTCACTATTTTTTCTTTTACTCATTTCATCTAACTGTTGCAACTCGCGCAGCTTTTCAACAATGTCATACCAGAAAATAGGCTCAATTGCTTCTAAAAATGGATACGCTTCTAACAATCGATTTACTTGTTGAATCCATTCACTCTCTTTTTGTGCAAATAGTAGCTTCTCTTCTTCCCAATGCTCTCGTTCTAAAGTTACTTGTTGTAGTTCTGCATCGATGATGCGTAGTTTAGTCATCTGTTCGTCGTTTGTTTCAAGTTGTCGTTTCGCTTCATCGTATTCGTTTTCCGTTATCGCTTTTTGCTCACGCTTAACGACTTCATTCACTTGAAGAAGAGCACGGTATTGCCACAATATAAATAAAAATAAACCGATAGGAATGACATATAACGTGTTTTCATGAAAGATAAGGGGGAAAAGTAGCGACAATACGCTAAATAGAACAAGTACGCTAATAGAGCGTTTCATACGTTTTTGTTGATGAGCTTCCCATGCCGATGTTTGTTGACGTGTAACTCTATTTTCAAACGTCCATACTACGTCTTGGAAACGGAAACGGTCACTTTCTTTTAATAAGTTTGTTTCCAATTTTTCTTTTTCTGTACGGAGCCGTTTTTCTTTTTCCGTTTGCACGTGGAACGATTGTTGTAATTCATCGCTTTTTTCTTGTAAATGCTCACCCGTTCGCTTCAGTTGAGCAAGTTGTTGCTCTAGCTGATACGGCAATTCACTACAAGCGATAGCAGTAACGTCTACGCCAACTTCACGGCTTACGTGTGCGATCCTTTTTTTTATTTCGTCAATTTGTCGCGATTCCTCATCTATTTGCATAACATAACGTTCGTACGTTTCACGCTTTTGTAGCACGCTTTGCATCTTTTCGTATACCGTATGATGTACTAGCTCATCTTTAAGTTGCTCGCATTCCTCATTTATTTGTTCAATTCGTTTCGTTATGAAGTGATGCTCGCTTTCAAGTGGAATAAGTTGTTCTTTTATTTCTTCCAAACGAGTGACACCACGTTCAGGAAATGGAGTCGATTTTTCATAACGTTTAAGTTTTTCACAAACGGTTTTATATTCACTCAACACTGGATATAAATCGTACTGTTGCTTTACGAAAGCAATTTTTTCACGTAATGTCGTGACTTCCTTTTCCAACTGTTGCAACTTCTTTTCTAACGTAATTTTTTCACGTACATTACTTGAATACGTTGCTTCTGTCTGTTGCAAGGAATTTACTTTTTGAAATAGATCATCTGTTTTTGCTAACGCTTCATTTAAAACTGGTCGTTTGCCGGTACGTTTAAACAATTGATCCATACGCCGCTTCAGTTCTTTTTCTACATCGTATATTGCCGTAGCCCCGGTTAAACCGATACTAAAAAGAACATCGCTTAAGTCGCGCCGTTTCATTTGACGAATGAAAAGTAAATCACGAGCTGAAAAGGCATAAATAGAACGATATAAGCTTTCCGTCATACCATCTAACACCGTTTGTTGTAACCATGCCTCGTCCCGCTCAGAACCGTCCGCTAATAGACAACGACATTCTTTATCCGTTCGTTCAATCGTAACAACCCCAACCCGATCATGATAAATTGTTAACGATCCACCAAATTGATTGCTCCGCTTCGGATAAAACTTCGTACGCTTTCGTGGCGGCAGTCCAAATAAAATGAACAGTATAAACTGTTGCAACGTCGATTTGCCGACTTCATTTTCACCGTAAAAACAATGAATCGAATCCGTTTGAAAGGCGAACGTTTTGTCCACCCATCTTCCGAATCCGTAAATTGTCGCTCGTTGGAACTGCACATTCATTCACCTTCTTCATGTCGTCCTAACTCGTTCAGTAAATACGATCGTGCTCGCTCGATCAGTTCATCTTCTGTCGCTAAATTCGTTAAAAACTTACGTCCTATTTCGTGTGTTGTCACATCTTGTACGATTTCTTCTAACGAAAGTTGAGCAAACGTAGTCTCTAACTCCGCATAAAATGTATCGTCAGAAAGGACGCGCTCTTTCTGTTTTTCATATACGTCATAACGATAAATGTAAATCCACTCTTCCTGTTCAATAAGTCGTTCATTTACGACATCGAGCAATTCCTTTATCGTTTCGTCCGTAAAAGAGAAACGATTCGTACCATTATTACGTAACGTAAGCGAGAGCAACGTTTTTTCTCGTAATGGAACAATCTCCCGTTGAACGGCTCGCTCGACATCAAATATGGAAGCGCATTCTGTCACATCTACCGCCACTTCTTCAAACGTCACTGCTTGTAACGGAATGAATTGTGTCGTCGTTTTCTCTTTCGACATGTGTACGTAATAACAACCACGTTCACCTCGTTCTTTCCGATGACGACCTTGCATATTTCCCGGATAAACGATCGGTGGGTCAACAGATAAGACTGTTCGTTCATGGACGTGACCGAGCGCCCAATAATGAAACGGCGTTGCACGCAGTTCGCTTAATTGAAACGGTGCATACGAGGCATGATCAGTTTGCTCGTTTAAAGCCCCGTGTAATGTCGCAATATGATAAGGGATATCTCGGTCTATCATGACATATTCGGAAACTTTATTTTCTGTGACAGCACGCTTTTCATAACTAAATCCGTATATGTTTGCAAGTTCTATCCCGTTCTTTACAAACGTAGTGGACGTCACTTTTCCTGATGGAAAGACGAACACGTTGTTAGGATAGACGATGACATCGTCCGTCCCATCGGTATAATCGTGATTTCCGTAACTAACATATACGAAAATATGGTGCGCATGCAGTTTTTCGCACGCTTCTTTAAACTTCATTTGTGCCCGAATACTACGGTTTGCCTCGTCAAAAACATCACCGACGAATAAAATGAAATCGACGTTTTTCTCGATCGCAACGTGAACAAGATGATCGAGTGTCGTAAACGTACTATTTTTCACTTCGTCGTATATCGCCTCAGGAAGCGACGTTAAACCTCGAAACGGACTGTCGAGATGTACATCTGCTGCGTGAAGAAATGTTAATGAATCGTTCAATATGATCACACCAATTCGCATGATGACGACGTTCTTTTATTTAACTGTATCATATACCTTTTACAAAAAGCGAGCAAATGTTTGCTTTTAAATGCAAAAAACAGTTCCGCACTTTGATGCGAAACTGTTGTAACCGAAGTTATCATGCAGTTTTATAAAAGTACTAGGAGCATATCGTTTCATGATCCTTTATTTTTCCCGTTTGGATAACGTAAATGCTTGACGGAAATCTTTTAACGTTCTAGACGGACCGTACATGAGGACGCCGCCGCGATAAATGCGTGCACCTAACAACGCTAAAGCGATAATCGCCGCAATTAATAATCCGAGAGAAAGGAGTAATTCCCATAAGGCGACATCGAGCATTCCGACACGTAAAAACATAATCATCGGCGAGAAAAATGGAATGAACGACGTAATCGTAATAAACTTCGCTTCCGGATTCCCTAGGCCGAAAATAGCGATGAAAAAGGCAAGCATAATTAATATGACCATTGGCATTAATAAATGTTGTACATCTTCGACACGACTAACAAGTGAGCCAAGCATGGCAGCAATCGTCGCATAGAGCAAATAGCCAAGAATAAAAAAGAGGATGGCGTATACGTAAATCGCAATCGATACATCTTGTAAGCCAAACATGTCCATCACTTCGACAGTTATTGCACCTTTTCTCGTTTGGAGAAGACTTGCACCGACTGCAAAAAATAATATTAATTGTGTTAAACCTAAAAGGGCGATCCCGATAATTTTCGCAAACATATGAATAACGGGTGGAGCGCTAGAAATAAGTAATTCCATTACGCGAGACGATTTTTCTGTCGCAACGTCCATCGCAATCATTTGCCCGTAAATGATGACAGCTAAATAAAGAACGAATAGCATGATGTAAACGATACCTCGCGTTTGATTTAATTCTTCATCTGTTTTCGATGTAACATCGAGTGCCACTTTTTCAAACGATACATCGGTAAACATTTTTTGCATTTCCGCTTCGTCAATTCCTAACTGTTCCGTAACGAGAACTGTTTTTATTTGATTTAATTGTTGTTCGATCTCCATTTCTGTAAAAGAAACAGAGGCACTTTTTTCAAAATATGTTGCTTCTGGTAACCCATCATCATCCGTTCTTAGGACGAGTAATCCATCGTACGTGCCTTCGCGGACAGCCTCTTTTCCATTCGTAATCGTATCTTCATACAATGTGACAAGCACGTCGTCCTTCGTTTGTGAAAAGGCGTCTTGTAATAACGGATACAACTGTTCTGTCTCATCGATGACGATGACTTCTTTTTCTTCATCTGAGCTAGAAAATAGTTTGATAATCGATTCAATGTTTGCCGCTCCGATAATAAAAAGTAGTGTGATGATCGTTGATATGATGAAAGCTTTCGACTTAATACGTGAGACGTACGTATGATGTAAAACGATCCAAAACTTATTCATAGCTTTCACCTACCTTTTCAATAAAAATATCGTTTAAGCGTGGTTCTTCGATTTCAAACGATGTAACAGGGTAGTCAACTAACGCGCGATATATTTGTTGTGCAACTGTCTCTTCCACTATTTGTACTTCACAACCTTGCGCTAACTGTTTATAACGAATGACACCATCTACTTGTTTTAAAAAAGAAAGGTCTCCCGTAGCACGAACGATCACATTACGCTTTCGATACGAACGTTTTATGTCTGCTAAATTACCTTGTACGACAGCGTTTCCATCACGTAAAATACAGACGTTTTCACATAGTTCCTCCACGTGTTCCATTTGGTGGGAGGAAAAGACGATCGATGTGCCTGCATTTTTTAAGTCGAGCACCGCTTCTTTTAACATTTCTACGTTAATTGGATCAAGTCCAGAGAACGGTTCATCTAAAATGAGTAAGCGTGGTTTATGTAACACTGCACAAATAAATTGAATTTTTTGTTGATTTCCTTTCGATAACTCTTCTACTTTTTTATGGACGTAATGACTGATTTGAAATCGATCGAGCCACCTCGCAATTTCCGCTTTCGCCTGCTGGACGGTCATTTGTCGTAACTTACCAAAATAGACGAGTTGTTCTTCGACTTTTAACTTCGGATAGAGACCACGTTCCTCCGGCAAATAACCGATTAAGTGGCTTTTTGCATACGAAACCGGTTCCCCTTCCCACGTAATCGTTCCTGCAGTTTTATCTAATAATCCGAGAATCATCCGGAACGTCGTCGTTTTACCTGCACCATTTCCACCTAAGAAACCGAACAGTTCCTGTTCCGGTATGTCGAGATTTAAATTATTCACAGCAATATGTGAACCGAACTTTTTTGTCACGTTGCGTAACTGTAACACGTAAAACATCGCTCCTTTCATACGTTTTATGTACATATCCTTTTATTGTAAAGGAGATTTAGGACGATGTAAATGAGTAAATAAAACTGTTTGTCCCTATCACTTTTTTACGTAGCGGAGAACTGCAGTTTTTACGTTTGTAGACAACGCGTTTCGATCTGGAAATAATGTAGCTTTCATGGCATAATAAAAGAAAACTAGCTACGG
>Ga0209487_1002414_pt1 | contig 15195 bp, 15 predicted proteins | sample Poulit2012_FD_187524 | JGI IMG/M metagenome (GOLD analysis project Ga0209487, IMG submission 187524) | Agricultural soil microbial communities from Georgia to study Nitrogen management - Poultry litter 2012 (SPAdes) (version 2) | ecosystem: Environmental > Terrestrial > Soil > Agricultural land... | reverse complement strand
GCGGTGCGGTCGATGGTGTGTCGGCGGGGACGGGAGGCGCGATCGGTGGTCTCCTCCGAGCCGCCACCCCACAGCGAGGTGAGTCTGCCCACCAGCGACTCCACCAGGCCGGGGCCCGCCGGGGCGGCCGGGGCGGCCTCGTCGGGCGTCTCGGCGGGCCCCGCGCCGTGTCCCAGCGCGGCGAGCAGCCACCGGATCGCCCCGATGACCAGCACCACCGCGGAGGTGAACAGCATCAGCGGAAACCGTTCGATGAGCGGATAGCCGCAGTTGATCAGCAGGTTTTTCAACCCGGAGACGTTCGCGCCGTGGAACAGGAAATAGGCGCCCGGCACGCTGCAGAACAGAAGCAGCGGTGGCTGGATCACCGCGGTGAACAGCCCCGACTGCTGGACCGCGAGGACCGCGACGACACAGCCGAGCGCATAGAGCGCGGCGAACACGGTGGTCAATTGCTTGTCGCCGGCGGCGGCGTCGACGGCGAACCCGACGGTGGTCAACGCGACCGCGAGCACGATCGCTCCCCACCACGGCACCCCCGCAATACCGGGATGCGCAGAGCGGTGCTCGGCGCTCACCGCCCACCGGGCACGCTGTGCTGACACAGGTCGACCGTACCGGCTGCGGATGTCGGCGCGGCGACAGCACGCCTGCGGTGTGGCGCACAGTCTCGGGGTCGGCGGCCGCCCACGGCGCGGTTCGCACCGATAGACTCTCGTGCCTGTGAGTCTGAGCCTGGGGATCGTGGGACTGCCCAACGTCGGAAAATCAACGCTGTTCAACGCGTTGACCCGCAACAACGCGCTGGCGGCCAACTATCCGTTCGCCACCATCGAACCCAACGAGGGGGTGGTGCCGCTTCCGGACTCCCGGCTGGCGACGCTCGCGGAGATTTTCGGATCGCAGCGCATCCTGCCCGCCCCGGTGACGTTCGTCGACATCGCCGGCATCGTCAAGGGCGCCTCGGAAGGGGCGGGGCTGGGCAACAAGTTTTTGGCCAACATCCGCGAATGTGACGCGATCTGCCAGGTGGTGCGGGTCTTCGCCGACGACGACGTGGTGCACGTCGACGGCAAGGTCGACCCCGCCTCCGACATCGAGATCATCGCCACCGAGTTGATCCTGGCCGACCTGCAGACCCTGGAGCGTGCCCTGGGCCGGCTGGAGAAGGAGGCCCGCACCCACAAGGACCGCCGCCCGGTGTACGAGGCGGCGCTCGCCGCCCAGCAGGTGCTCGACGGCGGCACCACGCTGTTCGCCGCCGGCCCGGCCGCGGTGGACACCACGCTGCTGCGGGAGCTGAACCTGCTGACCACCAAACCGTTCCTGTATGTGTTCAACGCCGACGAGACGGTGCTCACCGACGCGGCGCGCATCGCCGAGCTGCGCGAGCTCGTCGCCCCGGCCGACGCGGTGTTCCTCGACGCCAAGATCGAAGCCGAGCTGGCCGAACTCGACGACGAGTCGGCGCTGGAGCTGCTGGAGTCGATCGGGCAGACCGAGCGCGGCCTCGACGCGCTGGCGCGCGCCGGGTTCCACACCCTGCAGCTGCAGACCTACCTGACGGCCGGGCCCAAGGAGGCCCGCGCCTGGACGATCCGCCGCGGCGACACCGCACCGAAGGCGGCCGGGGTGATCCACACCGACTTCGAGAAGGGCTTCATCAAGGCCGAGGTGGTCTCCTTCGACGACCTGGTCGCCGCCGGGTCGATGGCCGCGGCCAAGGCCGCCGGCAAGGTCCGCATCGAGGGCAAGGACTACGTGATGGCCGACGGGGACGTGGTGGAGTTCCGGTTCAACGTCTAGGGAGCCGATCCACCCCCGGGGGATTCTGCTGGGGCTTCATCGCCCTTGGAGATCACGCAGAATGAGCGCGCCGCGGCGATCGCAGGCTAACGTGCGCAAGGGTGCTTGGGTAAGGCCGTCGGTGTGCGCCTCCACGGAACCGCCGGGGACGCCTCTCGTGCGGGCAACCGGTGAAAAGCTCGCCGCGCTCGCCGACGCCCTGCGCCGTCGCGCCGACATCGAGCCCCCCGCGCCTCCCGGCTCTGACACGCCGGGCCCACGAAGGAGACCACTTGGCAGCCCCCGACACGCATCCGGCGACGACCACCGCCGAGGTGTCCTCCCCGAGCGCGGGCCGCCCGCCGCGTGCGGGGCTGACGATCGGCATCCTGGTGCTGGCGGCCTTCACGATGTTCCTCAACGAGACCGTGCTCGCCGTCGCGCTGAAGACCCTCAGCGAGAACCTCGCCCTGCCGATATCGACCGTGCAGTGGGTGACCAGCGTCTTCCTGCTCACGATGGCGGTGGTCATCCCCATCACCGGATATCTGCTGCAGCGGTTCAACGAACGTCAGGTGTTCTTCGCCTCCACCGGGCTGTTCTCGATCGGCACCCTCGTGTGCGCGGTGGCCCCCGGCATCGAGGTCCTCATCGTCGGCCGTGTCCTGCAAGCCGGCGGCACCGCGCTCATCATGCCGTTGCTGATGACGACGGTCATGCGGCTGATCGCCCTCGGGCGGCGGGGAACCGTGCTCGGCACGATCACGATCGTGATCGCCGTCGCGCCGGCGCTCGGGCCGACGGCCGGCGGGTTCGTGCTCGGATCGCTGAGCTGGCGCTGGCTGTTCTGGATCGTCCTGCCCATCATGCTCACCGTGATCATCGTCGGAGCGGTCGCCCTGCGGCCCGCCCACCCGGGTGCGCGCTCGGTGCTCGACGTGGCCTCGATCCCGCTCGTCGCCGTCGGCTTCGGAGGACTCGTCTACGGACTGTCCGCCATCGGCGAGTCGAACGGGGGCATCGACCTCACCGCCGTCGCGGCGCTGCTGTTCGGGCTCGTCGCGATCGGCGGATTCATCGCGCGCCAGCTGCGCCTGCAGAGGCACGGTCGCGCACTGCTCGACCTGCGGGTCTTCACCCATCAGCGGTTTCGGGTCGGGGTCGGCGTCGTCGGCCTGCTGTTCGTCTGCCTGCTGGCGGTCAGCGCGGTGCTCCTGCCGATCTACCTGCAGACGGTGCTGGGGCGGACCCCGATGGCCACCGGGCTGGTCCTGCTTCCCGGCGGGCTCGCGCTGGGTCTTCTGGGGCCGGTCGTCGGTCGGGTCTACGACAGGGTCGGTGCACGGGCCCCGGTCATCGCCGGCACAGCGGTGACGACCGCGGCTTTGGGCATGCTGGCCCTGCTCGGCGAGGGCACACCGGTGTGGTTCGTCGTGACGGCGAACCTCGCGCTCATGATCGGGATCAGCGGCGTGATGACCCCGCTCAACACCGACGCGCTCTCGGCGTTGCCCGAACACCTCTACTCCCATGGTGCTGCGATCCTCACGACCGTCCAGCAGGTGGCCGGGACGATCGGCATCGCCCTGTTCGTCACCATCGCCACGCGGGCGTCGCGCAGTCTCGCCGAGGCGCCGGATGTGACCGGACTGCATCGCGCCTTCGCCGCGATGGTGTTGTTCGGCCTCGCCGCGCTGGCGCTCTCCTTCTGTGTTCGCCGTCCTCGGCCCGGTTCAGTCGGCGCCGATGAACGGTGAGACCCGATCAGCGCGGCGACCCGCCGTGTGCCGGATACGTCACCGGGGTGAGTCGTTTCGGTGACCTGACCGCGACGGGGGAGCGGGAGGCTGGTCGTCGTGGCGGTGATTGAGGCGATCTATCTGGTGGCGGCGATGCTGTGGATCGTCGTGGTGCTGGCGGCTGTGGCAATCGGAGGCCGCTACCTGCTGAAGTTGCGGGCCAGGCGGCGTCGGGTGAACCGGCTGATCAACAGTGTGCGCCTGCCCGTCGGGCGCGCCGTCGGCCCGTACCGCGCCGCCGCGGTGCGCAGCGCAGCGCTGCTGCTGCGGGTGGCCGTCGACGTCCGAGAGGCGGCGAACCCCGACCGCCCGGGTGGTCGCCGAGCCCGACCGCCGATGCTCACCCGCTAGCCGCCGATGGTGACTGAGATCGACAGCGTAGCGGCGAAAACCGGCCATATTGGACGCTCAGTGTCCACCTGGCTGTCGATTTCAGCAGCCACCCCGAATCCCGGGGCGCCGGCGACCGGCGTGGCCCGCCGAACCCGCCGAATCGGCAGCCGAGACAGAATCCGGGTGAGGCAAAACCGCGCACCGCGCCGCGCGACGCCGGGCGGAGCTCTGCCACCAGCAGAAATGCACCCCGCTTCGCCTCGACGGCGCCGCGGCGGGGCCGCGGCGGGGCCACCGGCGCCCCGGCGCGCACCGAGGTCGACCCGCTAGTGTCGCCCTCGGGCGAAGGGAGCCAACCATGACCACCTCCACCGGCCATCTCAACGACCTGATCGCCGCCACCGACGCGGCGATCAGCGCCGACCCGGCCAATGCCGACGCGGTGTTCCGGGCCCAGGCGATCGCCCACGATGCGGTGGCCAGCACGGTCACCCTGGGGCGCTACCGGGTCGAGGTCGACGAGCCGCCGGCCCTCGGCGGGGACGGCGCCGCCCCCAACCCGGTCGAGTACTACCTCGCCTCGCTGCTGTCGTGCCAGATCGTCACCTGGCGGTTCTGGGCGCAGAAACTCGGCATCGCCGTCGAGGACATCTCCGCGAGCGCGGAGGGCGATCTCGACGTGCGCGGCTTCTTCGGCCTCGACGATGCGGTGCGCCCGGGCTTCAGCGCGGTGCGGGTGGCGGTCACCGTGACCGGTCCCGAACCCGAGGAGCGCTACCAGGAGCTGCTGGCGGTGGTGGAGAAGCACTGCCCGGTGCTGGATCTGACGCTGAACCCGACCGCGGTGCACACCACCGTGGCCAAATCCGGCCGCTGACGGCTCACCGCGGCAGCAACTCCAGAAACGCCCGGGCCACCGGGTTGCTGGGTTCGCGGGTGCGCGCGGCCAACGCCAACCGGCGACTCGGCGGCGCCCCGCCCTGCCCTGGGCCGGGCCCGAGCGGGTGCACGCCGATCACCGGCAGGCCGCTGCGGCGCGCGACCGGCTCGGGCACCACGGCGATCCCCAGCCCGTGGCGCACCAGGCTCAGCGCCTGGTCCATCTGGCTGGTCCGAAACGCGATCCGGCGGGTCACCTCGGCCGCGGTGAACAACGCGGCCACCGCGGTCTGCAGCCCCAGACCGGCCTGGAACTCCACGAACGGCTCGGCGGCGAGGTCGGTCAGCCGCACCCGGGCGCGCCCGGCCAGCCGGTGGTCGGGACCGACGACGACCACCAGCGTCTCCGGGTAGTCGCGCAGCGACACCAGCCCCGCCGGCAGCGGCGTGGCATCCAGGGCGACGAACGCCAGGTCGAGCTCGCCGGCCTCCAGCACGTCCAGCAGGTCACGGGTGGGGGCCTCGCGCAGCACCACCTGCACGGCCGGGTGGCGCTCGTGCAGCCGGGCGATGGTGGCGGGCAGGTCGACCGCGGTGAAGGTCTGCACCACCCCCAGCGCCAGCATCCCCGCGTCGGCGCCGCGCAGCGCGGCGATCGCGCTCTCGGCGCCCGCCGCCTCCCGCAGCATCCGGCGGGCGTGGCCGAGCAGCACCCGCCCGGCGGCGGTCACCACCACCGAGCGGGTGGTGCGCTCGAACACCGGCAGGCCCAGGTGGCGTTCCAGGGCCCGGATCGAGGCGCTGAGCCCGGATTGGGAGATCGCCAGGGCGTCGGCGGCGCGCGTGAAATGGCCCACGTCGGCGACGGCGACGAAGTGGCGCAGCTGCCTGAGCTCCATGAATCGATCATAGTGATCAATCAAAGAAGAATAAGTTGTTTTACATCTCATTAACCGGTGCCGATCATGGAAGCCATGTCTTCCCCCGCGGCGCCCCGGCGCATGGACCGGCGGCTGGTGCTGGTCATGGCGCTGATCACCGGGCTGGTGGTGGCCAACAGCTACTACGCCCAACCGCTGGTCAGCACCATCGCCGCCGAGTTCGGCGCCTCGACCACCAGCGTCGGGCTGATCGTCACGGCCAGCCAGGTCGGATATGCCATCGGCCTGGCGCTGCTGGTGCCGCTCGGTGACCTGATGGAACGGCGACGGCTGCTGACGGTGATGCTGCTGGGCACCGCGGTGTGCCTGGTGGGTATGGCGTGCGCGCCGAACTGGCCGGTGCTGGCCGGCGCGGCGATCCTGGTCGGGCTGGGCTCGGTGGTCGGGCAGGTGCTGGTGCCGTTCGCCGCCACCCTGGCCTACGAGGAGGAACGCGGCCGGGTGATCGGCAGCGTGATGACCGGCCTGCTGCTGGGCATCCTGCTGTCCCGGGTGGCGGCCGGGCTGATCGCCGGGGTCGCCGGATGGCGGGCGGTGTTCGTCGTCGCGGCGGTGCTGATGCTGGTCTGCTGCGCGTTGGTGCGCACCCTGCCGGTGCGGCCCCCCGACGTCCAGATGGGGTACGCGCGCCTGCTCGCCTCGGTGATCGCGATCGTGCGCGAAGAACCGGTGCTGCGGCTGCGCATCGTCTACGGGATGGCGACCTACGCCTGTTTCGGGGTGTTCTGGACCAGCATCGGGTTCGTCCTGGCCGGCGGGGTCTACGGCTGGTCGGATACCCAGATCGGGTTGTTCACCCTGTTCGGGGTGGCCGGTGCGGTCGCGGCGAAGTTCGCCGGCGCGCTGGCCGACCGCGGCTACGCGCGGTGGCAGACCGGGGTGTTCGTGGCGGTGACCGCGGCGAGTTTCCTGCTGCTGTGGATCGGCCAGACCCAGGTGGTGGCGATGGCGGTCGGGGTGGCGCTGCTGGATCTGGGCATCCAGGGCACCCACATCAGCAACCAGAGCATCTTCTACCCGCTGCGCCCGGAGGCCCGCAGCCGCCTCAACACCGCGTACATGACCAGCTACTTCGCCGCCGGCTCGCTGGGCAGCGTGGCCTCGGCGATCGTCTACGGCGCCTTCGGCTGGGGCGCGGTCTGCCTGCTCGGTGCGGCGTTGCCGGTGATCGGGACCGCGGTGTGGGTCGTCGAGATGCTGCGCTCGGGCGACCCGGCCGATGCAGCCAACGCCGCCAACGCCGCCGAGCCGGCCGACTCAGTCGAGCAGGACCTCGATCTCGCGGCCGAGCTGATACCCGGCGGTGAGCGGGAGGATGTCGCCGCTCCAAAATGATCCGGGGTCAAACCAGCTGGACTCCTTGTCGGTGGCGATCAGCCCCATCTCCTCGTAGGTGATGGCCACCGTCTCGGCGCAGTAGGCGGTCTGCAGGCCCACCGTGCGCCGGTGTTCCCGGCGCCGCCGACCGACCTCGCGCACCTTGCGGTCGAGCACCGGGATGCCGCGGGTCCAGTCGGCCGCGCTGGGCAGCCGCCCGCGAAACCAGCGTGCGGTCAGCCGCGCCGTCGACGGGAACGGGGTGCCGTCCATGCGGGCGATGACCTGCAGCAGTCGGTCCTCCTGCTCCCGGCCGGCGTACGGGGTGAGCTGACGCAGCCAACACCGCTGGCCGTAGCCGCGCACCCACTGCTCGACCGACTCGCGGGCGTCGTTGAGCTGCACCCCGCGGTGGTGGGTCCCGGTCCACACGTCGAGCAGCTTCTGGCCGAGCTCGGCATGCCACATCAGCGGGGGCAGGTCGTCGATGGCCACGGTCATCCCGACGTGGTTCACCGGGGCGTTCGACAGTGCCCGGATGGCCCGGTCCGGGCCGGAGTGGCCGCGGAACAGCCAGACGTCGCCGGTGCGGGTCGCGTCGAGGGCCTGAGCCAGGCTCACCGTGTGTGCGGTCACGACAGCACTGTAGACACACGGCGGGCAGACTGTCGGCATGCGCAACTTCTGGAAATGGCTGGGGTTGGCCGGTGTCGTCGGTGTCGCGGCCGGCGGGGTGCTGGTCGCCCGCGACCAGCGGCGTCGCAAGTCCTATACCCCCGAGGAGATCCGCTCCCGGCTGCACCAGCGGCTCGCCGAGTCCGAAAAGCGCTAGTAGCCGACCGGGTACAGGCGGTGCCGGCCGCTGAATCCCTTCAGCTCGGTGTCGATGCCCGGGCCGATCTCGACGTCGTCGCATTCGGCGACCGCGTCGCGCACCGGGGCGCTGAGCAGGATCTCGCCGCCGTCGGCGTGGCCGGCCACCCGGGCGGCCATCGCCACGTTGCGGCCGAACAGGTCGTCGCCGCGGCGCACCGACGGGCCCAGATGCATCCCGATGCGCACCCGGATGTCGCGACCGGACTTCGTGCGCTGCCCGCGGCGCAGCGCCTGCTGGACGGCGACCGCGCAGCGCACCGCCGGCTCGGGCCGGGCGAACGCGATCATGAACCCGTCGCCTTGGCCCTTGACCACGTGCCCGTCGTGGTCGGCGACCAGACGCCGGATCAGCTTGTCGTGCGCGGCGATCAGTTTCACCCAGGCGCGGTCCCCGATCTGCTCGTTGAGCGCGGTGGACTCCTCGATGTCGGTGAACAGGATCACCACGCTGCCGTCGCGGGTGAGCCGGGCCAGGTCGGGTTGTTCGACCTGCGCCCAGCCGGCCAGGTCCTCGATCGAGGACCGCACCGCGGCGCCGAGCCCTTCGGTGCGGACCCGATTGGCGGTCTGCCACACCGTTTTGACCGCCTCCCGGCCACCGGTGAGCAGCATGGTGCGGGTGTCCAGGCGCCGGCGCAGCCGTTCGGTCTCGGTCTCGGTGGCGGCCAGCCGCCGGGTGTGGATGCGCCACAGCACGACCAGTGCGATCGCCTCGGCCACCGCGATCGCGGCCAGCACCCACAGCGCGACCACCATGGCTCAGCCGTGCGGCCGGGACACGAAGTCGACCACCGCGGCGCTGAACGCGTCGTTGTCGTCGCCGGCGGCGGTGTGCCCGGCGTTGCCGAGTTCGACGAACTCCGCGGCGGGCACCTTCGCCAGAAAATCCTGCACCCCGTCGGTGCTGACCACGTCGGAGAGCTTGCCGCGGATGAGCAGGATCGGGATGGTCAGACCCTGGGCGGCGCGTTCGAGTTTCTCGGTGCGCAGCGCCGGATCGTCGCCGGGTTTGGTCAGCAACGCCGGATCCCAGTGCCAGTACCAGCGTCCGTCGCGCCGGCGCAGGTTCTTCTTCAGGCCGTCGGGGCTGCGCGGGCGGTCCCGGTGCGGCAGATAGGCGGCGACCGCGTCGGCGGCCTCCTCCAGCGTGGCGAACCCGTCGACGTGACGAAACATGAACTCCCGGATCCGTGCGCTGCCGCTCTTCTCAAACCGCGGCACGACGTCGACGAGCACCAGTCTGCGCACCACCTGCGGGCCGGCCTGTTCGGCGGCGAGGATCGCGGTGAGCCCGCCCAGGCTCGCCCCCACCAGCGCCACCGGCCGCCCGATGCCGGTCAGCACCGCGGCCACGTCGGCGGCCAGGGTCTCGATCGCGTAGTCGGCGCCGGGGGAGCGGTCGGAGTCGCCGTGGCCGCGGGTGTCGAGGGCGACCACATGGAAACCGCGGTCGGCGAGCACCTGGCCGGTGCGTTTCCAGGAGAACCGGTTCTGCCCGCCGCCGTGCAGCAGCAGCACCGTGGGCAGCGCCGCGTCGACCGGGTCGGCGTTCCACTCGTCGGCGGTCAAGACGATGCCGTCGACACCGGCATACTGGGTGGTCTGCGGCGCACTGGACATTCGCCCACCGTAGCGCCGCGGGGCGGTGCGGATGCCGGCCGGTGGCCGACCACGTAGGTTGGGGGACGACCGTATGGCACCGGATCGTGATGGCAGAGATGACTGAACCCGACTGGATCGACGTCGACACCCCCGAGGTGAGCCTGAAGGCGCTGTCGTGGGGTCCCGCCGAGGCGCCGATTGCGCTGTGCCTGCACGGATTTCCCGACACCGCCTACGGCTGGCGCAAGCTGGCGCCCCGGCTGGTGGAGAACGGCTGGCGGGTGGTGGCCCCGTTCATGCGCGGCTACGCCCCCTCGGGGATCGCGCGCGACGGGGCCTATCACGTGGGCGCGTTGATGGCCGACGCGCTGCGGGTGCGGGAGGCGGCCGGCGGCACCGACCGCGACGTGGTGATCGGCCACGACTGGGGCGCGATCGCCGCCAGCGGGCTGGCCGCCGTGCCGGAGAGCCCCTTCGCCAGGGCCGTGATCATGTCGGTGCCGCCGGTGGCGGCGTTCCGGTCGCCGGGCGGGCTCACCGACCGGGCCCGGTTGCTGAGCCTGCTGCCCGCCCAGATGCTGCGCAGCTGGTACATCGGGTTTTTTCAACTGCCGTGGCTTCCGGAGCGCTCCGCGGCCACGGTCGTGCCGCGGTTGTGGCGGCGCTGGTCGCCCGGCTACGACACCACCGAGGCCGCCGAGGATCTGCGTCACGTCGACGCGGCGATCGGCAGCCCGCAGAGTTGGCGTGCCGCGCTGGGCCCGTATCGCGCCACCATCCGCGGCTCCCGCCCGCCGGCGCCCTACGCCGCGCTGCACCGGCATTGGATGAGCCCGCCGCGGCTGCCCAGTCTGTATCTGCACGGCCGCGACGACGGCTGCATGTCCGCCGCGTTCGCCTCGTGGGCGGGTCCGGTGCTGCCGCCGGGCAGCGACGTGGCGATCATCGAGCACGCGGGCCACTTCCTGCAGCTGGAACAACCCGAGCGGGTCGCCGAGGTGGTGCTGCCGTTCCTCGGCGCCACCGGGTGAGCCGACCCCATCGGTGACGCGTGCCCACCACGCCGATGACCCCGGTCGACGCCCAGTTCTATTGGATGTCGGCGATCTTGCCCAGCGACCAGTTCCTGTTGTACGCGTTCGCCGGGGAGCCCCCCGATTTCGACGCCGCCGTCGCCGCGGTGCGCCGGCGTGCGCAGAGTTGCCCGGCGTTGACGGTGCGCCTCGACGACCGCGGCGTGTTGACCTACCCGCGGTGGGTGAGCGCGGATCCGCCGTCGCCGCGGGTGCATGATCTGAGCCGGCCGCACTGGGCGCAGTGCCTGCAGACGGTGGCGCGGCTCGGCGAGGACCCGGTGGACGCCACGGTGTCGCCCTGGCGGCTGCACCTGTTCCCCGGTGTGCGCGACCTGCCCGCCACCGGGGGCACCGGCACCGTCGCGGTCCTGCAGGTCGCCCACGCGCTGGCCGACGGCGCGCGGGCGACCCAGTTGGCGTCCTGGCTGTTCGGCCGGCCGGCGCCGGTGCCGGCGGTCACCGCCCACCGGCGCGGATGGCTGCCGTGGCGGGCGCTGCAGGCCGCCCGGGCCCATCGTCGCCTCGATCACGACATCCGATCCGGGGCGCTGGCCCCGCCGGCCGAACCGCGCCCGGCGCTGGTGACCAACAGCCGGCCGAGCGCACCGCCGGTGCTGCGCACCCTGGTGCGCCGTCGTGATCAGCTGGGCGGGCCGACGGTGACCGTGGCGGTCCTGGGCGCGGTGGCCACGGCGCTGACCCGCCAACTCGGTGCGGTCATCGACACCCTGGGCGCGGAGGTGCCGATGGCCAAACCGTTTGCCCGCCATGCCAACAACCATTTCCACAACGTGGCGGTCGGCTTACATCCCCGGTTGTCGCCCCCGGAACGGGCCCGGCGCATCGCCGCCGACCTGGCCGCGGGCCGGGCGCGCGCCGACCATCCGGCCACCGTCGCGGCCAACCGGGCGTTCGCCACGGTACCGGCCGCACTGCTGCGCTGGGGGGTAAGCCGCTTCGACCCCGATCTGCGCTCGGAGTCGGTGGCCGGCAACACCGTGGTCTCCAGCGTGCACCGCGGGCCCGCCGATCTGCGCTTCGGCACGACGCCGGTGGTGTTGACCTCCGGCTATCCGGCGCTCTCCCCGATGATGGGGCTCACCCACGGGGTGCACGGCATCGGCGACACCATCGCGATCAGCGTGCACACCGCCGCCCCGGCGATCGTCGACGTCGACGCCTACCTTGAGCACCTCGACGCGGCCCTGACGCGGCCCTGACGCCGCCCTGAGGCCGGGCGGCCCCGACGCGGGGGCGAGGGGCCGCACCGTGGGCGACGGCAGTCGATACGGTGGGGACCATGACAGCCGACATTGCGATCCTGATCCTGCGACTGCTGCTGGGTTTGACCCTGGCGGCCCACGGGCTGAACAAGTTCTTCGGCGGCGGGCGCATCCCCGGAACCGCGGCCTGGTTCGAGAGCATCGGGATGAAGCCCGGCAAGCTGCATGCGATGGCCGCCGCCGGCGCGGAGACCGCGGCCGGACTGGGCCTGGCCGCCGGGCTGCTCACGCCGGTCACCGCGGCCGGATTCGTCGCGTTGATGGTGGTGGCGGCGTGGACGGTGCACCGCGGCAACGGCTTTTTCATCACCAACCAAGGCTGGGAGTACAACCTGGTGCTGGCGGTGGCGGCGGCCGCGGTGGCGATGCTCGGTGCCGGCCGGTACAGCCTCGATCACCTGATCTTCGGGCACAGCTGGGCGCCGGGGTGGTGCGGGCTGGCGATCGCGCTCGGTCTGGGTCTGGTCGGGGCGATCGGCCAACTGGCGATCTTCTACCGCCCGCCGGCCCGGTAGCGCCCGGCGGGGGGCTCAGCCCGCCGCGTACGGCAGGTCGCTGCTGGTGTTCGGGTCGGCGACCACCCGCCGGCCCAGGTAGGGGAAGGCCCGCTGGGGGCAGGCCGGCCGCGGGCAGATCTTGCAGCCCGCCCCGATCGGGACCGCGGTGTCCGGGTCGTCGAGGGCCACCCCGGTGGAGTAGATCAACGCCGGCGCGTGCGCCAGGTCGCAACCGAGCCCGATGGCGAACCGTTTCTGCTGCCCGAGATAGCCGCGTCCGTCGGGCTCGGTGGTCTTGGCCAGCCAGAAATACGATCGCCCGTCGGGCATCTCGGCGACCTGGGTGATGATGCGGCCCGGCTGGGCGAACGCGTCGTGGACCACCCACAACGGGCAGCTGCCGCCGACCCTGCTGAAGTGAAACGCGGTCGCCGACTGGCGTTTGGACAGATTGCCGGCGCTGTCGGCGCGCACGAAGATGAACGGCACGCCCTGTAGGCGGGGCCGCTGCAGGGTGGACAACCGGTGGCACACCGTCTCGAAGCCCACCTCGAAACGGCGCCCCAACAGATCGATGTCGTAGCGTAATTCCGTTGCCGCCCGGTGGAAATGGCGATACGGCAGCAGGAAGGCCCCGGCGAAATAGTTGGCCAGACCGATGCGGGCCACCTCGCGGGCCTCCGCACTCAGCTGGTCGTCGGTGGCGATGATCGCCGCGATCAGCTCCGCCTGGGTCAAAAGAGCCAACTGGGTCGCCATCTGGAACGCGCGCTGCCCCGGCAGCAGCCACTGGGCGATGCGCAGCACCCGGGTGTCGGGATCGTAGTGGCGTTTGGTGCGTTCACCGAGGTCGCTGTCGACGCTGACGGTGACGTCGTGGCGCTCGGCCATCAAAGCGGTCAACTGGGCGTCGAGGCCCCCGATGCGCATGCCGTTGTCGACGAACATCGATTCGGCCGCGACGTCGAGGTCGCCGATGTAGTTGTTGCGGTCGTAGAAGAAGTCGCGCACCTCTTCGAACGGCATCGGCCCGCCCAGCGGGGTCGACGTGTCCGCCGAGGCCCGCGACCGGTAACCCTCCAGCTCCTCGGTGGCGTCGCGCAGCCGCCGGTGCAGGGTCAGCACACTGCGGCCGATCTCGGGCATCCGGGCGGCCAGCTGCTCGAGCTGGCCGCCGCTGGGAGCCGGCTCGGCGCCGCTGGTGGCGAACACCTCGGCCAGCTCGGCGATGAGCCGCGCATCGGTGTCGGGGGAGAAGTAGTGCGCCGGCAGATCGAAACGCTCGGTCAACACCAGCAGCACCGAGACCGTCAGCGGCCGCTGATCGTTCTCCAGCTGGTTGACGTAGCTGCTCGACAGATCGAGCGCCTTGGCCAGTGCCAGCTGGGTCAGGCCGCGCTCCTCGCGCAGCCGCCGCAGCCGGGCACCGGCATACATCTTCGCCACGGCTGACACCGTACCGCGCACCAGGTTCGCAACGTTCGCAATATCCGGGGGCTCGGGACGCAGAACTCCGCATATCCAGGGTCTTTTGCCGCCACCGGATTGTGCATAGTGTGTGAATTATGTTGACCCATTCCGTACGCACCCGCCGCAGCGCCGAGGAGTTCCCGCGCACCGAACAGCTTGCCTGGAAAATCGCCGAGGTGGCCGCCGACCCGGTGGCCGTCGAGGACGCGACCGCGGACATGGTCATCAACCGGGTGCTCGACAACGCGGCGGTCAGCGCCGCCTCGGTGCTGCGCCGGCCGGTGACCGTCGCCCGCGCCCAGGCGCTGGCGCATCCGGCCCCGACCGGCGGGGCCGGCGCCGCGGTCTTCGGCGTCGACGGCCTTCACGCACCGGAATGGGCCGCCTAGGCCAACGGGGTGGCGGTACGCGAGTTGGACTTCCACGACACTTTTCTGGCCGCCGACTACTCCCACCCCGGAGACAACATCCCCGCGCTGGTGGCCGTCGCCCAGCACCGCGGGGTGTCCGGCGCCGACCTGCTGCGCGGGATCGCCACCGCCTACGAGGTGCAGATCGACCTGACCCGCGGAATCTGCCTGCACCAGCACAAGATCGACCACGTGGCGCATCTGGGCCCGTCGGTGGCGGCCGGGTTGGGCACCATGCTGGCGCTGGACACCGACACGATCTACCAGGCGATCGGGCAGGCGCTGCACCTGAGTACGGCCACCCGCCAGTCCCGCAAGGGGCTGATCTCGAGCTGGAAGGCGTTCGCCCCGGCCCACGCCGGCAAGATCGCGATCGAAGCGGTCGACCGCGCCATGCGCGGGGAGGGGGCGCCCGCGCCGATCTGGGAGGGCGAGGACGGGGTGATCGCGTGGCTGCTGGCCGGGCCCGAGCACACCTACGAGGTTCCGCTGCCGGCGCCCGGCGAGCCCAAGCGGGCGATCTTGGACAGCTACACCAAGGAGCACTCCGCGGAGTATCAGAGCCAGGCCCCGATCGATCTGGCCCGCCGGATGCGCCAGCGCCTCGGTGATCTGGACCAGATCGCCACGATCGTGCTGCACACCAGCCACCACACCCACTTTGTGATCGGCACCGGATCCGGCGATCCGCAGAAGTTCGACCCCGACGCCTCCCGGGAGACCCTGGACCACTCGCTGCCCTACATCTTCGCGGTCGCGCTGCAGGACGGCAGCTGGCATCACGAACGCTCGTATACCCCCGAGCGGGCCCACCGGCCCGACACCGTGGAGTTGTGGCACAAGATCTCCACCGTCGAGGACCCGGAGTGGACCCGCCGCTACCACTCCACCGATCCGGCCGAGAAGGCCTTCGGTGCGCGCGCGGAG
>Ga0209487_1002413_pt1 | contig 15197 bp, 15 predicted proteins | sample Poulit2012_FD_187524 | JGI IMG/M metagenome (GOLD analysis project Ga0209487, IMG submission 187524) | Agricultural soil microbial communities from Georgia to study Nitrogen management - Poultry litter 2012 (SPAdes) (version 2) | ecosystem: Environmental > Terrestrial > Soil > Agricultural land... | reverse complement strand
AGGTTCAGATGTACAGGTTCAGGTGCAAGTGGTATCCAGGATGATGGCTATGGAGAGCCATCGACGGCTAAACCTTTCTGGTCAATGAAATGCATCTTCAAAATGCTTGATATCGGGAGCTTCATCTCCTTTCTGAACAATGGAGATGACATCGAAGCGAGCCGGCACACCATCCATTCTTCTCTCATAGATCCATGCCTCAGCCGCTTTATAGATGTTCTTGATCTTCTCCTCGTCGACGTAATCCTCCGGATGACCAAAATTTGTGTCAGACCTCGATTTCACCTCCACAAAAATAATACAAGTCTGATCAAAAGCAACGATATCCACTTCGGCACGCTGGAAGAAGTAGTTGCGGTCCAACACGGTCCAGCCTTTTGACTCCAGATAGGCAGCAGCCAGCTCTTCGGCGTCCTGACCCCTGCCTCTTGCACTCTTTTTACTCATATCATGGTGTGTCTGATTTCTCTTCTGAACCTGATCCGGAGAGATCTTCCGGGGCTGAACCTGAAAAATCCTCTGAACCCTCTTCAATCCTGCCCGATGACCGGGGGCTCCCTCTCTTTGTCAATGACTGATGCGCTTCGGCCATTCTGACAAGCTGTTTCAGAAAACTGAGGTTCTTCTTGTTGATGTAGGGGAGCAGTGCCCGGGTGAAGCGCTCAAACATATCCAGAAATTCATTGAAGTTCCGGATCCGCTCACTGAACTCCTTCGCCTCTTCCAGCTGGGACTCCATCTGCTGGCAGTCCCGGCTCAACGCCTCCAGACTCTCCCTGATCGGTGCAATCTCTCTCTGCTGTCGTTCGCGGATCAGTGTCGAGACCAGGTTCCACACATCCTTCTCGGCTACAAAATAGTCTTTGCGCTGACCCTCATACTGGATCTTGTGGATCAGCTCCCACTGAAGCAGGTTGCGCAGGTTCATGTTGGCATTTCCGCGACTGATATCCAGCTCCTGCATAATGGTATCGGTGTCAAGCGGAGTGGTCCGGGCGTAGAGAAGGGCGTGTATCTGTGCCATGGTCCGGTTGATCCCCCAGGCAGACGCCATCTCCCCCCAGAGGTGGACGAAACGGTCGACTGCCTGGTGATATGGATCGGGACCTTGAGTCATCAGTCGCCGGCACTGCTTGCGGCTGATGAGGGTGCTGAAGAAGTATCGGCTGTGCCGCTGCTCCCTCCTGATGCGGAGCTGCCGGAACTGGTTCCGGAGCTTCCAGCACTGCTGCCAGAGGAGCCATTGCCTCCGGGTTTGGAGTCTTTGTAGTCGGTGACATACCATCCGTCACCCTTGTAGACGACACCACCGCCACCGGAGATCAGCCGGATCACCTTCTGACCTGTATCCGGGCACTTCTCCAGCGGTTTATCATTGATACCTTGACGGATCTCGAAGATAGAACCATCTTCCCGTCTATATTCATAGGTTGGCATAGCAATGTAATATTATATTTTACGTGATTACCGAACAGCCAGCATAATGCATGCCAACTCCGATAACAGGACGAATTGTCAACGATCCGATCGGATCAGACAGCGGTCTGTGCGCTAACTGGACCACTCCTGATAAGGGCCGGGCCAACTCTGAAAGCACGGTCACCAGGGAACGGATCAGATCGGATCCGCTGATTACGTCAGCTCTGCAAACCCTTTCTTAAGCCTTCTGACCGCCTCTTCAAGCTCCTCCATGGAGACCGCGTAACTGATTCTGAAACCACCCGGTTCACCGAAGGCATCTCCTGGAACCACAGCCACGCCATGCGTTTCAAGCAGGTAGATACAGAGATCGGTCGAGGTCTCTATCTTGGTTCCGTCCGGTGTGCGCCTGCCCAGGTAGGAGGAGCAGTCCGGGAAGACATAGAAAGCTCCGGAAGGTGTGAAACAGTTCAGGCCCGGGATCTCCAGAAGTGACTTGACCATGTAGTCGCGCCGCTCACGGAACGCATCCCGCATGGCATGAACATCGTCAAGGGATCCCTTGTAGGCCGCTTCACCCGCTCTTTGCGAGATGGAGGACGGTGCCGACGTCTCCTGGCTCTGGATCTTGCCCACGGCTGAGGCGATCTCGGCAGGTCCGGCCATGTAACCCAGTCGCCAGCCGGTCATCGCAAACCCTTTCGAAAATCCGTTGACGATGACCCCCCGCTCCTGAAGTTTCGGTTCAACCTGCAGAATGCTTACATGCTTCTCCTCAAATGAGATATACTCATAGATCTCATCAGAGATGACAACAATAGAGGGGTGCTCAACAAGGATGGCGGCGATCTCCTTCAGCTCCTCTTCGCTGTACATGGAGCCCGTCGGGTTGGAAGGGGAGCAGAGGATCAGAGCTTTGGTCTTGTCGGTGATCGCTGCTTTCAGATCTTCCGGCTTCAGCTTGTAGTTGTTGTCGATCGTTGTCTTCAGAGTGACAGGGGTTCCGCCGGCCAGCTTGACCATTGCCGGATAGGAGACCCAGTAAGGGGAGGGGATGATCACCTCGTCACCTTCACCGATAACGGCCATGATCGTCAGGTAGATCGACTGCTTGGCTCCATTGGAGGCGACAATCTGGTTGATACCATACTCCAGGCCGTTGTCGCGCTTCAATTTGGCAACGATCGCCTCCCTCAGCTCCACGGTTCCGGGATTCATGGTGTATCCGTGAACACCGTCCCTGATCGCCTCTATGGCCGCATCACAGATGTGTGCGGGGGTTTTGAAGTCCGGCTCACCGGCACTCAGTGAGATGATTGACTTGCCTTCACGCTTCAGCTCTTTGGCCTTTGACGTGATTTTCATTGTTTCGGAAGGAGAGAGATTCCTGGCCCTTGTAGATATCATATGCGGATCTGGTTCTGATTTGGAAAGAGAGGAGGAAAATAGGGAAAACCGTATCAGAATGCTACATAAGAGGGCTGCAACCCTTCCGGAAACCTGTAACCGCTCAGCTGTGGAAGCCGGTTATCTGTTCTGGTACTTCTCGTTGAGCGCCAGTGCCACACGCTCCGGCACAAATGAGGAGAGGTTTCCACCCCAGGCCGCGATCTCTTTAACGATAGACGCCGAGATGAAGGTGAGCTGTTCATCCGGCATCAGGAATACTGTGTCGATTTCTGGCGCCAGCCGCCTGTTGGTCAGCGCCATCCGGAACTCATATTCGAAATCTGAGAGCTGCCGGACACCGCGGATCAGTACCGATACCTCTTTTTTCCGGGCGAAATCGATCAGCAGGCCGGTAAACTCTTCAACCTCGATCTGATCCCTCCAGGGTTCATCTGCAATGGCCTCACGAATCAGGTCGACCCTCTCCTGCCCCGTGAAAAGGGATTTCTTCTGATTATTAACAGCGACCGTTACGATCACCTTCTCAAAGAGCCGGGTTGCCCGCTTCAACAGGTCAAGATGGCCGTTGGTAATCGGGTCGAAAGAACCGGGAAACAGGGCTGTTGTGCTCATGGCAAGCTATGGCTGTGAAATCGGGTTGGCTCCGCTTTTGGCTGAACCATTATTGTACTGAACCTGGTCTGCTTGATGGCTGAACCATCATTGTATTGAAGCTGATCTTCATAGTGGCTGAACCAGCTTTAGGGTGAACCTGATCCATCTTTGGATTGAACTGAATGCGGCTGAATCAGAACCTGTGACAGGCCTCTCAGGTTTTTTCTGAATCTACCGGTTGGTTCTGAAAGATGCTAACGATGGTTCGGCCATACGCCTTGGAGTAGAAGCAGTGGGGGTGACCGGCAAAGTCATATCTGCGGTCATGCTCAAGCACGAACCACCCTTCCGGATCGAGCCAGCCACCTTCCAGGACGGTTTCGACCATGTCGGTCATATAGGTGTAGTCGTAGGGCGGATCGCAGAAAATGAGGTCGAAGGGGACTGGAGTCTTCTTGAGGTACTCCTCAGCCGGGAGGTTCAGGATGGAGGTCTGGTGATCCACACCAAAGGTTTTCGAAAGCTTCTCGATCTGTCGGAGGTGCTCGTTGTTGCTGTCGACAAACAGTACCTGGTCAGACCCTCTTGAGATCGCTTCGAACCCCAGGTTGCCGCTACCAGCAAACAGATCGAGGACATGGGTTCCGTCAAAATAGCGCCTGGCATCGATCACAGAGAAGAGTGCCTCTTTGGCGCGGTCAGAGGTGGGGCGCAGCTCTCCCGTTTCAGGCACCGGAATCTTTCTCCCTTTCAGTTTGCCAGTGATAATTCTCATATTGTCAGGCTCTCCTCCCTGTCTGACAGATTGAGACTGAGAATCACCGCTGGAAACGCACTCTCCAGCCTGAATCCGTAGGTGGACTCCTCCGCACTCACCTTCATGGAGTCAAGCGAATTCATCAGTATCACTTCACCTGTAGATTCGAAGTGGGATCCGAGCAGTTCACTGATCTCCAGGCCGTACTGCCCATATATGTAGACCTGCTCATGAATGCCGTTCATCCAGCTCAGCTGAGTCGCATGCCAGTTCCAGAGGTATGGCAGGTCATCCGGAGACTCAAAACGGATAAAGGTGGTTCCCCTGAGTTTTCCCAGTAGAAACGATGAGATAGCCAGGTGGTCAGAATGGCAGTGGATCGTCAAGTAGGAGCCGCTGATGTCGGTATGCTGCTGCCACTCCATCCCCAATTCGAACTCACTGACGAAGTCAGCCTGGCTGAAGCCCAGTGAAAGCGCCCGGTAGTTGTCAGTAAAGTGGCGGTTCCGAAGCATCAGCAGGCGGAAGTCGGTGTTGCTCAGCCGGTGCCAGGTCGCCTCAATCTCTTCACGGGGGCGGCCGTCCATCAGGATAGAGATGTGGTCTTCACGCTCATCAGTGGTCTCATAGATCAGCCGCGGGCAGACACTCCAGCACTCATACACTGCAGGCGTCAGCAGGCGGATACTTTCACAAGGGAAGGTCTCTCTCAGTCGGGCTACAGAGCGTCTCAATCCGTTGAACGGTTCACCAGATGGTTCAGCAAATGCGGGGGGCACCCGGAAGTTGAAGTCGATCGATCCGATATGGAGCACCTGATTTACCGTCTCAGGTTCATTGACTGCATAGAACAGCTGGTGGTCGGCAAAACAGATGCCCAGACAACTACCCGGTGAAGCCATCTCAGTGCCAGTTCGGAGCGTTCAGCAGCGTTGTCCGTTCGAGGTCGCCGATCGCAAGATCGGAATCCTGGTCTTCAAGCAGGTAGATCTGTGGTCGCAGGGTGTCGTTAAGCGTGTATTGGAACTCGTTATGAGGAGGTCGTGGAGAGTATCTCAGTGAATCAGGATTATATTCAGACGGGGCCATCTCTTCAAACAGCTGGTCGCCCTGTGCTACCATGCGATCGTTGGTCTTGAGGAACTGAGTCAGAGAGTCCAGCCCCCCTTCTGTAGGAGGAAAGTTGCCATTTTCATTTCGGTACTGGATCAGGGCGTCTCGTACAAGGGTCATCCGGTGCTGAACCCGCTCGGTCATGTACTGCTCCTCAAGAACTTCCTGATAGGGGTCAACGATCGACCGATAGAGGTAGTAGCCGAGGAATATAATCACTACTCCAAGGACTACAGTTATTATTCTATTTCGAGTTTCTAGATCCATGATTTTCCAAAGTTATGATTCACAAAAGAAATGGGGAGCACCCTGCAAACGAAAGGAGAAAATAAACGCAGGCATGTAGATATGCAACTTTAGGTTTTTTTAGCCCCGGGAGCTCCAGAGGCTGCGGCAGAGTATGGAGGTGGTTTATGGAATGTGTATATTAATGATCGGCGAAGATTTCTGACCGGGCCCATCAGGGTGGTGTGCGTCACCGGCCTGTATGGCGGGCGGAGGCAACTCGGCTTCAGCCCTGGAGGATCTCTTCTGAACCGGAAACACGACTGAAAGCAGCGAGAATGATTTACAAGCAGAAATACTTCTTTTTGTGCAAGACTCCCCTCAGTGCCGAGAGCGCACGTGATGTGGAGATCATTGACAGAGCTGACACCAACGAGGAATTTCCGGAGCTGTTCAAAGAGTATGAAGAGCTGCGCTCTCACGCATTTAATGAGGACAAGCTCTACAGCATCGTCAGGGCAGATGATATCTACGATCTGATCCGCACCACCAATAAGGATGAAGCGCGTAAACAGGCCTTTGAAAAGGCTCAGCCCGAGATCGTCACCAATCTGCAGCACAGAGTCATGCAGAAGAGTGACGAGAATGCCCGGGGCCTCCTCAAGGAAGTTCACGGCATCGACGCCTGAATTTCCAGTGCTTTTGAGGGTCACGCTGTGGCGCGTCTCTGATGAAGATTCGCTGTGGCGCGCCTCTGATGAAGTTTCGTGAGTCGCGCTGAACCTGACCCCTCTGGCTGAACCACTTCCATGGTTCAGCCGATACTCCAGAGTAGATTTTGGATCCGGGTAACATTTCGGATCCGGGGTGTCAAATGACTACTGGGTTTTCTCCGGGAATGATCTTCCGTCCACTTTTGTAGTATCAGATATTACAACGCGTTATCTAACAACAGAAAATATCTGAACCAATGGAACATCCAACCGTACTAGACAAGAGTTCAAAGGAAGTCAATATCGGGATCAGTGAAGAACATCGGGAAGCTATTGCGGAAAGTCTGACACGTCTGCTGGCTGACAGCTACATGCTATATCTGAAGACCCACAACTATCACTGGAACGTCACCGGCAAGCTGTTCTTTCAGCTGCATGATCAGTTTGAAGAGCAGTATACTGATCTCGCAGACGCTGTTGATGAGATTGCCGAACGAATCAGGACCTTGGGTTATCGGGCACCCGGCTCTTTCAGAGAGTTTGCGGAGCTGACCTCGATCTCTGAAGATCAGGATCATCCGAGTGCAGAAGAGATGGTCAGACGTTCTGCTGCTGACAACGAAGCCCTGGTGAAGACGGCTAACGAGGCTCTCAAACCATCCAATGAAGCCGAGGATGAGGCGTCGATCGATCTGATCACCGAGCGGCTGAAAGTCCACTCCAAAACAGCCTGGATGCTGAGAAGCATGCTTCAGGAGTGACTCCTGAAGTGCCGAATGGCTGTATTTACCCATAACTAAACAGACTCCATGGAAACAGAGGCCAGAGACTGGGCACTGGTTGTTGAAGACCTGATGCCACTGATTATTGACTATGGTCTTAACTTTATTGCAGCCATTCTGATTCTGGTTGCCGGTTGGTCGCTGGCCAACTGGGCAGCCAGAAGAACCCGGGAGAGAGCGGTCTCATCTGCCAAGTTTGACAACACACTTGCACCTGTAATCTCCCAGAGTGTCCGGCTTCTGATTCTGCTGGTCACTGTCCTGGCCGTTCTGGACCAGTTTGGTGTTCAGACGGCAAGCCTGATCGCTATTCTGGGTGCCGCCGGTCTCACGGTTGGTCTTGCACTGCAGGGCACGCTCTCAAACATCGCCTCTGGGTTCATGCTTCTGTTTTTGAGACCGTTCAAAGTGGGCGATACTGTCGAAGTTCACGGAACACTGGGTGTCGTGGATGAGATAGGTCTCTTCACCACACAGCTTCACTCGTTTGACAACATCAGCATTGTCATTCCCAATACAAAAGTCTGGGACAACAAGATCAGGAACCTCTCTGCCTTTGGCCGCCGGCGCGCGGAACTCATATTCAGTATCAGCTATCAAGACGATATCGGAAGGGCGATGGATCTGATCAGGAAGATTGTGAAAGCTGACGAGAGAGTACTGGCTGAACCGGAGCCGGTAGTGGGAGTAAACAGTCTGAATGAGTACTCCGTCGATATTGTGGTCAGACCCTGGACCGAGAGGCAGAATGTACTCTCGCTCAGTTTCGACCTGAGGAAAAAAGTGAAGGAGGCGTTTGATGAACACGGAATCAGCATCCCGTTTCCCCAGAGAGAGATCAACGTGATCAAGGGGGATAGCGGCGAGATTGAGGGGGGATAGCAGCGAGTTCAAGAGGGGTCCATTCGGGGCCTGAGGTTGCAAAAGTTGCTTGAGTAGTGAATCTTGTTTAAACTGATTATCTACACAGGCAGGCTTCGGGCCGTAACTATGCAACCTTGTAAATCGAATTGCTTTGGCGGATTCAGAGAGTTCAGAGAAAAAGAGTTCACCGGATACTCAACGAATTGATAAGAGTGACCCGGCAGTTGAAAAAGATCGTAACGAACTGGCATCCAGTGCGTCAGGTGAAGGGGGGGCGGAAAGTGAGTCTCCAGCGACTGTAAACGAGCCTTCATCGGATGCTGGCGAGGGTGCCGGAGCTGCAGATCCGGATACGAACCGTGATGCTGAAACGCCTGCAGCAGAATCTGCTCCCGGCCGCCCGGAATCCGATATAGCACCAGCTGAGGAGCCAGTAAAAGCCGGAACAGCCCCCTCGGGTAAATCGGAAAGTTCAGTATCTGAAGAAGATCGTCCCGGTACCTCTGGTAAAGAGGCTGAGGAGGAACAAGGATCTGCGGCAAGTGCTACTCCTGCGGATGAACCGGTGAAAGCGGGAACGGCTCCATCTGGATCTCCTGCGACAGCTGAACCTTCGTCAGAAACCACCTCTGGATCGTCTGCCGAAGAAAGTGCGGAGTCATCTTCAGAAAAGTCCCCGGAACCTTCAGGTGAGTCCGTGGCAACCTCATCAGAATCAGAAGAGCCGTCAACAGAAGATGTAGAGAGCTACTACCGCGGGATTGCCGAGAAGGCGGAATCTCTTACGGACCTGACGGACTGGGCCTATGTGACCCATGAATTTGCCAATCTTGAAAACCTCTGGAGTGAAGGACCCGATCCGGAGGGTGTCGATATCAAGCCGTTTCGAAGCCGTATTGAGCAATCTCTGGAGCACTTCGAAGAGAAGAAGAGGGTACACTATGAGGAGCAGGAGCGCATTCGTAATGCGAACCTGGAGAGGAAGAACGAGTTGTTGGCAGAGCTGCAGAAGATTGTGGAAGGCGGTGTCTGGACAGCCTCACGCGAGGTGTCAAGAATTCAGGGGCAGTGGGATCAGTTGAAACCTCTGCCGCCAGGTAGTGCTGAAGCTCTTCAGGAGACTTACGATAAACTTATTGCTGAATTTGAAGAGCATAAGGTCGAGAGGATTGTCCAGAAGAAGCAGAAGGAGGAGGAGAACCTTGCCGGAAAGCTGATGATCCTTGACAAGATGAAGGAGCAGCTCAAAACGCTTGAGTCGGAGGAGCCGGATTGGGGTGAGGCTGAGTCAGAACTGAACCGCTTCAACCGCCAGTGGCGGAAAGTGGGGCGGGTTCCGACCGAAAAAAACCAGGAGATCTGGGACCAGTACCATCAGATACAGGATCAGTTTCATCAGATCCGGTTCAAGCTGGACAGATCCTACCGCAATCAGATTGAGAAGTTTCTGGCGAAGAAGAAGCAGCTGATTCGTGAGGCCGAGGCGCTTGTGGACAATGAGGATCTGGCGGAAGCGGCCAGGGACGTCAATAAGCTTCACCGGCAGTGGAAGAAGGTGGGGAACCTGCCTCAAAAAGACGAAAATGAGCTGTGGGATCAGTTTAAGCAGGCGACGGATGCGTTCAATGAGAAGAAGTCGAAGAATATCGATACCCTCAAGGAGCAGGAAGAGCAGAATCTGAAGGAGAAGCAGCAGCTGATCCGTACGGCCGAGGAGATGAATGACTCTGAGGAGTGGGAGGAGACCCACAAGAGGTATCAGGAGCTGATGGAGCAGTGGAAGAAGGTGGGCCCTGTTCCAAGGAAGATGTCCGGAAAGATCTGGAAGAAGTTCAAGAAGGCGATGGATATCTTCTATGACCGCAGAAGGGACTATTTCAAGGAGGTGAAAAAGCGGCGGAAGCAGAATCTGGAGGAGAAGCAGGAGGTTCTCAAGAAGCTGAACGCTCTGACGACCCACGAGGACCCCGTGCAGGCTGTAGAGGAGGCGAAACCGCTTCAGGAGGAGTTCAAGAAGGCGGGTTACGTCCCTATCAAGTACAAGAACAGGATGTGGAAGGAGTATCGCGAGGTGTGCGATACCATCTACGACCGATTCCGCGCTGTGAAATCCGCTGCAGAAGTGGTAGGCAGGGAGAATGTGGCTGATTTCTCTGTGAATGATCTCGAGGAGATCCAGGAGAAACAGAAGGAGGCGGACCGCCTGCGCAAGGAGGTCAACAGACTCCACAGCGACATGATCCAGATGAGGGAGAGTCTCTCCTATTTCAAACCGTCAGGGAAGGGGAGCAGCCTTCTGGACGAGGTTCATGAGAAACTGGAACGGGCGGAGAAGAAGATCGAGAAGAGGGAGGAGGAGCTGGGCGATCTTGAGAGACAGATCGAACAGATGAAGCGGGATCCCTCCTGATTCACCTCCTGCCTTGGAGAGTGCTGCTGTCACTCTGGGAGTCCAGCCGCTACTGGGAGTCCAGCCGTTACTGGGGGTTCAGCTGCTACAAAATCAGTTGAGTAGCTAGCATGCCTGTATAGATAAGATGAGCTCGGGGCTTTTGAAAGCGGCGCACTCCTCTGATTCGCCGTAGACTCCGAGAAGAGCGGTACACTCCTCCGATAAGAGGGTAAATTCCGAGAAGCGGTACACTTTGACAAACCGGACGCTCAGAAGAAGTACCGCAGCCCGAGTCCGCCATTGATATCGGCATCCAGCCCGGGGACCAGCTGAAGAAGTGGGGCCAGTTCAAAAAAGAGGCCCAGGTTTGACTCGGGAATTACGTACTGCATTCCAAGTGGTACGCGCAGACCCATGGAGAAGTCATCTTCCAGAAGCAGTCTGCCACCCAATCCAAAGTAGAGAGCGATATCGGGATCCTGCATGTAGCTGTGGAAGAGATAGTTGGAGTGGATATGCATAGAGCCCTGGCCACTGAAGGACCAGGCAAATCCAAGATCAAAAGCGGCTCTGTCTGATGTCCAGAATTTGGCGCTGATTCCGGTTGGTTCACCGACAATAAAACCGAGTTCTGTATTGCCGGGTCGTTCATGAATCAGTGCTTGCTCCTCTACCTGCACCTCCTGTACCTGTACGTCTAGAACATCTTCTGTCTGCTCCTGATCATTCTGTGTCTGTGCCTGTACCAGCGCAGGAAGTGACAGAGTCAGAACTGCAAAAGGGATAAACAGGAGAACTAGAACGGCTCGTATCATACTGCAATCGTCTGTCGATGATGTTTGAACGGACAACCTTGAGAGTCCATAATGTAAACATTTCGTCAAGAGTGGTCACCTTCAACTTGAAAAGTCTATAGATTCATAAGATTTTAGATTCCGTTTCTGAAAACCTGTTCCGGACGATCTGCATCAGACACCCTGTTGGGGATACCGGCTAACCAACAAAAACCTGCAAATCCAACGCAGACAACGTGCATCAGACAGACTTTCTTGTCATTGGATCAGGACTGGCCGGCCTCAGCTTTGCTGTAAAGATGGCGAGCCGTTTTCCGGACCATCAGATCACCATCATCACAAAGTCGAGGGTGATCGAGAGCAATACACGCTATGCCCAGGGAGGCATTGCTGTGGTGACAGATTTCATCAATGATGATTTCGAGCAGCACAAGAATGACACACTGATCGCCGGTGATGGTCTCTGCAAGAGTGATATCGTCGATATGGTGGTCCGCGAGGGTCCGGCCCGACTCAAGGAGATTCTTGAACTGGGTACAGAATTTGACAAGACACCCAGTGGTGATTTCCATCTCGGTATCGAAGGGGCTCACTCGGTTCACCGAATTCTCCACTATAAGGATATCACCGGGTACCAGGTGCAGAGCCGGCTTCTGGAGAGGGCGCGTGAACTGCCTAATATCGAGATTCTTGAGTACCACTTTGCTGTGGATCTGATTACTCAGCACCACCTCGGGGAGAAGGTGACCCGCAGAAGGAGGGATATACGCTGTTATGGCGCCTATGTGATGGATCTGGAGGATAACAGTATCAAGACGTTTACAGCGCGGGCAACGGTGTTGGCATCGGGTGGTGTCGGACAGGTGTATCAACTGACGACCAATCCGGTGGTTGCTACGGGGGACGGCATCGCCATGGCGTATCGGGCGAAAGCGCAGATTGAGCATATGCAGTTTGTCCAGTTTCATCCGACAGCCCTCTACGGACACAAGGGGGACAATGCGTTTCTGATATCGGAAGCTGTTCGCGGATCGGGTGCGATCCTGAAAACAGGCGACGGCAATACGTTTATGGAGAAGTATGACGAGAGAGGGTCGCTCGCCTCCCGGGATATTGTAGCCCGTGCCATCGATTCGGAGATGAAAGCGCGAGGTGATGAGTGTGTCTACCTGGACTGCCGTCACATGGATATTGAGGCCTTTCAGCTCCATTTTCCCAATATCTATAACAAGTGTCTCTCCCAGGGAATCGATGTCTCCAGAGATATGATTCCTGTGGCTCCGGCGGCCCACTATCTCTGCGGAGGTGTCAGAACCGACACGTGGGGCAGAAGCTCCATCCAGAATCTGTACTGCTGTGGGGAGATCGCCTGTACCGGACTTCACGGAGCCAACAGGCTCGCATCAAATTCGCTGCTGGAGGCGCTGGTTTTTGCACACCGCTGTTATGAAGATCTCCAACGGAATCTGCCTGAACCGGTAAACGAACCTCGTATCCCGGAGTGGGAATCGGCAGGTACGACTGAGCCCGAAGAGTGGGTGCTGATCAACCATAACCGGATTGAGCTGCGGCGGCTGATGAACAACTATGTGGGCATTGTCCGCTCGGACGAACGACTGCAGCGGACGCTCAACAGACTGGAGATTCTGGGGAGTGAGACGGAGAAGCTTTACAGAACCACCACACTCTCACCACAACTGTGTGAGCTTCGGAATCTGATCAACGTCGCATGGTTGATCGCCAGTCAGTCTCTTTCACAGAAGGTGAACCTCGGAACCTTCTACAATGCGGATAATGTGGCGTGATATTCTGGCCAGATGGTTACAGTGGAGAGAGTGAAGCGTGATGCTTCTCGATGACGGAGCTGAGAATCTCGGCAGCCCTCTCCACCTCTGCCTGTTCGCTCTGACCGTCAAAAGAGAGCCGGATAAAGCCCATCGCCTCCTCTTTTGTGTACCCCATGGCGAGAAGAGTTGCTGAGGGTTTCTGCTCATTGACCTGACAGGCGCTTCCGGTAGAGATGGCCAGACCCTGCTGACTACACTCCAGCATGGCGTACTGCCCCTCCATCCCCTGAATAACCAGACCGGCGACATAGGGTGAGGAGCTCCAGCGATCTGCAGCCAGTTTCACCCGGTCTCCACAGCGTGAGGTAATCTTGTCGATCAGCAGGTCTCTGAGCTGGCGAACGTGGTCCAGATTTGCAGCAGTATGCAGTACCGCCTCATTGACGGCGGCAGCAAACGCAGCTACGGCCGGGACATTGACGGTTCCGGGCCGGAACCCACTCTCATGCGTGGTTCCAGTCAGAAATGGCTGCCACGGTACACCCGGACGGATCCAGGCCGCACCAATCCCTTTCGGTCCGTGAATTTTGTGGGCGGAGATGGAGAGAGCGTCCAGATGCCACTCATCGGGTGAGGTAGGCAGTTTACAGAAGCTCTGGATCATGTCGCTATGGAACCGGGCTGGATGGCCTTTCAGAATCTCTCCGATCTTCTGCAGTGGCTGAATGGCTCCGGTTTCCGGATTTACATGCTGAATAGATACCAGCAGGGTATCCTCCCTTAGAGACTGGCGGAGATCTTGCGGCCGGACCTGACCCTCCCGACTGACAGGAAGACGTGTCACCTCATACCCCTGCTCCTCCAGCCAGCTGAAGGTATTTCGTACAGAGCTGTGCTCTGCACGGGTTGTAATGAGATGGCCCCTCCGGGCCTCACTCGCCTTGACCAGAGAGGTGATCGTCAGAAAAGAGGCTTCACTGCCACTGCCGGTAAAGAACAGGCCCCGTTCCGGTACGCCCAGACGGGCGGCAATAACACGTCGTCCTGCATCAAGAATCCGGCGGGCCTCTGAGCCGATATCGTGCAGACTTGATGAGTTGCCAAAATAGCGTTCTGCTGCCTGACGGTAAGCCTCGATGGCAGCGGTGCTCATGGGGGTGGTCGCAGCATAATCCAGATAAATCATAGGTCAAAGATAGTGCTATTTCATGAAAAAGGCCTCTTCAGGTTCAGACCCGCACGTGCCAGGGTCGGTTACCACAACGACCTCAGGTTCAGACCGACTCCGCCCAAGCATCGCTGGTTTCAGACAGCCGGGTTCAGACATCCAGGTTCAGACATCCGGGTTCAGACATCCGGGTTCAGACAGCCGGGTTCAGACAGCCGGGTTCAGACAGCCGGGTTCAGATCTCAGTTCCTGCGGAAGCAGCTTGCCGGCACAGGAGCCAGGCACCGGGCCTGCTCTATTTTTATCCATTCCGTCGGCAAAAAATTTGTAACTTTGCGCTTTGATTTTAACCACAGTTGAAACAACAGGTTTCGTGACACCTCCTGAAGTAAAAACAGACAGGAACTCTGCTCCATCCATGTCCAGCCATGCAGTTACCCTCTCGCTGAAACAGATGCTCACTTCGGCTTTTCAGGAGGATATGGGGTTCGGAGATCTGACTGTTGATTCCATTTTGTCCGACTCTGATGAGGCGGGTGTCTTTATAGCCAAGGCTCCGGGAGTACTGGCGGGACTCCGGTCGATCCGGCTCGGATATCAGATTCTGGATCCGGCAGTTTCAGTGAACCTGCTGAAAACGGACGCGGATCCTGTGAAACCGGGCGATGTGATCGCCGAAGTGGAGGGGCCTGTCTCTGCTCTGCTGACCGGAGAGAGGGTGATTCTTAACATGATACAGCACCTGAGCGGCATTGCTACTGCTACAGCCGGCGCAGTGGAAGCGGTGGGTGAAAACGGTCCCCGGATCTGCGATACGCGAAAGACACTGCCGGGACTGCGAAGTCTGCAGAAGTATGCCGTCCGTTGTGGAGGCGGGTTCAACCATCGGTTCCGCCTGGACGACGGTGTGATGATAAAGGATAACCATATTGCCGCTGCCGGCAGCATCCGTGCGGCGGTTGAAGCTGTACGGAGCCGGGTGGGCCTGATGGTACGGGTTGAAGTGGAGTGCGAAACCCGGGAGCAGGTGGTCGAGGCGGTTGAAGTGGGGGCGGACATCATCATGCTGGATAACAAAAGTCCGGAGGAGGTGGTGGCGCTCCGGCGTGAAATACCGCCACAGATCCTCGTAGAGCTCTCAGGCGGAATCACTACGGAGACTGTCGGTCGTTACCGTGA
>Ga0209487_1002412_pt1 | contig 15199 bp, 9 predicted proteins | sample Poulit2012_FD_187524 | JGI IMG/M metagenome (GOLD analysis project Ga0209487, IMG submission 187524) | Agricultural soil microbial communities from Georgia to study Nitrogen management - Poultry litter 2012 (SPAdes) (version 2) | ecosystem: Environmental > Terrestrial > Soil > Agricultural land... | reverse complement strand
CTCTAAGCCATACACCAGGGAAAAGTCTCGTCTTCTGGACGAGAGCCCCGTCTGCTCCAGAGCAGAACGATTCACTGACCTGCCTCCTGAAACAAAACGGGATCATGTCTTTTTAATTTGATTAAAAATAAATACTCCCTTTTTAAATAATTTCTCGAAATAAAACCAGAATGAATATTTTATACGTGAGATTTCCTTTCGTAAAAACAACATTGTTATCAAGAAAAAGTATCGTATGGTTACTAATCACACTTGAGAAATGGGGCTAAAGCCCATACTATTTTTCAATCTTTTCTACCCCGGGTTGAAACCCGGGGCAAACGGAACAATGAGTTGAAACCCATTTATCCTCGACATCCCGAATGAGGGATCATCAAAAAGACATTACAGAAAAACCTTGCAGGAAAGCCTCCCGCCTGGCTATTCCGCATACCTGTCAAGGTTGCAGAGGTGATTTGAAAGAAAAAAAATCAAGCTCTAATTCAAATTTGTGATCATCTGGGAAGATAATTGATCTCCATTTATCTTTAATCACGATCTATTGCCCTGCGGCTTTATACACGCAACTCGAAAACCCGAAACACGCAACTCGAAAACCCGAAACCCGGAAACTCGCCCCCCGTTACTCCTCCACGATCCAACTATTCAACCAATGGTTCGGAGTCTCCAAGACGATCTTATAAAATTGAGAAGGCATTTCTTTGACAGAAAATTCAAATTCTTCATCACCTAAATCCACCTCACCTGCATAATAGTACAAATCCTCTCCTCCCTCTTTAAAATGATTCGTCGGTGTAAACCAAACACGACACTTCTCACCTTCCGATAACGCCGTCCAGCTCAACCGGATCTGATCACCCGATCTTTCACTCTTAAGATCAAAAGCATCTGCTTTGCCTATAAAAGGAACAGCATCCACCTCCATGGCACGATGACGCGGAAGAGACAATCCCATAAACTCATTGATCGACGCAAATATATCAGTCACCGCTACCCGGTAGTTTTTGCCATAATCATTGATTTGATCCACATTGGTCACGATCCAGATATTTCGTTCCCGATCTGACTGACCACCATGACCTTTTCCATCGTTGGGATTTCGGCCATGATCAGTTGTGACCACCAAAAACCATTCTTCATTATAATTTTTCTCACGATACTGGATCGCTTCCCACAACTGACCGACCTGTCCATCCATATGCCGGATCGATTCATGAAACTTCGGATGATCACCATACATATGTCCCATATTGTCCGTAAACTGAAGATATACCCAGCTCATATCAGGACCATGAGTTTCTATATAATCTGCTGCTTCATCCGTCACAAAATCATCGATATCACGAATATATACCGTCTCCGAATCGTGTGGAAATGCGAGCGTATCATGCTCGAATCCATCAAAACTGTAATCCAGCTCCAAACCGTTGGTGGATGCCAATCCTGTGCCGATCAATTTTGTCCGATTATCCAACCAGGTGGAAAATATCGCTGCCTTCTTCGATGGATCCTGATGCTTCAACAAGCGAAAAAGTGTCCAGTAATTGTAATTGGGATCATGGATCGCATTCCCCCATACATTGTGCTTATTCACCCAGGTTCCGGTGAGTAAACTATTGTATCCGACCGCTGAAATGGTAGGCGTCTCTGAGTAAGTACCCGGCTCACCTCCTACATAAGCATGAAGAAATGCACCTTCAGAAGCGATATCGTCCAGATGGGGTGTTTCCACCTCCTTGATCACATCATCTGAGATCCCGTCCATGATGACAAATACAGTTTTGCGCTCCGGTTCCACCGTAACCTTTTGTGCAAACAGATGGAAGGCAAATAGAGGGGTCAACAGAAAACAGAGAAAAAAAGACTTGTTATATTTCATATCAGATAATTGATTTTTCAAAAATTCAAATTTAAAAAGAATGGGGATAATATGTGTTCTCAAATGACCCATCCGGGAAAAGATCCAGAATTGCATAACCTGGCGGCGACTCGAGGTAATATCCTTTTCCGGCGGAATGCTCATCTCCCTTCCCCCACCAATAGCCGCTCATAGATCCATTGCAAAGATAATCCACCCCATTGTACCAGGCACGATCCACCATATGCTGATGTCCGCTGAGACACAGCTTCACCTTATCCTGATGCGCATAAAAAAGGGTCTTTAACTCTTCAAAATCGGAATGCTGTCCCCCTACAAAATGATCGGTCACCCCTAAAATCGGATAGTGAGACATAATCAAAACAGGCGTGTTTTCCGGCAACTTTTCCAGCTCTTCCTCCAGCCACTGAAACTGCTTCTCATCCAGCCGTACTCCACTTTGATTGCTGTCCAGAATGATCATGTGCCAGCCACCGCGTGAAACTGAAAAATATCGTCCGGGAATTCCCAGTCTCTTTACTGCATAAGGTTTTCCATACATCTCATGCTCCTTCGAAGGAGCTTTCCACCACATGTCATGATTTCCGAGACAACTGAAAATCTCGTAGGAACGGATAGGTTCTACGAACTGATCCCACACCTCCCATTGTTCCAGCACCCGTTCCCGCGTCACATCATCATACGATGCATCATGGATCGAGTCACCACCATTCAGGAATAAGTCCACATCGTGTGTAAGGACCTCTTCCAGAGTCTTGCGCGCTCTTTCAGGAATATTATTTTCAGGACGAATATGCACATCAGTGATATGTGCCACCCGAATCCCTTTTTTACGATTCACCTCACCTTTAGTGACCGGCAATCCGGTGAGCGTGGCACCACTGCCCAACAATATTTTTTTCAGCCACTTTCTCCGCTTCATTTTACCAACCAAAAATTTGTTCAAGATTAGGATTCAAAATCATCTGCGTCTCCGGAATCGGACGGTAATAATACTTCGGTTTTTCGAAAATTCTCTCTCTATCCTCTGTAATAATCTCACCTCCATCATCACCAAACTCAAGGTAAACCGTACCCGTTCCATCTTCGATCGTACTCACACGGTAATAAATCAGTTTTTTCCCCAGTTCGTTGGTGTATTTCTCATCTTCAAAAGGGATTTCCTCATCTTTACTGATCAATTCAATATCTACGATACCGTCTCCATCCATATCATATCTTCCCAATCCGGGGAAATACATCCCTCTCGGTGCTTCCAATAATAAATCAGCCGCTTCCCATCGCATCAAATCATCAAATCGAAAATCTTCAAAAGCGAGTTCCACCCTTCGTTCACGACGGATTTCAAGAATGGTTCCGATATGATCTCCCTGTACATTCGGATACTGCTCCTGCAATACCGGATCCGGGTTTTGATCCGCCAGAGCCATATCAAGAGGAGCCACACCAGCCCTTTCTCTCAATAGATTGATCGTGCGATCAATAATATTTTGATCTATTTCATCGAGCTCGGCAGCTGCTTCAGCATGGATCAACAAGATTTCTGCATACCGATAGGCGGGCATGTCGATACTCCGGTTGATCTCATCTTCTCTGTGATTGTCATATCCTTTGATCTGATGGTAACCAGAAAAGTTTTTGTTGAGCCGCTGGATATAAGGATTCTGATCCCCCCGATTGATCCAGCCCGGATATGCGTATGAACTTTGTAACCGATAATCACGTCCCTCAAACTCTTCCACGAAAATCATTTTTTCATACCCTTCTATATCTGTAAACCGGCTCCCGTCCCGCATCAGGTACGTCTGTAACAATTCCCGTGTAGGGCACTGCTCATAATCCGAAAAAATCGTATACACTTCCAATCCATGCCCCAAAGCATCATCATATATATGAGGTAAAATCACCTCGGGATTATTGGTCAGATCCAGGGATGTAAACAACGTTTTATAATCCTCTTCGGGATGACCGGTATTGAATATTTCAAATTCACCACTTTCCATGATCTCTCCCGATATTTTCAGGGCGATCTGAAAAAATTTCTCAGCAGTCGCCTGAAGCTCCAGTTCCGGATGATATTTCCTCCAGGATCCCTCATTGAGTGCTATCCTTGCATATTCAGTAGCCGCCACCCATTTACCCGGAGTCCCGTCCGTCACCTCTTCGCGTACATGCTCATACGCAAACTTCAGATCCGCCATCAAACTGTCCACCACCAGACTTCGGGGATCTCTCGGCCGGTACAATTCTTCCTCATCATTGGTCGACAAAGTATGTCCGTACCAGGGCACATCCGAGAATCGCTTCACTTTTTCATAGTAAAATATCGCTCGATACATCCGCGCCAGTCCCACATAATGATTGTAGGCTTCTTCAGGTACTTCCGCCCGCGGCGCATGCTCCAGAAAATAGTTGATATCTCTCAGACGCCCCCAGTCCCATCCTTCTACGATATTTTCCGAAGAAGGATTTCCCGTCATGATGTTTTTGATTTCGACAGAAGCCGTAGTAGCCAGATTGTCTGTTCCCTGTTCTCCTTGATAAGCATATTTATCCTTGATGCTTAGCAAACCGTCAATGTATAAGGCCAAATCTTCCTCCGTCTTAAAAAACTCTTCCGGTGAAATGGAAGTCTGTGGATACTTGTCCAAAAAATCACTATCACAGGCGCTCCATCCAAAAAGACTGCCCAAAGTGATGGTGATATATATTATATAATGTCTCATTATTTCTGATTTAGAAGTTAATATTTACGCCCATAGAAATCTTACGCTGGAAAGGATACGCCCATCCATAGCCATCTTCCACCGCTTCCGGGTCCATAAATTTCTTAATTGGAGAAATCTCGTACAGATTCTCTCCTGTGAAAAAGATCCTTACCCGTGAGATCCTTACTTTTTCGACAAGCTGATCCGGTAAGGTGTATCCTACTGTCAGATTTTTCAATCGCATGTAAGCACTGCTCAACAAATATTGATTATTGGGCTGAGCAAGACCTGAACCATAATTATCATCTGCCAGCCAGGACTGCAACACCGGAAATTTTGAATTCAGATTTTGATCTGCAAGACCGGCATCAATATAGGACTGAGAATGCTGTGCCCGCAGATATTCAGAATCATCTTCTGCACGATAAAAATCCAAATTCCAGGGATATATTCCCGCATAAGGCTGTTGATAAGGTCCCCAATACAGATAATGCTGCGGATAAAAGTCCCTCTTCAGCACTCCCTGCAGGAATACCGACACATCAAAACCATTCCACATCGCATTGAGATTGGCTCCGACTCTGTACCGGGAAGATGTATTCCCGATCTTGATCAAGTCCTTCGGATCATCCGCCGATCTTCCGATCTGAATTTTTCCATTTCCATCATGATCCACAAACTTAGGCCAGCCCGGCACGATCGTCAAAGCGCCCCAGGGAATGATCTCTGTCTGATCCAGATCCTCGATCTCCTCCTCATTGGCAAAAAACCCATCGCCATCCAGTCCCCACAATTCACCGATCTCTTCCCCTTCACGCCAGTTGGAGAACAGATTTTGATCGTTTTTGAACCGGGTAATCCAGGATCGTGAATCCGACAGAATAAATTTCATATCAAAATCAAGAGGGCGTCCCGCCAGAGTCGTCTGATCCCGGTAAGAAAGCGACACCTCCCAGCCTTTGGTTTTCAAATCTGCAATATTCTGAGAAGGAACTGAAGAGCCCAATACGCCGGGCAGCTCCTGGCCTGCAGTAAGCATACCAAGAGTCTTTCGGTTGTACACATCAAAAGTTCCCTGCAACCTACCATTGAAAAAACCTGCATCTGCACCCAGATTGATGGTTGACACCCGCTCCCAGGTGTAGTTGTCAGGGTCGACTTCCAGAGAAGGTGCACCACCGGTGATCACAGTAGGCTGCTTTCCATCGATCAGATAGGAAGAATTCCCTGTAGCCAAAGTCTGGATATAAGCAAAATTTCCTACCGATTGATTCCCCAGATCACCATACGAAGCCCTCAATTTCAAATAAGGAACCTGATCATCAAACAGATCTTTGATGAAAGTCTCTTCGCTGATCACGTAACCCATAGAAACCGAAGGGAAAAATCCCCACCGGTTATTCTTCGGGAAGCGGGATGACCCGTCATATCTCCCGTTGAACTCAAAGAGATACCGATCCTTAAAATGGTAGTTGATCCGTCCAAACAAACTGCGGGTCGCAAAAGCACTATATCCTGCAGTGATTCTCGGGTCTCCGCTCGTCAGATTCATATAAGGCAATGAGGAAGAAATAATTCCGTCTTTACTCGACTCCATACTGGAATATGAATAAGCTTCCTGATTGAACCCTCCCAGGATCTTCATGTAATGATCATCCCCCAGCGATTTTTCATATGTAGCGAAAAGATCCAAAATGGTATTGTCTAATTGTCCGTTCCTTTCCCACACATTTCCGGTTCCTCCCTCTGTTCTTATATCATCAGGTCCGAATCCGATCTGATATTTGGTGGTATGATTCTGATATCGCCAAAGTTCTTTTTTAAAGGAAGCCCGACCCGTCAGCGTCAATGCCCGGTCGAGGAAATAAGCATTGGCAGAAAATATCTCCTGAAATCCGATTAAAGTATTCATATTGCCGCCCCCGTCCACCAATTGCGCAGCCATTCTACCGGCGTCATTATTTGCCCAGGTTCCATCCGGATTTTCTGCAACATCGATCGGAATCAAATAATACAGATCCGTGAGGGATGTCCGCGGTGAGGAGCGCTTGGTTTGGTATACATTCACATTATTGCTAAGCTCCAGCCAATCCAAGGCATCAAAATCAAGTCGGGCACGCAAGCCATTCCTGTTATAATAATCATCCGCAAGCTTATTGAGTCCGTTTTCATCCGTCAGATCCCCGGATAGATAATATCGTATCTTTTTCCCATCTTCCAGCTCAATTCCGCCACTGAAAGAAAGACTGTGATTATATGAAAGCGCTGATTTGTTCAAGAAATAATCATACCAGTTGTTGTCGCCCATATATGCCCACTTCGTCGGATCTTCCGGATCCAGCCGAATATCCTCCACATCGGGATTTTCCGATCGCTCCCGGGCCCACCGAAACTGCTCATCTGTATAATTGATGTAATCCCATGGGGTGTTTCCGGAAGCAATATCTTTTACTCTTGCAAAAATATAAGGATCTGTGACCGGATCCGGTAAAACCGTCGGGCGCCCCCAAGCCATATAATTTCGATATTCGATTTTAGGTTTGCCACTCGATCCCGATTTGGTATTGATCAGAATCACTCCATAGGCCGCCCGCGCCCCGTAAATAGCTGAAGAAGCAGCATCTTTCAGAACAGAAAATGATTCAATATCCCCAGGATTGATCCTCAGAAGATCATCAAAACTTGAAGCTACCCCATCGATCACCACCAGCGGCTCACCTCCGTTTATCGAAGTAAAGCCCCGAATATTGATCGTTGGCTTACTACCGGGAGTTCCTCCGGCATAGTTGATATTCAATCCCGGGCTCGCCCCCTGCAGACCTTGCATCACATTGGCCACCGGACGATTCTCGATATCCTTTCCATCGATAAAATCCACGGCCCCCGACACATTCACCTTTTTCTGTGTTCCATATCCCACCACAATCACCTCTTCTAGGGTCTGAGCATCATCCAGCAAGGTCACATCGATGCTCGTCCTTCCTTCTACTTCCACTTCCTGCGTCTGATATCCTATATAAGAAAAAACCAAAACCGCTTCCGGATCCACTCCATCCAGTTGAAAATGACCATCAAAATCGGTCGCGGTCCCTACATCAGAACCCTTTACGATTACATTAACACCAATCAAAGGCTCGCCATTTTCATCACTTACGATTCCGCTTACATTCATTTCATTTTGGATCGCTCCGACTTGGGAATCCTTTACACGATACTTAGAAGATAATTGATCCAGCATCCTACTCTGCCGGTATTCCCCGCCCGGATCGCCGGAGGAGCCAGCCAGTCGGGACATCAGCATTTCGACTGCTTCTGTTCCTTCTTGCTCTGAGTGATACAAGATCACAAAATTCTCTTCAAAAATTTGGAAGCGGAGCGATGTCTCCGACAACAGCATCAACAGCTCATCATCGATAGAACTCCTATGATTTTCATCATAATCCACTTCCACATCCACGATCAAAGTCCGATCGTACGTAAAGTGGACTCCATATTTTTCACCTAATAAAGTAATCGCATGTTCCAATGCGATCGACGACTTGTCATCTCCATTGTGGGCTGCCCATACCGGATGTACTCCGATCAGACAGGCGATCATCAAACCGATCAACCTGCCATAAGTCAACCTCCATGGATTCGTTTCACTACACATATCAGAAATATTCATTTTATATTTATTCTTACTTCCCGGTAAATCGATACCGGTCATTCTCTTTAATCATTTTGACACCAAGGGTCAATGCAAGCACTTCGCCCACACGATCCCACTCCACATACGGCAGGGTAATATCCAGGGGTCTGTCGATCAGCTCCGGCACATCCATCAAAATCTCCACCCCGTAGAGCGTCTCCATTTCCTCCATCACCTTCGCCGTTTCAGTATCTACGAACCGGAGCAATCCCTCCTTCCACAGAGTACTCGCTTGCTGAGCACCCGATGACTTCGCCAAGTGCACCTGTTCCGAATCATATTGCAATGCTTCTCCCGCTTCAAGAATCAGCGGCTCTTCTTTGTCGCCGGTCTGTTTGCGAAAAATTTCAACTTTTCCCCTCTCCAAAATCACTTCCCGATTCTGACCACGGTTTTTCACATTAAATGAAGTGCCCAGCACCTTGATATCCATATCTTCGACCTCCACAATGAAAGGCCGGTCCGGATCATGAACGATATCGAAGAAAGCTTCTCCCTGCAGTATGACCCGACGTTCTTTTTTCACCCTTTTATTCCACATCAGCGTAGAATTTGCATTGAGTGTCACGGCGCTGCCATCGGGCAAAGTCACATGTCTGACCTCTCCAAAAGTGGTAGATTCCTGGACCTGACCACGACCAAATATCAAGTAACTCAAACCACTGACCACCAGAACCAAGCTGCATGCGGCCACCCATATCCATTTCCCCAAAGTCCTGATCTTGCCGGTCGAAGAGCTTTCCTGCTCCTTTTCCGCTTCCCAGACCCGGGTCCATTGGCGCTCAAGGTCTTCATCCAGACCATGTGCAGACGGCTCCTGCTTGATCAATTGCAAGAACTTGATCAGCTCCACTTCTGTAATGGTATCATTCAGAAGTTTCTCATGCAGCTTTTTTATTTCAACTTTCCTCTTCAATGGTTTCGTTGTTTCTGCCCCAATAGACTATAAAGAGGGGTACCCAGGGCCGCTACTTCTTTCACATTAACTTTTTTTAACCCAGTTAACAGTTTTTATGACTTACTGCTTTCATTTGTTCCGGATCCTGGTTTTGTTTTCTATTTCCTATCACTTTCTCTATGTTTGCACCCTGATTGTAGACAAAAACAAAAGAATAATTAATCGGAAGATGGATGAGACTGAAGTCAATCATTTTATCCAAACACACCAGAAAAAAATTTTCAAATTTTTACTCAAAAACGTAAAAATCCCGCAGACAGCAGAGGATCTGACGCAGGACATCCTGCTCCAATATGCTGCTCAATTACGCCGCGGAACCCCCATTAAAAATCATAAAAATTATCTTTTTACTATTTCCCGGAATCGTCTGGTCGATCACTGGAAAAAAGTAGCGGATGATCGTCAGCAGCAAAAAACATACTGGGACACCATCCGTGAAAATCATACCGCACAGGTGATGCCCTGGAACGATCATGATCAAAAAGTGATTTATACGGATCTGAAGGAACAACTCACTCAGCGGCAAAAGCAAATCTTTACGCTTCACCGGCAAAAAGGATACAGCTATCAGGAAATAGCGGATCAACTCAAGATATCACGGAGCACCGTCCGCAAGCATATGATCGCAGCTCTGAAAAGAATCCGACACTATATGTCGGTTCATTCGGACAAATTAATGCTGATTTTATGGTGCACTGCCTTCTGATATCCTTTGTTCCAAAAATTGATTTTGGAGGTAAAACAAATGGTAGTTTTTCATTTTCTCACCCTCGAAAATCGCCGGATTTCAAAAATTTTCAAAATCGATATAATTCAAGTGGGGACACTCTTTGAAGCCTCCTCCAATCCGGTGAAAAATTCGGACTTTTATGAGTATCAAAAAACATTCTATACCTTTGAGCCCTTCACAAGATCAAAACAACTGCCTTTACCATTGATTTCAAACAATTCAGAGACAGAATTCTTATTCTACGACGGGAAAAGACAAAAAGCAAATTCAGGAGTTTTTATTGACAATATCAACCCGGCAACCGGGCAGGTAATTCACCCCTTCGAAACGGCCTCAAAGGAAGATGTAGACAAGATCGTACGATCTTCGGCGCGCGCCTTTGACCAATGGTCAAAAACAGCACCGGCCGACCGGGGAAGAATCCTCAAAAAGGCCGCGCAAATCCTCCGGGATAAGAATGAAGAAATCGCTCAAATCGAAGTGGAAGATACCGGGAAACCCATTTCGGAAGCTCTTTCGGTAGATATATTATCCGGAGCGGATGCACTCGAATATTTCGGGGGAATCGCAGCCAGTCTTCATGGGGAGCACTATGATTTAGGAGGGAGTTTTGCCTATACCCGGCGCGAACCATTAGGCGTATGTGCCGGCATCGGTGCCTGGAATTATCCCATCCAGATCGCTTGCTGGAAAGCGGCTCCGGCACTCGCGTGCGGAAACACTATGATTTTCAAGCCTTCTGAACTGACTCCGCGATCTGCACTTTATCTGGCAGAAGCACTCACCGAAGCGGGCATCCCGGATGGGGTGTACAATATCGTCCAGGGAGATGCCAAGACCGGGCAAATGCTGACCACTCATCCCGATATTCAAAAAATCTCATTGACAGGGGAAGTCAATACCGGTAAAAAAGTGATGGCAGCTGCATCGGATACTTTGAAGCACGTCACGCTCGAACTGGGTGGAAAATCCCCGCTGATCATTTTTGAAGATGCGGACCTGGATGAAGCAGTTCACGGAGCTTTGCTCGCCAATTTTTATACCCAGGGGGAAATCTGTTCCAATGGAACACGCGTATATGTGGAAGAATCGATCAAAGCTCCTTTCCTCGAAAAACTCATCGCCAAAACGAAAAGCCTGAAAATAGGAGATCCCAAAGATCCGGCTACACAAGTAGGAGCCCTGATCAGCCGGGATCATATGGAAAAAGTGCTTTCTTACATCGAAAAAGGTAAAAAAGAAGCTCATCTTCTCACCGGTGGAAAAATATGGAAGAGCGAGTCCACACCATTGGATCAGGGATATTTTGTAGAGCCGACTATTTTTGAGGCAAAAGAAGAAAATGCAACCATCGTCCGGGAAGAAATTTTTGGTCCGGTCATGACGATTTTGGGCTTCACTTCCGAAGAAGAAGTCATCCAAAAAGCCAACGACACTCCTTTCGGATTGGCTGCGGGGGTATTCACTCAGAATCTTTCGCGCGCCCACCGGGTAGTCAATGCGCTGAAAGCGGGAATGTGCTGGATAAACAACTACAACATCACCCCGGTAGAAATCCCATTTGGTCCTTTTAAGGAATCCGGATTTGGCAAAGAAAATGGTTTGGCTGCCATCGAATCCTACAGCCAACTGAAGACCATTTATGTGGAAATGAACAAGATAGACAGTCCTTATTAAAATATAAATACTGATAGAAATGATATATGATTACGTGATTGTCGGCGGAGGATCAGCAGGATCCGTATTGGCCAATCGGCTCAGTAAGGATCCCAAAAACAATGTTTTGGTTCTGGAAGCAGGCCGACCCGATTATCTGATCGATTTTCGAATACACATGCCGGCCGCGCTGAGTTTTTTACTGACCGGTACCTTTTACAATTGGGGCTATTTCTCCGAACCTGAGCCCTATATGCACAATCGGAGAATCGCTCAGCCCCGGGGGAAAGTCCTCGGTGGTTCCAGCTCGATCAACGGGATGATCTGGATCAGAGGAAATAAAGGTGATTATGATAAATGGGGCAAAGACAAAGGGCTTGATCACTGGGATTATGCACACGTACTCCCCTATTTCAAAAAACTGGAGACCCGGCTCAAAGGAAAAGACAAATACCACGGAGACAGCGGACCACTGAAACTCACCACGCCGGAAAACAAAAATCCCTTATTCAAAGCTTTTTTTGAATCCGTCCAGGAAGCCGGCTACCCACTGACAGATGATGTCAATGGTGCCCAGCAGGAAGGATTTGGAAAATTTGATCAAACCATCTACCGATCCCGCCGCCGAAGTGCCGCCCGATCTTATCTTCATCCTGTTAAAGATCGCCCTAATCTGACAGTAATGACCCGGGCTATGGTGCATAAAGTACTTTTTGAAGGGAAAAAAGCGGTCGGTGTAGAATTTAAAAAAGGAAGAAAAATACGCCGTGTGACCGCCAGACGGGAGGTCATCCTCTGTGGAGGGGCTATCAATACCCCTCAGATTCTTCAGCTCTCCGGCGTGGGCAATGCCGACGAGCTTAAAAATCATGGGATCGATGTCGTCCATCACCTGCCGGGCGTCGGTGAAAATCTGCAAGATCATCTGGAAGTGTACGTTCAGTGGGAATGTAAAGAACCCGTCAGTGAATACCCCAATCTGAGCCCGTGGCGCGCACCCAAGATTGGATTTGACTGGCTTTTCAGAAGGAAAGGACCCGGAGCGACCAACCATTTTGAAGCAGGAGGATTTATCAAAAGCCAACCCGACAAAGAATATCCCAACCTTCAATACCATTTTTTACCCCTCGCGATCCGGTATGATGGATCATCACCCGCCGCAGGCCACGGATTTCAACTTCATGTAGGACCCAATAATTCCGATGTGCGCGGACACGTCAAGATCAAATCCGCCGATCCCTATGAAGCACCCGCGATTTTGTTCAACTATCTTTCCACGCCCAACGAACGGAAAGACTGGATCAGTGCCGTCAAAAAAACACGCGCTCTGATCGAAACCAAGGCGATGGAAAAGTATCGAGGCAAAGAATTATCTCCCGGCAAGGAAGTGCAGACCGATGAGGAAATACTGGACTGGGTGGCACGCGAAGGCGAAAGCGCCTATCACCCCAGCTGCACCTGCCGGATGGGGTTCGATGACATGGCAGTGGTCGATGACGAGCTCAAAGTGCATGGCATGGAACAGCTCCGCATCGTCGATGCTTCTGTCATGCCCTATATCACCAATGGAAATATTTATGCTCCTGTATTGATGATCGCGGAAAAAGCAGCCGATCTCATCCTGGGGAACCCATTGTTACCACCAGAAAAAAACATTTGATCAATTTAAAAAATCTCATTGACACGATTTCGTATCAACGAGTACAAAATATGAAACCTTCAAACAATAGTTTTTTAAAAAACACAACCCCTACTCTTCTTCTCATTCTGGCTCTTTCTCTGGCCGGCGGATATCTTTACTTTTTCTCCGATTCCAATGTCTTTTGGCCCGGATATATCACCATGATCATCTTTTATGGTCTGATCTTTTTCATGGGAACCTATGCCGCCAATGCCAAGCAAGCCAAAAACGCAGATGATGTCATGCTTGCCGGACGGGGTATTCCTATGTGGATCGGAATCTTTACCATGAGTGCCACATGGGTGGGAGGAGGTTATATCAACGGTGCTGCCGAATTTACTTATGATTCCAATTATGGTCTTACGTGGGTACAAGCCCCTTGGGGATATGGTCTCAGCCTGGTTTTTGGAGGTCTCTTTTTTGCACGAAAAATGCGCCGATTCCGCTTCCGGACGGTTCTCGATCCTATCAATCAGCGATATGGGAAAAGGATGACAACGCTTTTATATTTCCCGGCTCTGTTAGGAGAAATATTTTGGACAGCGGCGATTTTGACCGCTTTGGGAGCCACTTTTGCCACCATTTTGGGGCTGGATATAAAGACCGCCATCATCGCTTCCTCCCTCATCGCCATCGCTTATACTGCACTGGGAGGTTTGTGGGCCGTTGCTCTGACGGATGTTATTCAGCTGGGTCTTCTTGTCATCGGACTGATCCTTGTCATCCCATTTGCGCTCAAAGGAGTAGGGGGTTGGGATCATGTATGGACTCAGTATCAGCTCAATATGGGCGATCTTGCCCGCCTGCTCCCTTCCCGCGAAGCGTTGGGGGATTATTATTACAACTGGTGGGATTCTGCATTTTTACTCATTTTTGGAGGGATCCCCTGGCAGGTTTATTTCCAGCGGGTACTGTCCGCCAAAGATGAAAGCGCAGCGGTACGATTGTCATTCTTTGCCGGAATCATCTGTATCCTCGCAGCCATTCCTCCGGTGATGATCGGTGTGATCGGACAGGGCGTCACGTCGTGGGAAGCATTGGGAGCAAGCGGACCTCCCGAAAATGCCGCGCTCATTCTACCCTACGTGACGCGGTATCTCACACCCGGCATCGTCGCCACGATCGGACTGGGAGCCATCGCCGCAGCGGTCATGTCATCTGTTGACTCATCGATCCTGTCGGCATCATCCATGACCAGTTGGAACATTTACCGACCTTTGTTCCGACCCAATATAAAAAGTGGTGCCCTGATCAAAGTGATCAAGCGATGCGTATGGATCATCGGTATCACTGCGACTCTACTGGCTCTGAATATCACCAGTGTGTATGCGCTTTGGTTTTTGTGTAGTGATCTCGTTTTTGTGCTGTTGTTCCCGCAGCTTCTGACCGCTTTATATGATAAAAAAGCCAATAGCTATGGATCATTTGCCGGTTTTGTCGTGGGTGCTATTCTCCGTTTTGGAGGAGGAGACGCCACGTTGGGTATTCCTGTTCTGATCAATTACCCCATGATTCAAAACGGGGAGGTCTTGTTTCCGTACCGGACCCTGGCCATGGTCTGCAGCCTGATCACTATCGTCGTAGTGTCCCGATTGACACAGCAGACGAAGCCACCAAAAGCATTGAATGTGGTAAAATAACTTGGGCGATGGGGGCTATTGCGGGTTCAGGTGTGGAAAAAACACCTAGTGCATCAAGAATGAAGTTGATATGGTAAAAGTTGCAGTTATTTTGGTTCAGATCTAGGCTTGCTGATTAAGGATAGTCTTGAACTATCTGATAGAAGCATAACGACGAGATGATCCAAAAGAACAAAACTTGGTACTATATGAATTTAGTTCTTGGTGCACTAGTATGTGCTTTGCTTTTGACTATCAACTATCTATTGCGGCGTGG
>Ga0209487_1002411_pt1 | contig 15200 bp, 20 predicted proteins | sample Poulit2012_FD_187524 | JGI IMG/M metagenome (GOLD analysis project Ga0209487, IMG submission 187524) | Agricultural soil microbial communities from Georgia to study Nitrogen management - Poultry litter 2012 (SPAdes) (version 2) | ecosystem: Environmental > Terrestrial > Soil > Agricultural land... | reverse complement strand
TAAATCTCGTTATTGATTTGCGTTTTTGAAATTAGTATTTTTACGATTTTAGCGGAGCTGGATGCCCTAGCTCATGTGAAATTTATGTTTTCCTGCTTTTCAACGGAGCTGGACGCCCTAGCTCATGTGAAATTTATGTTTTCCTGCTTTTCAGCGGAGTTGGACGCCCTAGCTCATGTGAAATTTATGATTTCTCATTTTTCAGCGGAGCTGGACGCCCTAGCTCATGTGAAATTTATGTTTTCCCGTTTTTCAGCGGTGCTGGATGCCCTAGCTCATGTGAAATTTATGTTTTCCTGTTTTTCAGCGGAGCTGGACGCCCTAGCTCATGTGAAATTTATGTTTTCCCGTTTTTCAGCGGTGCTGGACGCCCTAGCACTTTTGAAATTGACAAAATCCCCCTTTTTCAAAGTAAATGAGATGAAAAACACCCTTAAATTTAATTTTCAGTCTAACTTTATGAGTGCACATCACCATTAGGCCTCTTTTCTTCAACTTTATTTACCCTAATCAACCACTCTTCCATGTTTTTTTATGATTCATGACCATGTCAAATACCTCTTCCGTCGTATACGTTGGGATATAATCAAACTCATTTTTTAATCTTTCATTCAGTAAAACTGGCCGATAACGGAGAAAATTCACTTGTTCTTCTCCATATTGTGTTAAACGTAATCGCTTTAATATAAACAAAGTCCCTTTAATAAGCCATGCAGGAATCCGAACTACTTTTTTATTTAACTTCTCTGCAATTTGATCTATTGTTAATGTGCCATCTCCTGCCACATTGTAAATTCCGACTTCTTCCCCGTATATTCCCTTGACCATACAACCAATGACATCTTCATCCCAAATAAAAACAAAAGGGCTATCGGAACCAGTAATGCCAAGTAAGTATCGTTTTTCAAATAATTTCGTAATTTGATTATCGACACCTTTACCTAAAATAGCCCCAATACGAAAAATAACTTGTTCCAATCCGGGATGTTTCTCTCGATACATCTCTAACATTTCTTCTACAATCCGCTTATGGTCAGAATAGGCAAATTCTTCGTTACCTCGTAAAGCAGTATCTTCATTAATCCACTCTGGGTTATCGGCATGGTATCCATACGCAGCTCCACTAGATGAAATAATAATTCGCTTCACATTGCTTTCAACACATGCTTGTAACACATTTTCCGTCCCTAATACATCAACTGAATATTCAAATTCCCGATTACTTTTCTTTCCTGGGGTAACGATTGTTGCTAAATGGACAACCGTATCAATGGCTTTCTCTTTCATTAATACACTTATATCCTCAGAACGGACATCCATTCTCACATGTTCAGTAAATTCATCTAAATCATATGCTGGAGTTTCTCTTAAATCTGTCGCTATAATTTTAGATGGTTGTGTAAGCTCCTCGTTTTTTTTCCGTAAAAGATGGACTAACTGACTTCCGATATAGCCGGAAGCACCTGTGATTAAAATATTCATGCTGAGACCCTCTCTATCTTACTTTTATCTCTTTTTGACCAGAAAAAGGCTAACGACATCCCTGAAATAACGTGCCAAATTGACCACCATGCAGCAACAATGGCCATGCCACCTAATCCATTAAAAAAGTTAAAAATTAAAATTAATCCAAGCCCCGAGTTTTGGATACCAACTTCAATTGCAATCGCTCTACGATCAACTTCCGGTAACCGTGTCAATGTTGCAGAGAAATAGCCAGATAATATAGCAATTAAATTGTGTAAAAATACTGCAATGACGACCATACCGACAAAATCGATGAAATGTTGGAAATTAGCTGCAAGTGCAGCTAAGACAAAAATAATGAAAAACGTAATCGAAAAGCGTCTCATCCAAACACTCCACTTTTTCGATTGTTCTGGAAACTTGTGATTAACTAACATCCCAACGACTAATGGAATTCCGAGTAAAATAATAATCGTTTGCACAAGATCGAATGGACTAATTTTAAATGACCGTAAAATCTCATTTGTCGGTTCATATAATGATCCCCAAAACATTGTATTAATTGGGGTCATTATAATAGATACGGCAGTCGATGTTGCTGACATGCTAATCGATAATGGCGTATTCCCTTTCGCTAAATGCGTTAAAAAATTAGATAAATTCCCCCCTGGGCAAGCAGCGACTAAAAACATTCCTAAAGCAATACTGGGACGCGGTTGTATTGCTAAAACTAACAAATAAGTTAATGCCGGCATCACAAGAAATTGAGCAGTCAATCCGATAATAAACGGTTTTGGTGACTTCAATGTTCGTTTAAAATCATCTGGTTTTAAATCTAAAGCGACACCGAACATAATAAACCCGATAACAATATTCATAATGAGTAATGTCGTTGGGTTAAAATTTAGTTGAACCTCATCTATCCCCATATTACTCCCCCTTAGGCTCGTCGTGTAAATCTTTAAAATATCTCAATCCAGGTGCCCACATATGTTTCACTGGATCAACATCACAATGGATGACAGCACATTTTCTCGCTTCAATTGAACGTTTGATAGCAACTTCCAAATCTTTCGGATCACTCACCCTTTCACCATGTGCTCCCATACTGATTGCCATTTTGTCAAATTCTATTTCACCTAAATCAGACTCAATACTTTCCTTTTCACTTAATGATTTTTTAACAATAGTTTTTATCGGTCTTAATGCAAAATGTTGATTCATTTTCACCATACCCCACTGTTTATCGGTAAACACTAGGTAAATAACAGGTAAATTATAACGAACTGCTGTTTCAACTTCTTGTGGATGAAAGCCCATCGCCCCGTCACCGATTAAACAACAAACAGGTTTATTTGGGTTAGCTACAGCGGCACCTAATGCTTGCGCCATTCCCGCTCCTAACATTCCAAATTTAAATGTTGAAAAAACATTACCCGGTTTTTCAATTTCATAAAAAAAATTCGACCAGATGACTGTATTTCCACCATCAAAAACAACTGGTGAGTCACTTGGAAATACTTTGTTGCTTATTGCAGGTATATGAGCTGAATTCATTGGTGATGCTTTATCTTTCAATTTTTCATCAAGTTTTTTACGATGTTTTTCTTTTTCTTTTAAAAATTGTTTGTTTAATTTTTGGCGGTGTTTTAATTTAAGTTTGCCTCCTCTTTTTAGTAAAGACTCGTATAATGCAGTTAAGAAATTATTAACATCAGATTGAATCGCCATTTCAACAGGTTTATTAGCACCTAAAATTTGTGCATCCAAATCTACTTGTATGACTTTTTGATCTGTATTCCAATATGGTGCTTTTCCCCACCAATCTGTTTCTCCTAATCTTGAACCTAGTACTAATACAACGTCCGCTTCATTACGAACTTCATTGTTTACTTTAATATGAAACATCGGAAGCATGAGGTCATTACTTTCTCTAATAGCTGCCCTTCCTCCCCAACTTGTCGTAATCATCATTTGCAATCTTTCGGCAACTTTTTCTAACATGCTCGATGCTTTAGAATGGATAACACCGCTTCCAGCATGAATAATCGGATATTTCGCCTTTAATAATAGATTGATGACATCGATTATTTGCTCTGTTGTCGGTGATGGTAATGAAGTGACTCGATACTGCTCAGGTTCCATAAATGACAAATCTGCTTTAAATTTTCCATTCATAATATTTTCTGGAATGTCTAAATGGACAACTCCTGGTCTGCCCTCATAACATTTCCGCAATGCCATACGAACCATTTCTGGAATCCGTTCAAAAGATGGAACCGCCTCACTCCATTTCGCAAACTGAGAAATGACACCTGTTTGATTAAAACATTGGTATGTGCCACCTCTATCTGGATACATAATTCCTGTTCTTCTTGCACTAGTAATCACTAAAACACGGTTACCTTCTCCTTCTTCCACTACTAATCCTGATAATAGATTGGCTACACCCGGTCCATTACTTGCCATACAGACTCCTAGTTTACCGGTTGCCCTAGCATAAGCACCTGCCATATGAGCAGCACTTGTTTCATGCCTTGGAGAATAAAGTTTAATATCATTTTCTTTTAACTTAGAATAAAAGCCAAAATAAGTCCCATCGATAATTCCGAAGACATTTTCCACACCTTCTTTATGTAACATGTTGGCTACTACTTCTCCACCTGTCCATTCCGCCATTTATAATTCCTCCTGTAAATTTAAAATCATTTTTTCAAAAATTTTTTGTACATCTTTTTCTGTTGGTACTTTACGGTTTGTTAAAATTCCATTTCCTGATAAAGTATCAATTACTAGCGTAGGCATTTCCTTCTCTAATAGTGGGATTTCAATAAGTTCAAGGGCATTTTCATACAACCCAAACTGTTTGTTCAATGAATGAACTTCTTCAAGCAAGTCAGCCACACCCATAATGTTAGCTACTTGTACATATCGATCTTTCGCTGCTTCCATTGTAAATTCAATGACCGGTGGTAGCATTATCGCAACACTTAGGCCGTGAGGAATACTTAACCTTGTTCCTAATGCCCGGGCTGTTGCATGGGCTAAATTTGTCGAGGAATTGGAAAAAGCTATTCCTGCTAAACTACTAGCATAAAGCATTTTTTCTCTTGCCTTTAGATTTTGTGGTTCATCATAGGCAATCGGCAAATATGTATGAATGAGTTTAATAGCCTCTAATGCAAACATATCAGTCCAATTGTTTGCCTTCGTTGAGACAAACGCTTCCAAAGCATGGGCTAAAGAATCCATCCCTGTTTGTGCCGTTATTTCTTTAGGCATCGTTTTCGTCAATTGTGGATCTAAAATAACGACATCTGGTATTAAATCGATATGACCCGGATTATATTTAATCTGTTTTTCACTATCAGTAATGACACTTATTTTCGTTACTTCACTACCAGTTCCCGCAGTCGTTGGAACGGCAATAAGTGGGAATCGATCAATAGCCACTTCCTGTTGTATATGACTAACAGTTAAATTTAAATTTTTCGCAATTGCAGCCATTGCTTTCGCTAAATCCAAAATGCTACCTCCACCGATAGCCACAATTCCATTTGCACCAGATTTTTGAAAAACATCAATCGAATTAGTTAGGTCATCAGTAGTAGGTTCTCCACTTACTTTATGGTAAAAGGTAACTGCCATATTTTCCTTTTTAGCAATTAATGTAATCGTATTCATTTCTAGTTCATTTCGTTTACTTATTATGACAAAAAGATGGTTAACTTCTAATTGCATTGATACATCAACTATATATTGAAATGAACCGATTCCGTGAATGATTTTTTTCGGCATATGTACCGTTTGTATCATTTAATCACCTACTTAACTTTTATTCATCGATTCATTTTTATCCGAAATTCATACATTCCCGGTTTTACTGCACTCGTATAAAATTCTATGACTTCTCCTTTTGGATTACGAATAATTCTTTCAACAATTAATACATTTGTCCCCTTTTCTATCTCTAAAGGAATAGCATCTTCATCTTCGACTCTTTTACATGATATGCTCTGTTCAGCTTCATGCATATCTACTTCTAACTCATTTTCCATGACATCATAAATTGTCACTTCGTCCAGATTATACTTTTTTAATTGCTCTCCTAATTCTACTCCAACATAATGTCGTTCAATGGCAATTGGGTTCCCATTAGCAGTTCTTAGACGTTTAATCATCATTTGCGAATCATTTATTTTTTTATTGAAAATTTTAGGTCTTTCATCTATTTTTTTAATTTCTAACAATTCTGATCCTGGTGTTAATCCCATTTTTTTCACAGTATCTGTTAAACTATGTAACGTATGCAGCCATTCTTCAATCGTCTTTGACTGTGTGACGAATGTCCCTTTCCCATGTACCTTTTTTAAAATTCCTTCTTGTACTAAATGGTTTACAGCCTCTCTTATCGTCGTTCTGCTCACTGAAAAACGCTCCATTAACTCCCGTTCACTTGGAATTTTAGCCTCATAATGGCCTGCAAAAATCTCCTTTTTTAACAACTGTTTAATTTGGTAATGGTATGGCATGGGATTTCCCTCTTCAAGCATATACATCCCCCCTTAAGACATCACGACGTCCCTACCAGTTAGTTATCACTTATAATATCAAAATATATAAAAATTGTATAGTAAAATATTTTAAATTTAAAAAGCCTACAATGACGTAGGCACAAATTAAATCGATTTCACACTATTTACTTTTTACAATACAACCCATGATTCTATCTTCTATTTCACTTGCTGTTTGTTTTAAACGTTCATCACCAATCATGTCCATTAACATTGTCGGCTTCGGCATTCCAATTTTCGTTTTTCCATTGTCATCATAAACAACTATTTTACATGGTAAAAAGTAGCCAACCATTTGGTTCGTCGTTAACACTTTTTGTGCTTCTACTGGATTACACACTTCTAAAACTACATATGATTGATCAAAATCTAACCCTTTTTCTTGCAACTTATCTTTAATATTAAATTGCCATAGAACACCAAACTTCTCTTCCATTAAATTTTCCTCTAATGAAGCGATTGCCTCTTCAACACTTTTGCCTGTTTCAACTGTGTAGTGAAACATACGATCAACTCCTTTTAAAATTTTAATATTTAAATAAACATATCAAACCAAATTTTAACTGCCGTTGCTAATATTAATATAGCTAAAATTGCTTGTAATACTTTTGTCTGCATTTTCTTACCAACGTTAGCGCCAATCGGCGCCCCAATTAAACTAGCAACTACCATTATAATAGCTGGGATTAATAACACTTGGCCGGTAGAAATTTTACCGATAGTCGAACCTATCGAAGAAATGAAAGTAATGGCTAAAGAAGAAGCGATTGTCATTCTAGTAGGTATTTTTAGTACTAATAACATAATTGGGACTAAAATAAACGCACCGGCCGCACCTACAATTCCTGCACCAAATCCAACAATAAAAGCTAATATCGATGCTAATGTTTTGTTGAAAGTTACTTCATCAATCGAAATGTCATCTAACCCTTTTTTAGGTACAAACATCATCATCGTTGCAATTGTCGCTAGAATGGCATAAACAAGATTAATTCCACTTTCATTAAAAAATCCTGATGTATATGCACCGATAAAACTTCCAATTAAAATACTGACTCCCATATAAGCAATTAATTTTTTATTTAATAGTCCACTTTTCCGATAAGCCCAAACTCCGCCAATTGTTGCAAAAAATACTTGCACAGCACTAATTCCTGAAACTTCGTGAGCTGAATAAGTAATTAATCCAAGTAAGGGAGGAATGTATAATAACATTGGATATTTAATGATAGAACCGCCAATTCCAACCATACCTGAAATAAATGACCCGATAAATCCTATAAGAAAAAGTGTGATAATTAAAGTGGCTCCCATTATATTCCCCTTTTGTTACAGTTTTCTATTTAAATACTTTTTTCGAAGGGTCAATTAAATTCCGTTATTATTAAAATATTTGTATTTTGTACTCTATATTACTACTTAACTTCTTTCTATAATACTTGGAATTTTTTATTAATATTTTAAAAAGTTATTTAAAAAATGTAGTGAAAGGTAAAGCAATTTTTTATACCTTTCCTGTGATTAAGTCTTTAATTTATCTTACTGCGCAACGATTAGGCCCTATTTCCATTTCACGTTGTTCTTCTTCATCAGGAGTAATTTTCCCCATGTTAGTTTCACGAATATCTTGATATGCGTTTGGTTGTGGTGGTAAATTTTCTGTGACAATTTTACGAAACTCTTTATCGTCTTCGATGTTTAATCCATGATTTTGTTCTATCAATGTGCCTAATTTTTCGGAAACCGAACCATTGTCATTCAGTTCATCTATCCTCATAAAGTGAGCTGGTAACACTGTAAGGTCATTTGATAATTCACGGTATCTTTTATAAAGTGTTTCTCGTAAATCCCCTACCCAATCTTCGGCTAACCCAGCTAAATCAGGTCTACCGATAGAATCGATAAATAAAATATCTCCGGTCATTAAATATTTACCATCAACAACAAAAGAAGTAGAACCAATTGTATGACCAGGTGAATACAGTGCATGAATATTAATCGTAGAATGACCAATTGTCACTTCCACATCACTTTCTAACGGTTCAAATGAATAAACCACTTCTAAAGCATCCTTCGGAGGTAACCAGTAAGTAGCACCATTTTCCTTTGCAATTTTTCTTCCTCCGGAAATATGATCAGCATGTAAATGTGTATCAAAAACATGTTTAATTGTCACTTGCTTCTCTTTAGCAAATTGAGTAAATACGTCCACCATTCTTGTTGGATCGATAATTGCTGCTTCACCATTGGATACAACCATATAGGATAGACAACCTTTTCCTAAGCGAACAAATTGATACAATTCACCGCCACCAGTTAAGTCTCCAATTTTAATCGGTTCTAAATATTCACTCCAGTCTTTCATGCCACCTTTAAAATAAGTCGCTTTAACTCCAGCCTCTTCCAACATATCAGCAATCATTAAAGCTGAACCTTCTTTAGCACAAACGACCATAATTTCTTTATCATTTGGTAATTTATCTAAAATTTCATCTACCCCATCTAATAAATCAAAATAAGGTATATTTAAATAATCGAAATTTCCGCCTTCAATTTTCCAATCATTAAAAGCATCTTCATTACGAACATCTAAAATAAACAAATTTTCTTTATTAATAACCTTTTTCGCTACATCTTCTGCAAAAATTGGCTTCGGCATCTGTCATCCTCCGTTACAATCATTTTAATTATTTTTGTAATGCTTCTGTAATACTGTTCGGATCAAATCCTACAATCCATTGTCCGTTAACCTTTGTTTGTGGGACTCCCATTTGTCCCGTATTCTTTACTAACTCTTGCATTTTTGTAGGGTTTTGTTCAACGTTTATTTCAGTAAATGCTAGTTTATTATCATTTAAGAAATTTTTAATCATCACACAATACGGACACGTAGTTGTCGTATAAACTGTAATGTCATTCATTATTTATTCCTCCTTAAATAAACCTTTCGTTTCATATTTCCAGTCATTCATTCCTGGAACGACGTTCTTTACATTTTCAAAACCTTTTTCTGTTAATTTTTGTGCCACAAGATCACTTCGATTTCCTGATCGGCAAACAATATACAATTCATCTGTCTTATTAAAATTATCGATATGTTTATCTAAATCATTCAATGGAACTGAAACAGCACCTGGTATATGATTGAAGAAATACTCAGCTTGTTCTCTGACATCGATAATGGTTGCTTTATCATTTTCATCAATTACTTTTTTTAATTCCTCATTATTGACGACATGTGGATGTTTATTTTCTTCTTTTTGTTCAGCGTCAGTCGTTTTTCTTAAATAGTGATTTAGGACACCTTCAATTTCAATAGTACCTAAATAATCATGCCCTACCTTATCTGACCAAGCTTTTAAATCTGCTGTTGAACCTTTATCAGTCGCCTGCACTTCTAACACCTGACCAGATGATAAATCTTTCATCATTTTTCTCGTCTTAACAATTGGCATTGGACAAGCCAATCCTTTTGCATCTAAAATTTGATCCGATTTAATCTCCATTTACTTAACCTCCAAAATTTGTTTGTATTTCGCCATTCCAATCTAACATTCCACCAACCATATTAGCAGCATCATATCCGTATGCTTGTAGAAACTGAGTTGCTACTCCACTTCGATTTCCAGAACGACAAACAATGACATATTCTTTTTTCTTTTCAAGTTCTGACATTCTTGATTGAATTTCCCCTAGCGGAATATGGATAGCGTTGGGGATCATCCCCATTTGAACTTCCATTGTTTCACGTACATCGATTACTTCCACTTTAGATGGTTCTTTCAATAACTTTTGTAACTCTGTTGCAGTTACCTCTTTCATTACTATCCACTCCCGTTTGTTTTAATGTCTCCAAGTGACAATTCCACCTTTAACATTTATTACTTGTTCAAAACCCCATTTTTTAAATTTTCTAGCTGCTTTATTACTTCGCATGCCACTTTGACAAAGTAACACAACATATTTTTCTTTATCAAGCTTATCTTGATGCTGTCTTATTTGTGACAGTGGAATATTTTTAAATCCTTTTATATGTTTAGCACTAAACTCATGAGGTGTACGCACATCGATTAGTTGATAATTTTTATTTTTCAACAATTTCTTTAGTTCAGTTGCTTCAATATGATTTACACCTTTTGCTGGCAGTATTGAAGTGCTAAAGTACCAAATAATAATACCGCCTAATATAATGTAAAAGACTAACTCCATCTAGACACCACCTCGTATTAAATAAATAAATTTACATTACCATCTTCAGCATCTCCTAAGTATGCGGCTACTCCTGCATACTCTACATCATCTAATAATTCTACTTGCTTTAAACCTAATAAATCCATCGTCATCGTACAAGCTACTAAATTAATATCTTGCTCAATTGCCATATCAATTAAATCTGGTAATGGGACAGCTTGATTCTTTTCAATGACATTTTTAATTAGTTTAGGTCCAATACCTGCATAATTCATTTTCGAAAGGCCTAATTTATTTGCACCTCTCGGCATCATCTTCCCAAATATTTTTTCAATAAAACCTTTTTTAACTTTTATTGGTGAATCTTTTCTCAAGGCATTAATCCCCCAAAAAGTAGCGAAAATCGTCACTTCATGGTCATAAGCAGCGGCCCCATTAGCTATTATAAAAGCTGCCATTACTTTATCATAATCACCACTAAACAAAATAATATTAGTCTTTTTACTGTCAGACATTGAATCCTCCTTTGTTTTTACATATACCCGTATAGGTATATTATAAGTTAAAAAAATATGTGGTTTTAATACCACTATGGGTATGTTATCTAATTTAAATTTATTTGTCAAGAGGATAAATTTTATCTGCTTTTCACTAATAAATTAACTGCTTCTTTTATTTGTTCTTCTGTATTTCCACCATTTTCAATTTGTTCTCTTACACAATTTTCTAGGTTCGTACTAACGACTACTCCGATAGCACGGTCAATCGCATTTCTGGCTGCCGACATTTGTCCGACTAGATCTTTACAGCCTTTTCCCTCTTCCATCATTCTAGTAATTGCTTTTACTTGTCCCTCAACTCTTTTAATTCTATTTTTCATTTCCTTTGTATATTCCAATGGTTGTCCTCCTCTTTACAGCAACTTTGAATGCTTACTTATCTTTGAATCACAACATTAATTTTATACCCTTTGGGGTATATTGTCAAATTTAAAAAATCTACTAAGATTTATTTACTAACAATTTCTTATTAGCATACTTTTTAGCCTCTGACTTTGAAAAGCCCAATCCATATCCGTACATTAAACTTAAATTTGCTATTTCAAATTGATCCATTAGTTGTAATACTTTAAACAAATCTACATTATAAACGTAAAAATTCAAGCTATTGTTTTTTTCGTCAAGCTCAATAATTTTATTTTTAAACTGGGCTTCAATAATCAATTTAATAATATTTGCTGGATAAACACTACGATTAAAAAATAAACAAGCTATCATATAATATCACCAAATTCACATGTTCCTTTTAGGTACATTATACCATATGTTATCTATTAGAACAATATTGCGTTTTCTCAATTAAAGAACAATGATAAGCTAAATATAGTAAATTTTAAATATAAGAGTGATCCTATGGAATTAAATAAAATCGGTTATAATATTAAAATTTTTCGTGAACAAAATGGTTTAACCCAAGAGCAACTTGCAGTAAAAATAAATCATTCACGTTCAACAATAGCTAAATGGGAAAATAATACATCAGTCCCAGACATCGAATCTCTCATAAAATTGAGTGATTTTTTTAAAGTAACGCTTGATCAAATGACTGGAAGACATTCTTATGAAGATGATTTAATTCGAGATTTCAAAAGAATTTATCAGCTTGATACTTATACATATGATAAGGATTTTATTGAATTAATAGAATATACGATGACACATCCTCAATTTAAAGAAGAGGTTCTTCGCTTAATATCACTACCAATAAAGCAACAAAAATACATCCATGAAACATTAGCTTTCCTAATTACCCAGCAAAAGAAATTAACATAATTTCGCAAATAAAAATTAGCAAAATCTACATTTTTAGATGTGGATTTTTTTATTTTAAATTTGTATTTTTATGATTATGTGTTATACTACAACTATAACAGTTATTATAAGGGTGACAGTAATGTTAATTCAATTAGATTTCGAATCTGAAGTTCCTATTTATGAACAACTGAAAAATGAAATTATTATCGGCATCGCCAAAAAGCAGTTATTACCTGGCGAACGATTACCATCCGTTAGAACGTTAGCAAGTGATATTGGCATTAACTTACATACCGTTAACAAAGCATATCAACAACTAAAGCAAGAGGGTTATTTGCTTATTCATAGACAACGAGGAGTTGTTGTTAATCCTGATGGAGTAATGAAAGCTGATGATGCATTTATTTTTCAACTAACGGAAAAATTACGTCCACAAATCGCTGATGTATTATGTCGTGGGATCGATAAGAAGAAATTTTTACACTTAATTCATCAAATTTACGATGATTTACAGGAGGAAAGATGATGAGTACAATGAGCCTAACTTTTATTGTCATATTTATACCAACAGCATTAGTCCTTTCATTCATACCATACTTAACGAGGAAAACAGAAAATTTTGGTGTTACTATTCAGGAAGACATGTATGATCGTCCAGTATTTCAATCGATGAGAAAAAAGTATGCATTAATGATGATATTGGTCGCTACATTTCTCACTATTTTAATGATTTTTATTGCCTTTCTCGACAATGAATCATTAGAAACTATTTTCTTCTCAGTAGCAGTTATCATTTATGTCATTTTAGCGTTTATTATTTATATCCCATTTCACTTTAAAATGAAGAAAATCAAAGCAGATGAAAAATGGTTCGAAGGTCAACCGTCAACTTTAGTTATCGATACTTCCTTTCGTTCGGGAAAAGTGACTTATTCGAATGGTTGGTTTCTCATACCTGTTGCCATTATGATTATGACAATTATTTTATCATTTGTTTTATATGACAGAATTCCCGATGAAGTACCTATTCATACAAGTTTTTCTGGAAAAGTAACATATAATGAAAAGTCGCCAAGTGTTTTATTATTTTTACCACTGACACAATTATTTATGATTGGGGTAATGGCAGCAGTCAATTATTCTATTATGCATGCCAAGCAACAAGTAAGTGCTAAAAACCCTCATATATCTAAACAACAAAATATCATTTTCAGAAGAAGATGGTCACTCTTTATCATTATCTCAGCTATATTAATGACAGTGATGTTTACATTTATGCAGACTGCGATGATTTTTCAACAATTATTACCCTACCAAGATGTTGTTTTGTTAATCGTTATTGGACTCATTTTATTTGGAACGATTGCCATATCTATTAAAACTGGTCAAGGTGGGAGTCGTGTAAATATTGAAGTAGAAGAAAAGGGGAGCATGAATCAGTTAGATGATGACCAGTTTTGGAAATTAGGACAATTTTATGTGAATAAAAATGATCCATCATTTTTTGTAGAAAAACGATTTGGTGTTGGATGGACAGTAAATTTTGCCCATCCTATTGTTTGGCTGATTCTTCTTATTATTCTCGTCATACCATTTTTAACATTATTTCTAATTTAAGGAGGGTATTTCAATGGAAGTGTTAGAAGCAATACCGTGGGGGTTAATTGCTCCCCTAATCGTCATACAATTGTTATTAGCTATCATTGCATTAGTTGATTTAGTAAAAATTGAGCGCACAAATGGACCGAAGTGGCTTTGGGTTCTCGTTATTATTTTCATCCACATGGTAGGACCTATCATATACTTTATTTTCGGAAGGAAGAATGACTAAATGGATGCAGTTTTAAATGTAAGTAAACTTCAGAAGAAATTTGGCAATCAGGAAGTTTTGCAAAAGATTTCTTTTTCATTAGAGTCGGGAAAGTGTATTGCATTAATTGGACCGAATGGTGCTGGTAAAACAACAACATTAAGAATTTTAACTGGATTAATGAGACAAACCTCTGGCGAATTTCATTATAAGTATGCTAATGCAGATTTCCGTTCATCGATTGGCTATTTACCACAGCATCCTGTGTTTTATTCTTGGATGACTGGAAAAGAATATCTCGTTTATTGTGCTCAATTAACGAATATTGATAAAAAGAAAGCAATTAAAAAAGCGGATAGCTTATTAAAAAAAGTTGGTATTTTTGAGGCGAAAAACAAACGGATTGGCACATATTCTGGTGGAATGAAGCAACGATTGGGAATTGCCCAAGCAATTATCCATCAACCTAAGTTACTCATCCTAGATGAGCCAGTATCTGCTCTAGACCCAATTGGTAGGCGTGAAGTACTAACATTAATGGAAAAGTTAAAACAAGAAATGACTATTTTATTTTCAACACACATTTTATCAGATGCTGATGAGATAAGTGATGAGTTATTATTACTACATAAAGGGGTCATCGTGGAATCAGGATCAATGAATCAACTTCGAAGGAAATACCAAACAACAGCAATTGAATTAACTTTTGATAATAATTTAGAAAAATATAAGGAGCGACTTGAGCAATTGACTACCGTGAAAGATATTAGTATAAAACGGGATATTATTCATATTTCTGTACTAAACATTGATGACGCACGTAAGGAAATTTTAAATACTGCCATGAAAAACAATTGGTCACTTACAAGTTTTGTCATTAACCGTGCTTCACTGGAAGACATGTTTATGAAGGTGGTGCAATCATGAAACAATGGATGACTTTATTTAAAAAAGAAATGATTGAAAATTGGCGTAATAAAAAATGGATTTGGGTGCCAATCGTCATGATGGTTATTTGTTCTATGGATCTTGTTACTTATTATTTTTTACCAGAAATTCTTGATACAGTTGGTGGCGTACCTGAAGGAGCAATAATGGAAATTCCTGAATTTACACCTAATGAAGCGATATTATTAAGTCTTGAACAATTAAGTATGTTCGGTGTCATCGTCATCGTACTTATCTCAATGGGGACAATTGCCGGTGAAAGACATAGTGGAATTTCTGAAATTATTCTTGTTAAACCTGTTAGATATCTAAATTATGTCACATCAAAATGGATTGCCTACGTATTAATAGCTAACATTTCATTGTTAATCGGAATGTTAATTGCCTGGTATTATA
>Ga0209487_1002410_pt1 | contig 15209 bp, 16 predicted proteins | sample Poulit2012_FD_187524 | JGI IMG/M metagenome (GOLD analysis project Ga0209487, IMG submission 187524) | Agricultural soil microbial communities from Georgia to study Nitrogen management - Poultry litter 2012 (SPAdes) (version 2) | ecosystem: Environmental > Terrestrial > Soil > Agricultural land... | reverse complement strand
CTCATGACCTGGTTCATCGAGGAGCGACCGCTCGCAACGAGGGTAGGGGACGAGACGGAGGTCCGGCCACCGGGCGCAGACCCGGTTGCCGGCGAAACGTTGCCGGCAGACTGAGTGCTGCGCAGCCCGATGGGTCACTCAGCACCGCCCGAACAGCGTGGAGTGAGCGTCAACGCTGATTGATTGCGCCGGGGGGGGCGGTGGGTTCAGGTCCGCAGGTCGGCACGCCTCAGCGTCATGGCGTTCAGTGCCACCACGATGGTGGAGATGCTCATCAGGACAGCGCCTACCGCGGGGGAGAGCAGGAAGCCCACGCCTGCCAGCACGCCGGCGGCCAGTGGCAGTGCGATGGCGTTGTAACCGGTAGCCCAGGCGATGTTCTGGATCATCTTGCGATACGTCGCCTTCGAGAGGTTGAGGGCAGCCAGCACATCGGCCGGGTCGCTGTCAATCAGCACGAGGTCGGCTGATTCGATCGCCACATTGGTACCGGCACCGATGGCGATGCCCAGGTCGGCCTCCAGCAGCGCCGGTGCATCGTTGATTCCGTCACCAACGAAGGCAGTTGGAGCGATCTGCTGCAGTTCCCGTACCTTGCCGGCTTTCTCAGCCGGCAGGACCCGGGCGTAGTACCGCTCGATACCCAGCTGCTCGGCTACGGTTCTTGCTACGGCCTTCGCGTCACCGGTGATCATCACCGGCTCCACCCTCGCTTCCTGCAGCGCTCGCACCGTCGCCCTGGCGCTCTCACGGATCTGATCTGCCAGCCCCACAACAGCCAGAGCACGCTCTGAATCCATCAGCACTATGGTGCTCTCGCCCCGCTCTTCCGCCTCGAGCAGGGACTCCCGCAGTGATAAGGGGAACTCAAGGTTCTGCTCGCTGACCCACTCAGGGCGGCCGACCGTGAAGATGGAGCCATGCACAACACCCCGCACCCCCATGCCGGGCACCACCTCGAAGTCGACCGTGTGCGGCAGCTCAAGTTCACGCAACTTCGCGTCGTCAACGATCGCTGCTGCAAGCGGGTGCTCACTGCGCAACTCCAGGGAAGCCATGACGGCCAGCGCCTCATTTTCGCTCATTCCTTCGGCCACGACGGTACTGACACCGAACTTCCCTTCGGTCAGGGTGCCCGTCTTGTCGAAGGCCACGATACCGATGTTGCGGGCGCGTTCGAACGCCTCGCGGTTGCGAACCAGGATGCCGTTGCTGGCACTGAGTGCGGTGGCGTTCACGATGACCAGCGGGATGGCGAGTCCCAGCGCATGCGGACAGGCGATTATCAAAACCGTCACCGTGCGGGTGATCGCCTGCTGCAGCTCACCGGTTCCAACCAGCCAGGCGATGAACGTTACGACCCCCACGGCAAGCGCGATGTAGAACAGCCAACCGGCGGCCCTGTCAGCCAGGTTCTGGTAGCGGCTCCGCGACGACTGCGCTTCCTGCACCAGCCGCTGGATCTGTGACAGCGTCGTCTCTGATCCGATGCGGGCCACTGTCACCGTTAGTGCCCCTTCTCCGTTCACAGCTCCAGCCACCACTTCCGCACCAGGTTCCTTGGGCACCGGCCGTGATTCGCCTGTCAGGAACGCTTCGTTGACGCTGCTGCTGCCTTCGGTGACGATGCCGTCAACGGGCAGTTGCTCGCCAGGCCTCACCAGGATGCGGTCGCCGTGCGAGAGCTCCGCGACAGCGACATCATCGATCGCGCCCTCACGGATCCGGTGCGCGACATTGGGTACGAGTGACGCCAGGTTCTCAAGCGCCCGGGACGCGCCCCGTACACTCGCCATCTCAAGCCAGTGACCCAGCAGCATGATGACGAGCAACGTAGCCAGTTCCCAGAAGAACGACATGCCGGGCAGCCCGAACGCAACCGCCATGCTGTACAGGTAAGCGACAGTTATCGCCAGGCTTATGAGCGTCATCATGCCCGGTTGCCTGTCCTGAAGTTCGTGGCGCGCGCCCTGCAGGAACACCATGCCGGCGTAAAAGAACAGGACTGTTCCCAGGATCGGGTTGATCCACTCACTTGCCGGGAACTGCACAGCCGTGTAACCGAGCCATTGCTGGATCTGGTCGCTGAAGTACAGGATCGGTACCGTCAGGATCAGCGATACCCAGAAACGGTCGCGAAACAGCTCAGGTGCATGATGGGCATGCGCATCGTGATGGCTGCCATCGCCTTCATGCACGTGCCCATGATGTGGGTGAGCGGGGCGATGATCGTGCTGATCGGCAGCAGGCATGGGTCTCCTTTCAGCTGCTCAGTGCGGAAGCCAGGCCAGCACCTTGTCCGCTGTGACTGCGCCACGGTGATAGCGATCGCCGTCTGGCGCCGCACTGTTGATCAGGTGCGGATCGCCGGTCGGCAGCGGGACGATGAACAGGTGTGACTCGTACTCGCGCCATTTCTCGATGAACGCCAGCCGACTGCCGTCGGGAGAGAAGGCAGCTCCCCAATGGGGGTGGGGGCCCGTTGTGACCTGTTCCGGGTCCGTAGCGGCATTCGGGTCGTAAAGCCAGATGTTACCGCGGTACGTGTAGGCGAGCCGCTGCAGGTCGTGAGTCACCGCGAGACTGTGAACATCGTCGACCCCGGACCACTCGTTCGCTTCAAAGCCGACCAGTACGTCGATCCGGATGCCTTCCAGTGGACCGCCAGCCAGGGGGACGCTGAGATCAGCGGCCACTACCGCACCGGCCAGGTGCTCGACGCCTGGCGCGTTCACTCCAGTGAGATCCATGCTGAAAGCAATGGTGTGATCGTCAAGCCACACCAGGTCATCTCCGGTCACCCCACGGAAAACAGTTATTACAACTTCGCTGCCCGCCGCTGCGTCAGTCAGTACCTCGATCTGGCGCGTGCCCACCGTGTCACTCATCACCGCTGCGATGTACTGACCGCCGGGGGAAACAGCGAGGCCCCTCATGCGAACTGTCAACTCGGTACCGGGCCAGTCTGTCTGACGTACAGCTGTCCTGCTGAACGGCAACAGTGCGTGCACGTCGATATGAAACGGATCCGCAAGCGTGAAGCGTCCCATGAACAATTCACTGGCAGGGACGTGAACGGCCGGCAACGCGTTGCCGATCGTGTACTCAAGTAGACGGGTCCAGCCGGTATCAGCCGTCAGATCGAGCGTCTGTACGAACCTGCTGCCGCCAACGACCAGGGAGCCGGTGTGAGCGCCTCCATCGCCGGCACCAGAGCCGTCACCATTATCGCCGTTACCCGAACCCGAGCTGCAGGCGCCTGAAAGCATGGCAACAATGAGTACCGCCATGATGTGCTGTATTCGCATGGTTCCTCCTGTGCGGAACTGTGTCCGCCGTCAAGACTAGCAGCGGAACCATGAGAACATTGCTGTGGGCCTCCCGTTTGCGGCAACGACCAGAACAGGCCAGTAGCTTAAGGCAGTTCCGGAGCTCAATCCGCCGTGACGTAACGCGCGAAGCGGTCCAGGATGGCCTGCCAGCCTTCTCGCTGCTGCTCGATGCTGTGCGTCGGCTCACTGTCGAAAACGACCCGGACCTGTGTGCCCCCGGCCACCTCAGCGAAATTCACCGTAACCTGGCGTTCACCCAGCGAATACTCGATGAGCCTGTTCGTGATGATCCTGGTGTAGGTGCCCTCGAAATCGAAACCGGCACTGCCGTCCTTCGCCTCCATTCGCGAGGAGAACTCACCGCCCGGCCGCAGGTCCACCCTGGAGCTGGTCGTATGCCAGTCATCAGAAGCAGTGTTCCACTGCATTATGTCGTCCGGCGTCACATAAGCCTGCCAGACCTCTTCCAATGGTGCATGAACTGTTGTTTCAACGGTGATCTTCATGCGGTATCCCTCCCCGACTGCAAACGTGCCGGGATGGTAGCACGCGGCGATCGCCGCTGCTTCCGGGAAGCCCAGTTGATTCAGTTAAGCTCGAAGCCACCGGAACTCGTGCGTACATGCAGCAGTGGGCCGCCCGTTCCTACTCGGGCTGATGCGCTGTTTCCCGGAGACCCGCCGAAATCGAACCCGTAGCGGTCGGCGATCCGTGCCCGACCCGAACTGCCGCGGAAGTCCAGTCTCATCGCCCGCGGGACCTGAGCGACCGTTACCTCGATGCGGCCTGAGCTGGAACGCAGGCTCCAGTCCTCCCGCAGCTCTTCCGCGCCCAGATCTATCCTGCCGGAGCTCGTACTGGCGATCACCTCGGTTCCCGGCAACCCACTTGCCTCGATGCGCCCCGAACTGCTGCTCAGTTCGTATGAAGCAGCGACCGTGTCTTCGACATGTATCGTTGCGGAACTCACGCGGATGTTCACCGCGTGGGAAACAGTGGAGTCCTGGAGACAGACCCTGCCGGAACTGGTCCTCACCGAGAGGTTCCCCGTTACTGTCAGTCCGTCGAGGCAAACGCGTCCAGAGCTTGAGGTGATGTTCACATCATTGAAAACGAGATCATCAAGTTTCACCCGTCCTGAGCCAGCGTGCAGCTCGACAGCTGGATGCAACCGTTCCGGGATGGTGACCTGAAGGGCTGAGCCGCGGAAACTGAACAGCCTGAAGGGCCACCAGCTGCGGTCGACACCGATCTCGACGGTGTTTCCGCTGCGGTTCACACTCAGGTTCCGGTTGTTGCCGCTCAGTTCCGCGGTGATCTCCGCTGTATCGGCAGCGATTATCTCAACCGCACTGGAACCCGCATCGATGTGCAGCTGTCTGACACCGTCAGCGGATACACCATCTTGAGCGTCAGCGTTGCGGAAGAAGCCGAAGCCGAGGACCAGCAGCGCCACTGCTGCGATGGCCAGCAACCAGGCTCCGGGGTTGGTGACTGGCGTTTCTTCGGTGCGGCTGCTCGAATCAACTTCCGGCTGGGTTATCTCGGTTCTGTCGCGGCGGCTGAGTTCTTGGTCACTTCTGTCCGGATCAATCATGGTTACAGGCCTTTCATGGGCTAATGACCACCATCATCGCCATGACTGTAAGGCGCCGCCGTTGACCGCGCCTCATTCGAATGGGTGAGTCTCATGGCGACCGCCTGGCCCTGATCGGTACCTGGCCGGCGGGCACTCACCGCAGATGCAGCGTGACCCACGGGCCGGACTTGCCGCATAATGTGCCGCATGGCCACCTGGCGGATCAAACGCATCTATGAGCCTGCCGCCGAAGACGACGGCTTTCGCGTACTGGTCGATCGAATCTGGCCCCGCGGAGTCAGCAGGGAGGATGCCGCTATTGACCTGTGGCTGAAAGAGGTCGCGCCATCCCGGGAACTCCGTAAGTGGTTCGGACATCAGCCGGAGCGCTTCAGCGAGTTCCGCGAGCGTTACCTGCACGAACTTGAGGGCAACGCGGCGTTCACCAGACTGCAGCAGGCAGCAAAGGAACATAAGCGCGTTACGCTGCTCTACGGTGCCCGCGATCAGGAGCACAACCAGGCGGTCGTGCTGCGCGAACTCCTGGAGTAGGCAAAACCTCATCGTTACCGGACTGAGGGCAGGGCAACGAATCGGTGCACAACCGGTACTCCAGAGCTGCGGGGAAGTGCGACCATGATACGCGGTCGCCTCCCACTACAGGGGAGCAGCCTCCGCCTCAGGGATGCAGCAAGCCGGCAGATGGAAGGAAGATTCACATGAACGCACCACTTTCGCAGTTCGACCTGAGTGGAAAAGTCGCGGTAGTCACCGGGGGTACCGGAGCGCTCGGCAGCGTCATTGCCCGGGGACTGGCCGAAGCGGGTGCCAGTGTAGCGATAATGGGACGGAACGCTGATCGCGCTGAAGAGGTGAGCAGGACCATCGGTGCAGCTGCCATGGCAGTCCCGGCTGACGTTCTCGCTGAGGAGCAGCTTCAGGCTGCGCGTGACCGCATCCTGGAACGGCATGGCCGCATCGACATCCTCGTCAACGCCGCCGGTGGCAACCAACCCGGTGCGACCCTCGCCCCGGGCGGGTCGTTCTTCGAACTCGATCCTGAAGCGATGCGGCAGGTAGTAGACCTGAACTACATGGGAACCGTGCTGCCGATCCGGGTATTCGGACCCGAACTCGCCAGGGGCAACGCTGGCGGGATCATCAATATCTCCAGCATGGCGGCCATCCGGTCGATCACCCGGGTGGTCGGCTACTCGGCTGCGAAAGCCGCCATCGACAACCTGACACGCTGGCTGGCGATGGAGTTCGGCAGGCAATACGAGGGTTCACTGCGCGTCAACGCGATCGCCCCCGGCTTCTTCGTAGGTGAGCAGAACCGCAGGCTGCTGCTGGAGGAGGACGGTTCACTCACTGAACGGGGCCGCACCATCATCGCGCACACCCCGATGGGCCGCTTCGGTGAGGCCGAAGAACTCATCGGTACTCTCATTTGGCTTGCTTCCGATGCGAGTCGGTTCGTGACGGGCGTCGTTGTTCCGGTTGACGGGGGATTCTCGGTCACAAGCGGGGTCTGAGGCCAGTCGGGTGACCCCTCGACCCTTAAGACCGAAGTGCTAACCCTGATAGGGCGCATCCTGAGTTGGAAGGTTCAGGCCATGACCCGGAGAATCGGTTGCAAGACACTCACGCCAGCGAGGGCAGCTGCGCCCGGCTGCCAGTTCGGTCAGCGCCAGCCCAGCTCAGGGGCCACATGTTTGAGGATCGATTCGATCACGTGAGCGCAGTAGTCAACGCCCAGCTGGTTCGGTACGGTCAGCAGCAGGGTGTCGGCTTCAGCGATCGCTTCGTCACCGGCCAGCTGCTCCACCAGCTTCTCGGGTTCTGCCGCGTAACTGCGGCCGAACACCGCACGCGTCGTCTCGTCAAGGTAACCGAACTGGTCCGCCTCATTCTGAGCCCGCCCGAAGTAAGCGCGGTCACGGTCATCCACGAGCGCGATGATGCTGCGGCTGATCGACACGCGCGGCTCGAACGGGTGCCCCGCCTGCTCCCAGGCTTCGCGGAACGCACGGATCTGCCTGGCCTGCTGCACATGCAGCGGTTCTCCGGATTCATCAGCCTTCAAGGTTGAACTCATCAGATGCATGCCCTGGCCGGCCGCCCACACCGCAGTGGCGTCCGACGCCGCGCCCCACCAGATGCGTTGCCGCAGTCCTTCGGAGTGCGGCTCAAGCCGCAACAGGCCAGGTGGGTTAGGGAACATGGGCTGCGGGTGCGGCTGAGCGAACCCTTCGCCTTCGAGAAGCTGCAGGAACACCATCGCGTGCCGGCGCGCCATATCTGCATGGGTCTCACCCTCGGCTGGTGCGTAACCGAAGTAGCGCCAGCCGTCAACGACCTGTTCCGGTGAGCCGCGGCTGATGCCGAGCTGCAGGCGGCCACCAGCGATCAGATCTGCGGCTCCGGCATCTTCGGTCAGGTAGAACGGGTTCTCGTAGCGCATGTCGATCACACCGGTGCCGATCTCTATGCGGCTGGTCTTCGCGCCGATCGCTGCCAGGAGAGGGAACGGTGAGGCCAGCTGCCGGGCGAAATGGTGGACCCGGAAGTAGGCGCCGTCCGCTCCCAGCTCTTCAGAAGCGACGGCAAGATCAATGGATTGCAGCAGTGCGTCGGCTGCTGATTGCGTTGCCGAGCCGCGCGCCGGTGTCCAATGACCGAAAGAGAGGAATCCGATCTTCTTCGCCATGGTTGATTGTCACACCAACCGGCTGTCCGGACTGTCAGGCACGTGGCCAGCTGCAGCGGGCGGGTGACGCCATCTCAGAAAGCGTTCGTCACCTGCGAGATCCAGCCGATGCTGAACGTCGCGGCGATGTGGGTTGTTTCCTGCGTCATCGCGTTCGTGAACACTCCAGCGAAGTTGCCGCTTATCGCCAAGGTTTCTTCATCAACCCAGCTGACTTCGGTCAGCTCGAGCGTGCCTTCAGTCATGCGGTAGCCGTTGGTGATCGACTCGAAGTAGGTGATGTCAGGAACATCCCCGTCGTTGCTGAGCGTCAGATCACTGGTGAGGGCAAGGTCGAGAATCACGGCGCCGCGCATCGCGGTTGTCCCGATGGCAGGTTCGCGCTGCGTCATGATGTCGACGCTGATGCCCGCTCCTATGCTGCTCCAGTCATCGAAATATGCGGTGTTCGTGGGTTCAGGCAGACCCGCTTCCACCAGGAACGAGTGCAGGGTGAACTCTTCACCGTCGATGGTTCCGCTGAGCACACCCGTGGGGTCACCAACGGCAGCCGGTGGCGTAAGGCCGTCGTACTCCGGACTCGCCTGGCCGGCGACTGCAGCTGCCAGCAGCGCCAGCAGTCCGAACATCACTTTCATTTGCTTGAGCATTATCCTCCTCTGCCTTGTCAGCGCGGTGTCACGCCTGCAACTGCGGGGCAGGCTCCGTTGCTGGCGGAACATATGGTCTGCAGCAGCTGTCTCCGCAGCCACAGGCTGTCGTACGTCCGCAGGTTCCATCATCGCCCACCACCGTCAAAGCAGCATTAATTCATCTGAAGGGCGGCCCCACCAGCAGGGGCGCCGTCGCTCCCAGCCTGGCACTTGCCCGCGAGAACCTCTCATCGAGGCTTTGCTGATGGCTGCAGCCGCAGATCAGCCAGCTGGTTGCAGTTCCAGCCGGGAGATGATCTGGGTGACCAGCTCCTCCGGGGGAGGGCTGACTTCAACTGCGAGTGTGTCCGTTGGCGGTTCGAGTGTTTCGAACTGACTGCGCAGCAGCTCTTTGGGCATGTAGTGATCTGACCGCTCCGTGAGGCGGCTGTGGATCAGGTCAAAGGATCCATGAAGGTAGACGAAACTGATGCGAGTCTCGTCCGCGGCCAGTGCTTCCCGGTAGCTGCTCCTGAGGGCAGAGCAGGCGAGTACGAGCGAGTGTCCGGACGCCAGATGCTGACGTGTCAGCTCATGCAGCCGCTCAAGCCAGGGGATCCTGTCTTCATCGCTTAGCGGGATACCTGACGCCATCTTCCTGACGTTCTCAGGCGGATGGTGATCATCAGCGTCTGCGAAGTGCCAGCCCAGCCTCTCAGCCAGGAGGCGGCCGACCGTGGTCTTGCCCGCTCCGGAAACGCCCATCACTACGATCACCCGGGCAGCAGCGTCGGGGGCAGCTGAGGCCTGTGGCTCAGTGACCATCACGCAACCGGTACAGGTCCTCACCCGCGTTCTCGACGAGCAGCAGCCCCTCGTGTTCACGGTCGCGCCACTCATCCGGGTCGATAGTGGCCGGGTCACGGTAACCAAGATTGACGCGCTCACACGTCTCTTCCGGGATGCCTGTCGCCAGCGTCACCGCTATGCGAGGGTGCTCTGTCCCGTTATCCATGTGGCCGCTGCCCCGTACGTGGGTTGAGTGCGCGAGAATCGTCCAACGAATGTCCTTGAAGCGGTTCCAGTCGTGCAGGAACCAGTCTCGCACGTGGTAGCCGACCTGCTCGATCAGTTTCCCGTGCGTGACACTTATGGCGGTCAGGTGCGGAGCGTAGATGATGATCTCGCCTCCGTCAGCGATCACCGGTTCGGTCTTGTACATTGCCTTCGCCGCGGTCCACAGGTCCTCGTACTTCGTCGATGGCATGGACAGTACGCTGCGGAACGGCCGATCCTTGTAGATGATGTTCAGTTCAGCAGCCAGGTCCGCAGCCGCTGACCAGGCCTGGAGGTGGTCGCCCGTGAACATTCCATGCAGTGCGCTGCCTTTCATCGCGAGCTTCAGGCAGGTGACGTTCTGCCGGGATGTGACGAACTCTGCCGCGCGGTGCAGTACGCGCCGCACCGGCGTGTCTTTGACCCCGATGGTCGCGTATGAGGTGGACAGCGCCCCCAGCCAATGCGTGCTGTCGATGATCTCGGCGCCGCTGATACCAGGGAAGAGGTACTTCGCGCCACCGGAGAAACCGGCGACTTCATGCGGGAACACGGGCCCGATGATGAGAACGTGGTCGTACTCGAAAGCCAGGCGGTTGATCCGTACCGGTGTTTCGCGTTCTACCAAGCCTTCGGTCAGCTGCCGCATCTCCTCAGCTGAGATCGTCCCGGCGAGAGCAAGCGCATCGGGGTTGTCCCACGCGTGATTGATGACTCGTGAGCGGGGGGTGAGGCGCTGGCGTTCCTCAGCTGTCATGCCGACGTGCCGGGCGATAGCCTCCTCACTCATCGGCTGGTGCGTACCGAGGGCGATGAGGTAATCAAGGCGTTCGACCCGTTCTCCGAGTACCTCGTACAGCAGCCGGTAGAGCAGCGGCATGGGTGCGGTCCGGGTGCCGTCCGGGATGACTGCAAGAACCCGCTTACCGTCTGCAGGAGCGTGTTCGAACGCCTGCTGTATGAACGTGCGCGCTTCGGCGTCGGTAAGTGGCCGCTCGCTGCTGCCGATACTCATGGTGCGCGCCAGCAGCCGGTCGTCATCGTGTGTCTCCCTGGCGTTGCTCATGTCAGCAGGCTGGCGGAGTCCGCATCCAGGAACAATCGCGCCTGCGGGATTGCCCGGAGGGTCTGTCCGTCGGGGTGGATCTCCTCGTCTAGGGAGTCGTACTGGCTGTGGCTGAAGGTGTTCATGTCTTCATCCTCGGTGATCTTTCGCAGCGTACCACCGCAGAACGCTGGGGGAGGCTGTCGCGCCTGCTGCGGACGAATCCGTCCTTGCACGACACCAAGCGGCTGCAGTCAGAGTCTGGCCTGTCGGTTGGTATACTCACCCTTGGAACAAATCAGACGCGCGGGAAACCCGCGGAGGAGGCTCAAGGGATGAAACGCTTGACCAGATCCGTCATAGCAGCCATAGCGGCGGCTTCACTCACAGCGGTCGTGGCGCAGGAGTTCGATTGGCGTCAGCAGGAAGGCAGCTCGATCCGCTTCATGATGAACTCCCACCCGTTCACGACCTGGCTAGAGCCGCACGTCGCCGAGTTCGAGGAACTCACCGGAATAGACGTGACGCTGGAGGTATTCCCCGAGGACCAGTTCCGTCAGCGCAGACTGCTTGAAGTCGCCAGCGGTGCCAGCACCCTGGATGGCTACATGTTCATGCCTGGCCAGGTTGGCGCCCAATATGGTGGTGCCAACTGGGTGCGCCCTATCGATGACCTCGTAGCCGACCCCGGTCTGACGCACCCGGACCTGGATCTGGACGACTTCTTCACGGGTGCACTTGACTCGTTCCGTACGGATGCTGGCCTGATCGGCCTGCCTCTGCAGATCGAGTCCAGCCTGCTGTTCTACCGCAAGGACCTGCTTGAGGAAGCGGGCCTTGATGGACCGCCCTCTACATTGGCGGAACTCGAAGAGTACGCCTCCATCCTGCACGGTGACGGCATCGCCGGATTCGCGATGCGTGGCCAGGGCGCAGCAGCCACCAGCCAGATCGTAAACCTGCTGTACAGCTTCGGTGGTAAATGGATGAACGAGGACGGCAGCTCGGCACTCGCAAGTGAGGAAAGCCAGGCGGCGCTCAGCTACTACGCGAACCTCCTGCGGAACTACGGCCCACCGGGACCCGCCAACTTCCACTGGGCCCAGGTCCTCAGCCTTTACGGCCAGGGTCAGGTCGCCATGATCCTCGACGCCAACGTCTTCCGCTCCAACATCGAGGACCCGGCACAGACTCTGCCAGAAGTTGCTGAGAACACGGGCTATGCCGTGCTTCCCGCCGGTCCGGCAGGCAGCCATCCGGCAGTGCTGGTCTGGGGAATGGTAATCAATCACGCCTCAGAGAACCCTGAAGCGTCCTGGCTGTTCATCCAGTGGGCGCTGTCGAAAGAGAACCAGCTGAGCACCCTCCTCAGCGGCGTGCCGGCGGCCCGCGAGAGTGCCTGGAGCGCCGAGGAGTTCACGGCGACTGCCCCGGCGGACTGGAACGAAGCTTCACGGGAGAGTTTCAACATCGGCCAGCCTGACTGGAACCCGCCGGTGATTCCTGTACCCGAGGTCCGGGACATCTACGGTCAGGCCATCGTGACCGCATTGCAGGGTGGCGACGTGGCGGCAGCTCTGGAGCAGGCAGCTCAGGAGATCGACCGCGCTGTGGAACGCACCCAGTAAGACTCGCCCGTCAGTGCCAAACACCTGCTGTTACCGGGTTCCCCGCCATCACGGCGGGGAACTCTGGCTGGAGGCCCTGTGATCCGTTCCAGCGGCAATTTCTTCGAGCGCCATGCAAGCTGGCTCTTTCCGCTTCCGGCCGTTCTGGCCCTCGTCATCCTCGTGCTGCTGCCGATGCTGGCCAACTTCTACATCGCGCTGCACGACTGGTTCATCGGGCTGCCTCCCAGACTAGTCGGACTTGACAACTTCACCGACGCACTGAATGACCGCCGGTTCTGGAACGGTGTTCGCAACACGTTCTATTTCACCGGTCTGGCTGTACCGATCCAGCTGGTGCTCGGCATGGCCGTTGCGCTGCTGTTCAGCCGGGAGATGCCAGCCAAAGGCCTTATACGCACCATCATCCTGCTGCCCATGGTAGCCACCCCGGTTGCGATCGCCCTGATCTGGGCGCTGATGTTCGACCCGAGCCTAGGCGTGCTCAACTATTTTCTTGAATCACTCGGACTCCAGCGCTCCATCTGGGTGGCTGACGCCCGACTGGCGCTGCCGTCCCTCGTGCTGGTTGATGTCTGGCAGTGGACGCCGATGGTGGCTCTCATCCTGATCGCCGCCCTCCAGGGTGTGCCAGGCGAATATTTCGAAGCCGCCCGCATCGACGGTGCGAACAGCTGGCAGATCTTCTGGCGCATCACCTTGCCATCGATCCGCAACGCTGTCGTAGTCGCGCTGGTGCTGCGCACTATCGATGCGCTGAAGACGTTCGACATCATCTACGTCATAACTGCCGGTGGTCCCGGTACCGCCAGTGAGACGCTGAACGTTTATGCGTACAAGATGGGCTTTGAGTTCTTCAGGGCAGGCTACGCAGCATCACTGCTGATCTTCCTGATGTTCATCGTGCTGGGAATCGCGATCGTGCTGAACCTGGCCCGGCGGGGGACCCGATGAGCATCACTGTCGATGCGACCGAAGCGGCCCGCCGCCACCGGCGAGCGCAGTTGCTGCGGAAGGCAGGCATGACCGTACTCATCATCGCCGTCCTCATCATCATCCTGTTCCCGTTCTACTGGATGATACTGACCAGCTTCCGCAGCCAGGTGGACAACACCAGCCCCGTACCGGTCTGGTGGTTCCAGCCCGTGCTGGACAATTACCGCAACGTGATCCAGCGCAACAACTTCCTGGAGTACACCATCAACTCGTTCATCATCGCAGCGGCATCCACCTTCTTCGGGCTGGTTCTGGGCCTGCCCGCAGCCTACAGCATCGCGCGCTTCAAGCAGAATGGCCTGGCACTGGCCATCCTGGTGGCCCGCCTCACTCCCTACATCACTTACCTCGTTCCCTGGTACCTGGTGTTCCGCCAGCTCGGTATGATCGACACGTATACGGCCCTCACCCTCACCCACCTCATCGTCGGGCTGCCTCTGATCGTCTGGATAATGATCAGCTTCTTCGAAGACGTGCCGCAGGACCTAGAGGAGGCAGCCTTCGTTGATGGTGCCGGCCGCCTCACAACTTTTTTCCGAATCGTTCTGCCCGTGAGCATGCCGGGCATCGTTGCTGCCAGCATCCTGGCGTTCATCTTCAGCTGGAACCAGTTCCTGTTCAGCCTAGTCCTGTCCGGACCCAATACTCGACCCGTGCCGGTAGCGGTGTTCAACTTCATCTCTTACGGACAGATCGATTTCGGTGGACTCGGCGCCGCTGCCGTACTGATAACCCTGCCGGTGGTAATTCTTACGCTGTTCATCCAGCGCTATATCGTTTCCGGTCTGACCATGGGAGCAGTGAAAGGCTGATGCTTGCAGTCCGTAAACTCGCTGGTGGTCGGGGCAATGTGGAACTGAGTCAGGTTCCTGAGCCGAGCGTCGGTCCCGGAGAAGTCATCGTCGAGGTGGCTGCAGCTGGCATCTGCGGAACTGACGTGCACATCTGGCTCGATGAGTTCGCGACCGAACCGCCTGTCACGCTTGGTCATGAGCTGGCGGGTACCATCGCTGCACTCGGAGAAGGGGTCAACGGCTGGAACATCGGAGACCGGGTCACGACGGAAACCTACTTCAGCACGTGTCAGACCTGCATTCACTGCCGCCGGGGCCGGCCTAACCTTTGCACAATGCGGCGCAGCATCGGCTCGCGGGAGGACGGAGGTTTCGCGAAGTACCTGCGAACACCGGCCCGAAACCTGCACCGGATACCAGAACATCTCTCACTGGATGTTGCAGCACTCACTGAGCCGCTTGCCTGTGTAGTGCATGGAGTGCTTGACATCGCCCGCATCAACGCCGGCGATCGTGTCGTGATCACCGGTCCTGGACCAATCGGGCTGCTCACGCTGCTGGTGTGCAAAGCGGCGGGCGCAAAGGTGATCGTGTTGGGCGCCGCCGCTGACCAGGCCCGACTCCAGCTGGCTCTTCAATTGGGGGCGGAGCAGGTGATTGACATTCAGTCGACCACCGACCCGCTGGCTGCGGTGCAGGATACCCTCCAGGCCGAAGGTGCGGACCTCGCTATCGAATGCTCGGGCGCTGTGCCCGCGGCCGGCCTGCTGCTGCAGGCGACCGCCCGGGGCGGCCGTTACTGCCAGTTGGGACTGTCCGGTAAGCCGGTGACGCTGGACCTCGACCTCATCTGCTACCGCGAGATCATCATGACCGGCAGCAATGCCACCGTACCCACTGCCTGGCCGCGAGCGCTGCAACTGCTGACTGAGTTTCATGCTGAGGCGGCCAAACTTATCACTCACCGGTATCCGCTCAGCGAATGGGAGCGGGCGCTGCACACCGTGAACAGCAAAGCAGGCGTTAAGGTGCTCCTCCAGCCATAATCGCCGCCCAGGCTGCTGCGCAGCGAGGACGGGAGGCTCGTTTTAGAGGACATCGGCGTGGTCCTCAGCGACGCTTGAGGAGCGGAATCTGCTGGCAGCGCATCGTCAGTTACCTGAGCGAATGCGCAGAGCATGCTGGGATCTGCAAAGGGGGCCTGTGCAGATCCCAGTGGATTCATTCGTCGACAGCCTCGATCATCACGTCCACAGCGCCGCTGCGGGAGAAGTAACTGCCCACTACAAGGTAATATTCCCCGGCTTCCACCAGCTCAGTGATCCGTGATTTGCCACTCACTTCACTCCAGTCACCGTAGTTGTCGTCGTTGTAGGCGATGAGCTGACGGGCGCTGTCATAAAGGATCAGCACGGCATCGATGTGACGGTCCGAGCT
>Ga0209487_1002409_pt1 | contig 15212 bp, 17 predicted proteins | sample Poulit2012_FD_187524 | JGI IMG/M metagenome (GOLD analysis project Ga0209487, IMG submission 187524) | Agricultural soil microbial communities from Georgia to study Nitrogen management - Poultry litter 2012 (SPAdes) (version 2) | ecosystem: Environmental > Terrestrial > Soil > Agricultural land... | reverse complement strand
GGGCGGTCGCGCCGCTCCGCGAGGCGTGGTGCCCGGGAGCCGGGCAGGGGCTCGTGGCTCCCACAGACCTCCTCGTCAGCCGTTCCCGGTCGGGCTGCGTGCACGGGACAGACCTCGTCCCGGGCCCGTGAAGCAGACGTTAACGCTCACATCCTCATGAGGTCAAGGGTCGGGCGGCAGATCGTCCGGGGCGCGTGTCAGGGACGCGGGCCCGGACGCAGGCGGTTCCTCAGGGACGTGCGGCGAACGCCTCGAGCAACGCGGAGTCCCCGGAGACGATGATCGTGTCGCCGGGGTTGATGCGGGTCTCGTCGGTGGCGTACTCGAAGGCCTCGCCCGGCGACTTCACCCCGAGCACGGTGACGCCGTACTTGGCCCGGATCTGCGACTCGCCGATGGTGAAGCCGTGGGTCTCCCGCGGGGGCCGCATCTTGACGATGGTGAAGCCGTCCTCCATCTCGATGTAGTCGAGCATCCGGCCGGTGACCATGTGCGCCACCCGCTGCCCGGCGTCGTGTTCGGGGTAGACGACGTGGTGGGCGCCGATGCGCCGCAGGATCCGGCCGTGCTCCGCGGAGGTGGCCTTCGCCCAGATCTGCGGCACCTCCATGTCGACGAGGTTGGCGGTGATGAGGACGCTGGCCTCCAGCGAGGTGCCCACCCCGACGACCACCACGGAGAAGTCCTGGGCGCCGAGCTGCTCGAGGGCGTCGGGGTTGGTGGCGTCGGCCTCGATGATCGGCAGCCGCCCGGACCACTGGGTGACGAGCTGGGCGTCCTTCTCCACGGCGAGCACCTCCCGTCCGAGGTCCTCGAGGGTGGCTGCCAGGGCACCGCCGAAGCGGCCGAGCCCGATGACGAGCACCGCGCTCGCGCGCGGGAGCTTGCTCTGCGCCATGTGCGCCTTCCTTCCCTGCCGGTCCGTACCTGCAGTGTGCCCCCGGTCAGCCGACGATGGGCGGCTCGGACGGCATGCGGATCACCCGGCGGCGCTGCCGCACCGCGAGCGCCGCGGCCAGGGTGATGGTCCCCAGCCGGCCGGCGAACATCAGCGCCGCCAGCACGTACTTCGCCGCGTTCGGCAGGTCGGGGGTGATCCCGGTGCTCAGCCCCACCGTGGCGAAGGCGGAGATCGACTCGAAGAGGACGAGCTCGAGGTGGTGGTGGGTGAGCGCGAGCAGCGCCAGGGTGGCCACCCCCACCAGCGTGGCGCCGAGGAACGCCACCGCCACGGCCAGCCGGATCGTCGTCGTCCCCACCCGGCGCCCGAAGGCCTCGGCGTCGCGGTCGCCCCGGGCCTCGGCGACGATGGCCAGGACGAGGACGGCGAACGTCGTCACCTTGATCCCGCCGGCCGTGGACGCCGAGCCGCCCCCGACGAACATGAGCGCGTCCTGGAGGAACCACGTCGTGTCGCTCATGTCGGCGACCTCCACCGTCGTCAGCCCCGACGAGCGGGCGTTCACCCCGGCGAGCAGGGAGGCGAGCACCCGGTCCGCCACGGGCAGCCCGCCGAGCGTCGCCGCGTTGCCCCACTCGAAGAGCGCGAAGCCCAGCGCCCCGCCCACCGCGAGGAGCGCGTAGGTGACGAGCGTGAGCTTGGAGTGCAGCGACAGCCGGCGGGTGCGGCGGACCCGCTCGGCGAGGTTGAGGATCACCGGGAAGCCCAGCGCCCCGACGGCGCCGCCGAACACGATCGGCAGGCACATCCACCAGTCGCCGACGAACGGTGCCAACCCGCCCTCCAGGACGACGAACCCGGCGTTGTTGAAGATCGACACCGCCATGAAGACGGCGTGCCACAGCGCCGGCCCGAACGCCTCCCCCAGGACGAGGAACCGGGGGAGCAGGACGAGGGTGAGGACGAGCTCGACCGACACCGAGGCGACGACGACGGCGCGCACCAGGGTGCCGACCTCCCCGAGGCGGGTGGTGCCGGTCTCGGAGGCGGCGAGCAGCCGCTGCGTCAGCCCGATCCGCCGGGAGACGGCCAGCCCGAGGATCGAGGCGAGGGTCATCACCCCCAGGCCGCCGATCTTGACGCCGACGGCGATGACGGCCTGGCCCAGACCGGACCAGTGCGTCGCGGTGGGCACCGTCTCCAGACCGGTGACGCACACCGCCGACACCGCCGTGAACAGCGCGTCGACCAGGTCGGCCCGCTCCCCGCTGCGGGTGGCCGCGGGCAGGGACAGCAGGGCGGCGACGACGGCGACGATCCCGGCGAAGACGAGCAGGGCGAGCCGTGCGGGGGAGTGGCGCGCGACGTGGTCGACCGCGTCGCGTACCGCACCCAGGACACGGGCCGGCAGCCGCGGTCCGCGGTCGATCGTCCCACCGGTCACGCGCTCACCTTGCCACGCCCACGCCCGCGCTACCGTGGCGGCATGCCCAGACCCCTGCTCCTGTGGAGCGAGGAGCTGCTCGAGTACAACTTCGGCGCGGGCCACCCGATGGCGCCCCTGCGCCTGGCGCTGACCCACCGGCTGCTGGCGGACCTCGGGCTGCTCGACGCCTTCGACGTCCAGCCGGTCGTCGCCGCCGCCGACGAGGCTCTGCTGCGGGTGCACGAGGCGGAGTACCTCGCCGCCGTCCGTGCCGCGGGGGAGGGGCGGCCCGACCCGGCGCGCGGGCTCGGGGAGCAGGACAACCCGATCTTCGCCCACATCCACGAGGCCGGGGCCCGGGTGGTCGGGTCGACGCTCACCGCCACGACGGCGGTCTGGGAGGGCCGGGCCCCGCGGGCGCTGAGCCTGGCCGGGGGGATGCACCACGCCATGCCCGCCCGGGCGTCGGGGTTCTGCGTCTACAACGACCTCGCCGTGGCGATCGCCGCCGTCCTCGACGCCGGGGCGCAGCGGGTGGCCTACGTCGACCTCGACGCCCACCACGGCGACGGGGTCGAGCGCGTCTTCTGGGACGACGACCGGGTGCTGACCATCTCGGTGCACCAGCACCCCGGCACGCTCTTCCCGGGCACCGGCTACGCCCAGGACGTCGGCGGGCCGGCGGCGCGTGGCACGGCCGTCAACGTCGCGCTCCCGCCGCGGACCGGTGACGGCGCCTGGCTGCGGGTGATCGACGCCGTCGTCGCCCCCCTGCTCGAGGAGTTCCGGCCCCAGCTGCTCCTCACCCAGCACGGCTGCGACGCCCACCGGCTGGACCCGCTCGCCGAGCTGGCCGTGTCGGTCGACGCCCAGCGGCAGGCCGCGCTGCTCATGGCCGAGCTCGCCGAGGAGCACGCCGGGGGCCGCTGGGTCGCCACCGGGGGCGGGGGGTACGAGGTGGTCAGCGTCGTGCCACGGGTGTGGACCCACCTCGCCGCGGTGGTCGCCGGCCGACCGCTGGACCCCGCGACCCCGGTGCCCGAGTCGTGGCGGCGCACCATCGCCGAGCTCGCCGACGTCGACGCCCCGCTGACCATGAGCGACGACGCCGCCGCCACGTTCCGGCCCTGGTCCGCGGGCTACAACCCGGACGACCCGGTCGACCGGGCGGTCATGGCCACGCGCGGGGCGGTCTTTCCGTGGCACGGCCTCGACCCGCTGTTCGTGTAGCGGGGCGTTTCCCAAATCGGGCGGTAGGCTCTATTGTGCGAGCGTATCTCCGCGCGATGCGGCTCCCGGACGACACAGGCAGGTGGACATGGCCGAGCAGCAGGCCCCGCGTTTCCTCACGGTGGCCGAGGTTGCCGAGCTCCTCCGGGTGTCGAAGATGACCGTCTACCGCATGGTCCACGCCGGTGACATCCCGGCGGTGCGGGTCGGCCGCTCCTTCCGGGTCCCCCAGCTCGCGGTCGAGGAGATGCTCAGCACGGGGATCGGCGACTGGACCCCGGAGAGCCAGGCCCGCTGAGCGCGCCACATCCCGCTCGTTGGGAGACGATCACGGGATGGCTCCACCGCGTACCCTGCTCGTCGTCCTCGCCGGCGGTGCGGGCTCCCGTCTGGAGACGCTCACCGAGCGGCGGGCCAAGCCCGCGCTGCGCTTCGGCGGCAGCCACCGGCTCATCGACTTCCCGCTCTCACACGCCGCCAACAGCGGCATCACCGACGTGTGGGTGATCGAGCAGTTCGAGCCCGAGTCCATCACCGCGCACCTCGCCGGCGGTCGGCCGTGGGACCTGGACCGCTCCCGCGGCGGGCTCATGGTGCTCGGCCCGCACCGCGGCGACGACCGCGAGGGCTGGCACAGCGGCACGGCGGACGCCCTGTGGCGCAAGGCCGACCGCATCCGCGACCACGGCCCCGAGGTCGTCCTCGTCGCCTCCGCGGACGCCGTCTACCGGATGGACTACGCCGACGTCGTGGCCCACCACCTCGCCGTCGACGCCGAGGTCACCATGGTCACCACCCGCCACGACGGCGACGTCACCCGTTACGGGGTGGTCCTCGCCGAGTCCGGACGAGTGACCGACTACGCGCTCAAGCCGCCGGAGCCGCGGTCCCACGTCGTGACCACCGAGGTCTTCGCCTTCACCACCGCCGCGCTGCTCGCCGGCCTGGAGTCGGCGGCCGCGGCCGCCGGCGAGGAGGAGGGGCTGGGGGACCTCGGGGAGCGGCTGCTGCCCGCGATGGTGGAGCGCGGCGGCGCCGCCGACTACCGGCACACCGGGTACTGGCAGGACGTCGGCACCGTCGACGCCTACTGGCGCACCCACCTGGAGCTGCTCGAGCAGCCCGCCTTCTCCCTGGACGACCCGACCTGGCCGATCCGTACCCGCACGCTGCGGCACGTCGGCGCCCGCGTCCACTCCGCGGGGCGCGTGGAGGACTCGCTGCTCTCCGCCGGCGTCGTCGTCGAGGGGGTGGTGCGGCGCAGCGTGCTGTCCCCCGGGGTGCAGGTGGCACCCGGTGCCGAGGTGGTCGACTCCGTGCTGCTCGACGACGTGCGGGTGGGGCCCGGCGCCCGGGTGGTGCGCAGCGTGGTCGACGAGGGTGCCCGCATCCGCGGCCGGGCCGAGGTCGGTGGGGACGGGCCGCAGGACGAGGTCGCGCTCGTCGGTGGCGGCAGCGTCGTCCACCCGCGCAAGCGGATCCCCGCCGGAGGTCGCTACCCCGGGTGACGGTTCTCGCGCCGCGGGCGGTCCGCCGAGACTGTAGACTCGCCGCGTTCTGCGTGTAGTCCCGTGCTGCGCGCCACCCCGTCCCGGCTCGACCAGCACTGCGAGGTTCCATGGGTTCTGTCATCAAGAAGCGCCGTAAGCGTATGTCGAAGAAGAAGCACCGCAAGCTGCTCCGCAAGACGCGGCACCAGCGCCGCAACAAGAAGTGAGCGCTGACCGTTGACGTCCCCAGGCCCGGCACCTGCCGGGCCTGGCGCGTCTCCGGCTCCGGCCGGCGGCCGTCAGCGGCCGGTGAGGCGGCGGCGCAGGGCGCGTACGACCACCGTCGCGGTCCACACCACACCGGCCCACCAGGCCCCGCGCACCCCGGTGCGCACACCCCGGCCGACGTCGCGCCGCCGGCGGCGGAAGTCACGCACCGGCCAGCCGACCTCCGCGGCGTGCAGGCGCAGCCGCGGCTCGGGGTTGATGGCACACGGCGAGCCCACGGTGCTGAGCAGCGGGATGTCGTTGACCGAGTCGCCGTAGGCGAAGCTGCGGGCGAGGTCGATCCCGCGCTCGCGGGCCAGGGCCAGCACCCGCGCCTTCTTGCCCTCGCCGTGGAGCATGTTCCCGCTCAGCTCGCCGGTGTAGACGCCGTCGCGGTGCTCGGCGACGGTGCCCAGCGCGCCGGTGGCGCCGAGCCGGCCGGCGATGAGGTCGGCGATCTCCACGGGGGTGGCGCTGACGAACCAGACCTCGTGGCCCGCCGCGCGGTGCTCCTCGATGAGCGCCCGCGCGCCGGGGAACACCTTGGTGGCCAGGACCTGGTCGTAGACCTCCTCACCGATGGAGACGATCTCGGCCACGGTGCGGCCCCGCACGACGCGCAACGCGCGGGCGCGGATCGTGGCGATACGCCGCAGGCTCTCCCCCAGCAGCAGGTAGAGCACGGAGTGCCCGGCGAAGAAGGCGATGTCCCGCAGCCCGAAGAAGTCGCGGCGGTAGAGCTCACGGGCCAGGTGGTAGGCGCTGGCGCCGCGGATGATCGTGTTGTCGATGTCGAAGAACGCGGCGACGACGGGAGGCGGGTCGGCTGCGGCGTCGCCGTCGTCCGGCCTGGTCGTCGCGTGCACCCCTCCACCCTAGAGCGAGGCCCGTAGGATCGGGGCGTGGCCGAGACCCGAGTGACCCTCTACTCCCGCGACGGATGCCACCTGTGCGACGAGGCCCGCCGGGTCGTCGTCGCCGAGTGCGACCGGGCCGGCGCCGCCTGGCAGGAGGTCGACGTCGACACCGACGGCGAGCTGCGGGCCCGCTACGGGGAGTACGTCCCGGTCGTCGAGGTCGACGGCACGGTCCAGGGCTTCTGGCAGATCGACCCGGTGCGGCTGCGCACGGCGCTCGCGGGCTGAGCGGCGCCGGGCCGGGAACGCCGACGGCGGCCGGTGCGCGGGGCACCGACCGCCGTCGGGGAGGCTGTGGCCCGCGCGGTGCGCGGGGGAACCGGGCTGCGTCAGGCCTGGGCGGCGATGGCCGAGATCTCCAGGGAGATGCGGACCTTGTCGCCGACGAGGACGCCGCCGGTCTCGAGCGCGGCGTTCCAGGTGAGGCCGAACTCCTTGCGGGAGAGCTCGGTCTTGGCCGAGAAGCCGACGCGGGGGTTGCCGAACGGGTCGGTGGCCGCACCGTTGTACTCCACCTCGAGGGCGGCGGGCTTGGTCACACCGTTGATGGTGAGGTCGCCGTGCACGGTGAACTCCGGGCCGGTGCCCTCGACGCGGCGGCCGACGAAGGTCCACGTCGGCTTGTTCTCCGCGTCCCAGAAGTCGGCGCTGCGGAGGTGGTTGTCGCGGTTCTCGTCGCGGGTGTCGACGGACGCGGACTTGATCTCCACGTTCACCGCCGAGTCGGCGAAGTTCTCGGCGACGACGATCTCACCGGAGAACTCGGTGAACTGGCCGCGGACCTTGGCGATGCCGGCGTGGCGGACGGAGAAGCCGACCTCCGAGTGCGAGGGGTCGATGGTGTAGGTGCCCGGCGCGGGACGAGTGGCCGTCGTGGTGTCGGTGGCGGTCATGTGGTCCTCCATGGTTGTTGCATCACTTGACGGTTCAACGGTAGAGGGTGATCGATGCATACGCAAGAGGTTGCGCCGGGGAAGTTCCGGGCGGCACCGGGACGGTCCGCACCGCGCCGGGACCGTCCGGGCGGCGGGGCCCCGACGGCCGACCGGGAAGGTCGGCAGAGTTTGCGACACTAGGTGGCATGTCCCGAACCACGGTGCACCTCCTGCGGCACGGCGAGGTCCACAACCCCGACGGCGTCCTCTACGGACGGCTCGAGGGCTTCCGCCTCTCCGAGCGGGGGCAGCGGATGGCGCAGCGGGTGGCCGACGTGCTGCGCGACTGCGGGCACGACGTCCGCCTCGTCGTCGCCTCCCCGCTCCAGCGCGCCCAGGAGACCGCCCTGCCGACCGCGCGGGCCTACGGCCTGGACGTCCTGACGGACGAGCGGATCATCGAGGCCGGCAACGACTTCGAGGGCACCACCGTGGGGACCGAGCGGAGCAGGCTCGCCCACCCGCGCTACTGGCGCCGCTACCTCAACCCGCTGCGGCCCAGCTGGGGGGAGCCCTACCGCCACCAGGTGGAGCGGATGACCGCTGCGATCGCCGACGCCCGCCGCCGGCTGGCCGCGCAGGGCGGCGGGGAGGCGGTGCTCGTCAGCCACCAGCTGCCCATCTGGGTCACCCGCCTCTTCCTCGAGCGCCGCCCGCTGTGGCACGACCCGCGCCGCCGGCAGTGCTCCCTCGCCTCGCTCACCTCGCTGCGCTTCCACGGCGCCCGTCTCGTCGGCCTGGGCTACTGGGAGCCCGCGGCGGACCTCGTCAGCGGCGCCCTGGACCTCCTGCCCGGCGCCTCGGGCGCCGCCGTCCCGCGGCAGGCCGTGCCGGCCCGGACGGAGCGCGCATGAACCGGCTCACGCGCGCGCTGGCGACCCTCGCCGTCGCCGTCGTCGTCCTCACCGGCTGCGGCGGCTCCACCGGCGGGACCGCGACGGACACCACGGGGGCCGGCTACCAGGCCGGTGACGGGTCCTGGACCACGTGGGACCAGCCGGACCGCACCGGGCCGGTCGAGCTCACCGGCACCACCTACGACGACGAGGAGGTCGACCTCGCCGACTGGCGGGGCGACGTCGTCGTCCTCAACTACTGGTACGCGGCCTGCCCGCCCTGCCGGGCCGAGGCCGGCGACCTCGCCGCCATCCACGCCGACTACGCCGACCAGGGGGTGCGCCTCCTGGGCATCAACCCGCGCGACGACGCCGCCACCGCCCAGGCCTTCGAGCGCAGCTTCGACGTGCCCTACCCCAGCCTCCACGACGAGACGGCCCGCGGGGTGGCCGCGCTCCAGGGCCTCGTGCCGCTCCAGGCGATGCCCACCACCGTCGTCCTCGACACCGAGGGCCGGGTGGCCGGCCGGGTGCTCGGCCAGATCGACCCCGGGGTGGTCCGCGGCATGATCGACGACGTCCTCGCCGAGGCGGCCCGATGAGCTGGGACGGCATCGCGCAGACCTTCCAGGCGACCGTCCTCAGCGGCTCCCTCCTCGCCGCCGTCCCCGTCGCGCTCCTCGCCGGGGCCATCTCCTTCGCCTCGCCCTGCGTGCTGCCCCTCATCCCCGGGTACGTCGGCTACCTCGGCGGCATGACCGGCACCCTCGCGCGGCAGCCCGGTGCCCTGGCCGCCGCCGGGACCACGACGACGGCCGCCCGGCGCGCCACCGGGCAGGGGCGGCTGCTCCTCGGGGTACTCCTCTTCGTGCTCGGCTTCAGCGCCGTGTTCGTCCTCCTCGGTGTCGTCTTCGGCGGGCTCGGGCTGGCGCTGCGGCCCTGGCTCGACGTCGTCACCCGGGTCATGGGGGTGGTCGTCGTGCTCATGGGGCTCGCCTTCATGGGCGCGGTCCCCTTCCTCCAGCGTGACCGGCGCCTCCACCTCAGCCCGCGGGCCGGGCTGTGGGGCGCGCCGCTGCTCGGGGTCGTCTTCGGGCTGGGCTGGGCGCCGTGCATCGGCCCCACCCTGTCCGCCGTGCTCCTCCTGTCGCTGGAGGACGGCGACCCGGCCCGGGGCGGGCTGCTCGCCGCCGCCTACTGCCTCGGTCTCGGGGTGCCGTTCGTCGTCATCGCGCTGCTCTACTCGCGCACCACCCGGGCGATGGGCTTCCTGCGCCGCCACCGGGTGACGATCATGCGCATCGGGGGTGCGATGCTCGTCCTCCTCGGCCTGGCCCTCGTCACCGGGCTGTGGGGCCACTTCGCGGGCTGGGTGCAGGGCCTGGTCGCCGACTTCGTGACGGTGGTGTGATGAGCTACGCCCCCGAGGGCCTGCGCACGATGGACGACTCCGGCCAGGCGCCCTCCCCGCGACCGGTCGGACTGGGCCTGCGCGGCTGGCTGCGCTGGGCCTGGCGCCAGCTCACCTCGATGCGCGTCGCGCTGCTGCTGCTCATGCTGCTCGGCATCGCGGCCCTGCCCGGCGCCATCGTCCCGCAGAGCCCGCAGGACCCCGCCGGCGTGGCCCGCTACCGCGCCGACCACCCCGAGCTCGCCGAGTGGCTCGAGCGCCTCGGGCTCTTCGACGTCTACACCGCGCCCTGGTTCGCGGCGGTCTACCTCCTGCTGTTCATCTCGCTCATCGGGTGCATCCTGCCCCGCACGAGGTCCCACCTCGCCGCCCTGCGGGCGGCCCCCACCCGCGTCCCGCGCCGTCTCAGCCGCTTCCCCGCGCACGCGACGCACACGACGACGGCGTCCCCCGCGGAGGTCGAGGGCGCGGTCCGGCGGGTGCTGCGCCGCCGCTTCCGGGTGGCGAGCACCCCGGACGGGATCAGCGCCGAGCGCGGCTACCTGCGCGAGACCGGCAACATCGTCTTCCACCTCTCGCTCGTCGGGGTGCTCGTCGCGCTCGCCGCCGGGCAGATGCTCAGCTACCGCGGCCAGGCCGTCGTCGTCGAGGGCCGGTCCTTCGCCAACGCGCTCGTCGACTACGACACCTTCACCCCCGGCTCGCTCTTCGACAGCCAGGACCTCGAGCCCTTCACCCTGACCCTCGACGAGCTCAGCTCGCAGTTCACGGTCGACGCCCAGCCGCGTGACTTCACCGCCCGGGTCACGGTGACCGAGGCCGACGGCCGGTCCCGCGCCGACATCATCCGGGTGAACCACCCGGTGACCGCGGCCGGGGCGAATGTCTACCTCGCCGGCAACGGCTTCGCCCCGCACCTGACGGTCCGCGACGCCGAGGGGGAGGTCGCCTTCTCCCAGCCGGTGCCCTTCCTGCCGGAGGACGACTTCTACACCTCCCGCGGCGTGGTCAAGGTCCCCGACGTCTCCCCGGGGCTCGAGCAGCTCGGTCTCATCGGCTACCTCCTGCCCACCGCCGTCTTCGACGAGGCGGGCGCCCGGTCGGTGCACCCCCAGCCCAACGCCCCGCTCCTCGTCCTGGACGTCTACACCGGTGACCTCGGCCTGGACGACGGCGTCCCGCAGAACGTCTACGAGCTCGACACGGAGCGGATGACCCGCGTCACCCAGGACGAGGAGTCACGCATCCTCCTCGAGCCCGGCCAGGAGGTCGAGCTGCCGGACGGACTGGGCACCGTCAGCTTCGAGGCCCTGCCCCGCTTCGCGGCGCTCGACGTCCGCTACGACCCCTCCCTCACCGTGCTGCTCGTCTCGGCGCTCCTCGCGCTCGCCGGTCTGTCCGCCTCGCTCTTCGTGCCCCGGCGTCGGCTGTGGGTGCGCACGAGCCACGACGCCGACGGACGTACAGTTGTCGAGGCCGCCGCGCTCGCCCGGGGTGACGACCCGGGCCTGGAGCAGGAGCTCGAGCGGGTGCTGACCGCAGTCGGCGCACTCGCGCCCACACCCCAGGAGGACACGTGAACGACCTCGGCCAGCTCAGCCTGCTGGTGATCTACGGGGCCATGGCCGCCTACGCCGTGGCGATGGTCGCCTTCGGCGTCGACGTGTCGGCGCTGCGCGCCGGCGGCCCCACCGGGCGCCCGCGCCGGGCGGCCCGGATCGCGATGACGACGACCACCGCGGGTTTCGTGCTCCACGCCCTCGGCGTGCTGCTGCGCGGCGTCGCGGCCGGCCGGGTGCCGTGGGCGAACATGTACGAGTTCTCCATCGTCTTCACGCTCGTCGCCGTCGGGACCTTCCTCCTCATCCAGCGCTGGCGCGACCTGCGCTACCTCGGCGCCTTCGTCATCACGCCCACCCTGCTCGCGCTCGGGCTGGCGGTGTCGGTGTTCTACATCAAGGCCGACGGCGTGCGCCCCGCGCTGGACCACTACTGGCTGGTCATCCACGTGTCGGTGGCCACGACGGCGATCGGCATCTTCGCCGTCGCGGCCGCCGTGTCCCTGGTCCAGCTGGTCAAAGACCGCGGCGAGCGGACCGCCACCGCCCGCGCTGCCCGGCCCGTCCCCGCGGCCGCCGCCGGGAGCTCGCTGCCCGCCGCCGGGAGCTCGCTGCCTGCCGGTGAGGACGCCGCAGACGCCGGTCGGGGGTTCTGGGGCCGGCTGGCCGACGCCCTGCCCGGCTCGGTCGAGCTCGAGCGCCTCGCCTACCGGCTCAACGCCGTGGGCTTCCTGCTGTGGACCTTCACCCTCATCGCCGGGGCGATCTGGGCCGAGCACGCCTGGGGGCGGCCGTGGGACTGGGACCCCAAGGAGGTGGGCACCCTCGTCGTGTGGATCGCCTACGCCGCCTACCTGCACGCCCGGGCCACGCGCGGCTGGTCCGGCCGCAAGGCCGCCTACCTGGGGCTCACCGGCTTCGGGCTGCTCCTGTGCAACTACTACGTCGTCAACCTCTTCACCGACACGGTCCACGGCTACGCCTTCTGAGCGTCGGCGCCGACCGTAGACCGGCCGCCGACCGCCCCGCCGGCCCGGCCGCCCCGCCGGCCCGGCCGCCGACCGCCCCGCTGACCGCCGACTGACCGGCCACCTGGGTCGCCCTTCTCGATCACCGCTCGCCCTGGCGAACAGGCCAGGCTGAGCCGAAGGGACGAACCACCGGAGGTGGGGGAGGGGCCCGGCGCCGCGTCGGCGGAGCCGGGGCGCCGGGGCGTCAGCGGCGCCGGGGTACCGAGGCCTCAGCGGCGGGGCTGGGGGCCGTCCTCGTCGGAGGGGCTGCTCGCCTCGTCGCCGGTGGGACCCTCGCCCTCGGCGGGGCCGGCCTCCGGCTCGGGCTCCGGCGGCTCGGGCTGCCGCAGCCGCCTGCTCAGGTCGGCGAGGAACTCGGGGTCGTCGTCCGGCGCGATCGGGCGGGAGGGATGCCGGGTCGCGGGGCCGGCGGACGGTGCCCCGTAGGCCGCGCCGCCCCGGCCCCCCGCGTGCTGCGCCTTGCGGCTCACCCGGCTCACCACGAGCCACGCCGCGGCACCCGCGGCCGGGAAGACGATGATGAGGATCACCCAGATGGCCTTGGGCAGGCCCACGGGCATGTCCTCGTCGTCGGAGCGCACGCAGTCCACCAGCGCGTAGATGACCAGCGCCAGCAGCAGGACAAGGGGGAGGTATCGCATATCCCCTCCAGCCTATGCCGTCCGCGCGCAGGTCCCCACCCGCTCGCAGCAGGCCCACCCGCAGGTGGTACCCCCGAGCGCTGGGACTAGGCTGCTGGCGTGCCCATCGTGCGCTACACGCTGCTCCGCCTCGCGGTGCTCGCCGTCGTCCTCGGTCTGCTCTGGCTGGTCGGCGTCCGCGGCTGGCTGCTCCCGCTCCTCGCCGTCGTCGTCGCCGCCCTGGTGTCCTTCCTCGTCCTGCCGAAGCAGGCGGGCGAGGCGGCCCAGGTGCTGGCCCGCAAGCGGGAGCGGAAGCCGGTGGAGGACGCCATCGCGCAGGACGCCGCCGAGGAGGACGCCCTCCTCGACGGCGAGGACGACACCCCCGGGCGGCGCGAGGGTTAGAGCGCCAGCCCCAGCCCGAGCAGCACACCGTAGCCGAGCTCGAGCAGCCCGGTGTCCCGCAGCACCCGGATGAGGTCACGCCCCGTGGCACCCCCCAGGACGGTGCGGGCCTGCCGGACGGCGAGCGGCACGAGCAGGAGGGTGAGCAGGGCCCACGGGTGGGCCGGTGCGACGGCGAGCGCGAGCAGGAACGGCACGACCGTCATGGCGACGTACCCCCACCGTGCGTGCCGGTCCCCGAGCCGGACCGCCAGGGTGTGCTTGCCGGACACCCGGTCGGTGGGGATGTCGCGGATGTTGTTGACCATGAGCAGGCCGCAGGCGATGGAGCCGATACCCACCGCACCTGCCACGGCCGGCCCCGACACCCGCAACGCCTGGGTGTAGGTGGTCCCGAGCGTCGCCACCAGGCCGAAGAAGACGAAGACGCCCACCTCGCCCAGTCCCCGGTAGCCGTAGGGGGTGCGGCCGCCGGTGTACCCCCAGGCCGCCAGCACACACAGCGCCCCGACGGCCACCAGCCACCACGTCCCGGCGAGCGCGCACAGCACGAGGCCCAGGACCGCTGCGACACCGAAGGAGGCGAAGGCGGCGAGCTTGACGGTCCCCGGGTGGGCGGCGCCGGAGCCGGTGAGCCGCGGCGGGCCGGTGCGGTGGTCGTCGGTGCCGCGCACACCGTCGGAGTAGTCGTTGGCGTAGTTCACCCCGATCTGCAGGGCGAGCGCGAGCCCGGCGGCGAGCAGCGCGCGGGGCACGGAGCCGGCCTCCAGTGCGTAGGCGGCGCCGGTGCCGACGAGGACGGGGGCGGCAGCGGCGGGCAGGGTACGGATCCGGGCGCCTTCCACCCAGTCGGCGAACGTGGCCATGAAGCTCCTTGCGGCGGGGACGGCGTCCAGCGTAACGGCGCGCCCCGCCCCGGTCAGGGCAGGCGCTCGGTGCGGGGGTCGCCGGCGGCGAGCAGCTCCCGCGCCCGGGCCGCCGCGCCGAGCCGGTCGACCTTGCCCGGCCCGCGCAGCGGCAGCTCGGGGAGCCGGACCAGCGCCCGGGGGGCGTGGGGCCGGCCGAGCCGCGCTCCCACGTGCGCCCGCACCGTCGCCAGGTCCGCAGCCGTCTCCCCGGCCACCACCGCGGTCACCAGCGCCCCCCAGTGGTCGTCCGGCACCCCCACGACGACGGCCTCGCCCAGCCCGGGCAGCTCGCCCAGGGCCTGCTCGACGGCCGCCGCGGACACGTTGAGCCCGCCGCTGAGGATGACGTCGTCCAGCCGGCCGAGGACGGTGAGCACACCGCCGGCGAGCGAGCCGCGGTCCGCGGTGCGCAGCCAGCGTCGTCCAGCACGCACGTGGAACGTGTCCCGGTCCGCCGCGGGGTCGTCGAGGTAGCCGCGGGCGAGGACCGGGCCGGTGACCCACACCCGGGAGTCGGTGTCCACGTCCACCTCGACGCCGGGCAGCGGGACGCCGTCGTAGACGCAGCCGCCGCCCGTCTCGGTCATGCCGTAGGTGGTGACGACGCGCAGGCCGGCGTCGCGGGCGGTGGCGAGCAGCGCCCCTGCCGTCCGTGCGCCGCCGACGAGGACGGCGGAGAGCCGGCGGAGCGCGGCGACGGCGTCGTCGTCGGCCATGACCCGGGCCAGCTGGGTGGGCACGAGGGAGAGGTACCCGGGCACGTCGTCGCGGAGCCGTCCGACCGCCGCGGCGAGGTCCGCCGCCCGGAAGCCGTCCGTGGTGTCGAGCACCACCGGCTCGGTCCCGGCGACGACGGAGCGGACGAGTACCTGCAGGCCGGCGATGTGATGGCTGGGCAGGCAGGCGAGCCACTGGCCCGGCCCGGCGAGACGCTCGTAGGTCGCACGCGCCGAGGCCACGAGCGCCGCACCGTCGAGGGCGACGAGGTGGCCGGTGCCCGACGTCGAGCCGGACGTCGCGACCACGGCTGCGACCCCCTCCGGCACCTCCGGCGGTGCGGGCGCGGGCAGGGCCGGGTCGGCCGGACGCAGCGCCGGACCGCTGCCGTCGAGCGCCGCCGGAAGGGCCGCGAGCAGCCCGCGCACGGCGTCCGGGGCGGTGCCGCCCGGGAGCACCGCGGCGCGCCGGAGGTCGTGGGACGTCATGTCCGCCAGGGTAGGTGCCCGCGCCGGTACCGTGGCCCCGCAGGCCGACACAGGAGGCGCCAGATGGCCGG
>Ga0209487_1002408_pt1 | contig 15214 bp, 17 predicted proteins | sample Poulit2012_FD_187524 | JGI IMG/M metagenome (GOLD analysis project Ga0209487, IMG submission 187524) | Agricultural soil microbial communities from Georgia to study Nitrogen management - Poultry litter 2012 (SPAdes) (version 2) | ecosystem: Environmental > Terrestrial > Soil > Agricultural land... | reverse complement strand
CTGGATGTTTTTCATCGGCATTATCCTGTTTTCAGGAAGTCTTTACTTATATTCCACGACAGGTGTAAAAACACTTGCGATGATCACCCCATTTGGCGGTGTAGCTTTCTTAGTCGGTTGGATATTGTTGGGATACGCTGTTGTGAAATATGTATAAGGAATTTGAAAAAGGCACCAAATGAGATTCGCTCATTTGGCGCCTTTTATTAGTTTAAATAATAGATTCTCTCGAATTATTAGGACTGGGACTGCGGTTACTCATCCCGTCGAAAAGAATTAATGCCTTTAATCCTCGTAGTTGATATAAACTGCGACTTAAGATACCGCTTCCGCTTCGGAAATACACTACGCTTTCCACGGGCTCGCGATGAGCCTCCTCACTCGCAAAGAACGCTCGCTGCGGGGTCTCATCGTCTTCGCTTTCCCGCAGGAGTCTTCGTGTATTTCCTTCGCTAAAATGGTATTTGGCAACAATATTGTATTGCTTGCTTTCACTATTATGATGGTTGTTTGGAGCGGAGGACCGTTGACTCCTGCGGGAACAAAGGTTTTCGATGGGACGAGCAGTGCGCAGTCCCAGCACGTGTCTGAAGACCCCGCAGTACTTTAAGGAAGGTCGACTAAAACCGTTCTTTGCGAACAACGTCGACATACCCTTTGCCAGGGCAAGGAGGCTGAAGCCGTGCCCGCGGAAAGCAACGGTCCGCAGCGGAAAACACATGCACTTACTTCGCAGTTTATAGATTTTGTTTCAAAAAGAGCTAAATACTAAGTATGTTGTAAGCAAAAACAGCATGGTTGCTCGTAGGAATTGCAGTAGGGCTGAGTTTTTTTGATTGGTATACCATTTAATAAGCGCATCACAAAATAAACTGAGGGTTAGAAGGTAAAAGCATAGGAAAATGATTAGGATATAGCCTTGAATAAATGCGAATATCCCGATTAAAATTACGGATACAATAGATATTAAGTCAATGTTAATAATTTTTCCATATGGATGCTTCACCATCAACCCCCCAGAGTGGGACAATTGTCAGGATGACACACAACTTTGTAATCAAAGTGAGTTATGTCATCCTTATTTATTTCTTTTACATAGGTACCAGGTACGTACTTTTCTAGTTACCTCGGCGGATAGGTAGCCATTTGGCCTCCAGCAAAGGGAGTTGGGTATTCATAATTAATTTCCTCATCAAAAGTAACATAGTTAAGATAAATCATTAATAACAAATATCTTTTCCCTGTTTGCGGATCACTCAAGATGAGATGATCTCTCCCGGCCGCTTCAATGACGCCCTTAAATGTTTGGGCATTGCCTTGCTGACCATCTTCAAACGTCATATAAACAGTAGCCTGCTTCCCTTTATTAAGTCGTAAAATGTTTTCTATATAGGATCGTTCCATCGGCAGCATACCTTGTGTTTGCTGTGCTTGTGGAGGTTGTTGATATTGCTGGTATGAATACTGCGGATACTGTTGAAATTGTTGCTGGTATTGTGGATTTTGTTGATGCTGCGGATACTGTTGAAGTTGTTGCTGATATTGTGCATTTTGCTGATACTGTGGATATTGTCTGGTATTAGATGTTGGATAATAGGCTGAAGACCCTTGTGGGTAGTAATAGTTTGGACTTTGCTGATTTTTATCATTTTGACTTTCACTCATAAAAAAAACCTCCCAAAAATTATCTTTTTAATTGTAAAAACACGAACTTTAATAAACAGCAGGACACTCAGACTGGGACGGCGCAAAAAAACAATGGGATTTATAACGGCCGACATTCCACTGGTTATACCACTGTGCGGGACAACTTCCTTCCGGCTCAAAAAACCAGAGCGAATTTGTAGCAGGATGGAAACGCTCGCCATCAATAATTCTGCGCGCTAATCGCTTATCAACTGCACGGGCTCTTTGGTAAAAGTAACCCTTCTGTGTCGCTTCAAAACCCCCGGGGCTTTGAAAAACCATGTCATTAATATTCCTTATACTAGTGAAATCCAGGCAATCAGATATCACTCGGTTTACCCCGGTGTTACCAACCATTAGCATACCGAGCTCGCCATCACCTTCTGCTTCAGCACGGATAAGTCGTGCTAATAAATCAACTTCCTTTTCATTGTGAGCAACAACAGCCACTTCAACACCTCACTTCTGTACATTCTTGATGCAAAGCCTACTAGTTATCTGTATGTATCCATGCGAAGGGATATGACAACGAAAAAAAGACTTCCTGTTTTGATAACAGAAAGTCTCCTGATATTTTATTTAAGAGATAAGAATGTATAAAAATTAAAGCTATATTTTGCTTGTAACAGAATAAGCCACGTCCAGCTCCAGCGCCCAACAACTAGCAAACTTCACACTCCTCACTACGATAAGTCAACATCGACGAATTAAGGGGGAAGGCCGACTAAAAGCGGGCTTGCCGCCCAACGCCGGCATACCCCTGTTGCAGGGGCATGTTTCCTTTATCTCATTGCGAAGTGCTCCAGTTTGTACGTTGCTGAACGGGCGCTTGCGCTTTTGTTCTTCACACGTGCAAGTAGGCTGCAACATCTTCTTTAGCCAAATGGTTCCCTACGAAGAACTCAGCGAATTCGCCGTAACGGGAGGTCGTTTCATCAAAACGCATTTCATAAACAATTTTCTTTAATTGCAGGACGTCATGTGCAAATAAAGTCACGCCCCACTCCATGTGATCAAAACCGATCGATCCGGTGATGACCTGTTTTACTTTTCCGGCATATTTGCGGCCTGTTTTACTGTGCTCATAAAGTAACTTTCCGCGCACGTCTTTTTCAAGTGTATACCAGTTTTCATCACCTTCACGGCGCCTGCTCATCGGATAGAAGGACATGTGGTTCCATTTTGGCAGAATCGGTTTTAATCGGGCTTGTGTTTCCGGAAGTGTTTCCGGGTCAACCCCGTCTTTCTGCGGTGCGTATTTTGAAAGTTCTACAACGGAAACATAGGAATAAGTGGGAATCAGATATTCCGCAAATTTTGTTTTATTAAAAGCTGTTTCCAAATCAGCGATTTCCTCCATCGTCGGGCGGAGGAACATAAACATTAAATCCGCACTTTGTCCGATCGCTTTGTACATCACATGACTGCCATTTTCCGACTCCTCGACAGTTTCCCACTTACTGAGCAAATCTTCAAATTCCGTAATTGCTGCTTCTCTTTCTTCACTAGAAGCTAACTTCCACGATGTCCAGTCAATTTTACGGAGATCATGTAAACTGTACCAACCATCCATGGTTTCTACTGCTTCGACCATACTAATCTCTCCTTATGTAATGAAATAATGTGAGCCTATGTTTTTACTATATCATAATTAGGGTAGGATATTCATGAGAAAGGTTTTTAAAGAAAATAGCATAAAAAGAGGCGAAGCAGCCTGATCTCAAAGGGTTTTACCTGCTTTTCAAAAAACGTTGTCAAGGATTTGTCGAAATTACCAAAGAGTTGGGGCTGAATTGCTTTTAAATGAAGCGCAAATCGATTATTATCTTAGAAGGGTAATACATGGATATATTTGAAAGGAGATAGCATACATGAGTAACTTATTTAACGATATACAAGATAAATTGAAAGGAAAGCATAAATCGATTGTGTTTCCGGAAGGGTTAGACGAGAGAGTTTTAACTGCTGCGAGCCAATTAGGTGCGGCGGATATTATCACCCCGATTCTTATTGGTGAGAAAGCAAAAATTAAACAGCAGGCAGAAGCGATTGGTGTTGATGTGTCTTCCTGTAAATTAATGGATCCACGTGAGTTCGAAGAGTTTGATTTAATGGTGGAAACATTTGTGGAAAGACGCAAAGGAAGAGCAACCAAAGAAGATGCACAAAAGATTTTGCTGAATGAAAATTATTTCGGCACGATGCTCGTATACATGAATCAGGCAGATGGTTTGGTAAGTGGAGCGGTACATTCCACAGCGGATACCGTTCGCCCGGCACTGCAAATTATTAAAACAAAAGAAGGCATCCAGAAAACTTCCGGCGTGTTTGTTATGGTTCGTAATGAAGAAAAGTATGTGTTTGCGGATTGTGCCATTAATATTGACCCGAGCAGCGAAGATTTAGCGGAAATCGCTGCAGCAAGTTCGGAAACGGCAAAGCTTTTTGATGTTGATCCACGTATCGCAATGCTCAGCTTTTCTACAAAAGGATCCGCTAAATCCGAACAAACTGAAAAAGTAGAAGCAGCAGTTCAAATTGCTAAAGAAGCAAACCCGTCTCTTGTTATTGACGGTGAATTTCAATTTGACGCGGCTTTTGTTCCAAGTGTAGCAGAGACAAAAGCACCTGATTCTGAGCTGAAAGGCGATGCGAATGTATTTGTATTCCCTAGTCTGGAAGCGGGTAATATTGGCTATAAAATTGCGGAACGTCTCGGTGGATTCGAAGCCGTCGGTCCGGTATTACAAGGTTTAAACAGCCCGGTAAACGATTTATCACGCGGCTGTAGCGCAGATGATGTCTATAAACTGGCATTGATTACCGCTGCACAGGCAGAATAAAGGATTAAAGCGAAAAATTTCGATTAGAAAAAGGTTGCAGAAAATGAGCGTTCTCCGTCTGCTAAGAGGTTCAGTAACAGGGGAGAAAGTGACAAATAACACACCAATTAGGGATACAAATCGCATATGATTTGTATCCCTAATTTTCATTGGTATGACAGCATTTTGTCGATTTTCCCACCTCATTTGACTGTTAAAATGGATGCTAATTCGTATGTTATTATTAATGCTATTTATGTCATATTCGTTATGTCGGCAACAAACTATATTTAAAATATTAAGAAAGTGATTGTTTTATGATAATATAGTGGTAGTAGTATTAACTGGTGACGACAAAACTTAGTAAGGAGAGTTATATGGGCGATTTACTTGCTTCAAAATCATTGATATTAGAACCGTTAAAAAAAGATCATGCATCAAGATTATTTGATGTATTAAAAGACCCAAAAATTTATGATTATATCCCAGAAGATCCACCCACAGGTGAAGAGACACTGGCTGATAAATTTGATGCCTTATCCAAAGGAGCCCCATCTCATTTGGATGAACTTTGGTTAAATTATGCGGTGTATGATAGCGAAATATCACAATATATCGGAACCCTTCAAGCGACAATATTCATGAACGATAAAAAGGCCTCCGTTGCCTACATTCTACACTCAAATTATTGGGGAAAAGGATATGCTACGCAAGCTTTGCCGTTGATGATAAATAAATTAATAAAGGAATATGAAATTATTGAATTTGAAGCATGCATAGACACTAGAAATACTAAGTCGATTGAATTAGTTAAACGTTTAGGATTTGAGTATACGGGCTTTGAGGAAAATGCTGACTTTTTTGGAGGGAAGCCAAGTCACGAGTACACTTATACTGCGAAATCTAAAATCTTCCGATGAATATTGATTTCAACTAACGGGCGTTTGTCATACAAAATTGTGCCAGAATCTGGCCATTTAGTTGATATTGAATTTCTACAGAGAGTGGGGTTGGAAATGGACCAATTATATTCATCATTGAAAAAAGCAGGTTTGATTTTCACAAGGGATATATTCCACGAAGAAGAAGAAGAAGAAGAAGAAGAAGAAGAAGAAGAACTTATTCTTCTTGAAACAAGGAAAGATGGTACATCAGAAGTTGATATACCTACATTCGAATTCCTATTCGCAGATGTAAAAGAAAATCCTACATATGAAGCCCTATCTGGCTCTCATACTTTTAAAAAAGATGGAGTGCAATATACTATGACTGCTGAAGAAATGGGCTATCAAAAGTACTTTGACCAATGGAAAGATCGAGGATTTTTTAATTTCTAATCAACAAACGGGCCGCGTTTGCTTAATAAACGATTGCGCCCATATCGTACAAACGGGCCAATTAGGTGAGGATTATGATTTCAACCCTCCTAACGCCTTCATTGAGAGTCATCTTGATTTTTTAAAAGGAGACCTGAAGACAGCGAATATCGATTGGGATTCTGACAAGGGGTATACGAAAAAAACAGATGACATTGATTCCCTTGCAAAAGAACAAGAGCCATTACATTATTACTCTGGACAAAAGATGGATATAAGATTTGATAACGGGGATATAAGGATTGATAACATAAATATTTATGTAAAACAAGACGGCGAAAAAACGGAACTGCCAGTTGATGATCAAGTTTTTGAGATGCCGAAAGAAGAAGGTAAATATCTTATTTTTGTAAAGCTTGAAACAGATAGTGGAAACATAGCATATGTAGGAAATCTCGATGTTCAGGAAAGAGATGATAACCCTCATCCTTCTAGGGTTTCACTTGATAGTGATTCAAATGAAGAAGAATTAGAATCATATAAAGCAGACTGGCGAGAATACACAGAAGAAACAGATGATATGTCATTATTTAGAAATGAGCTAGAGCCTTTAAATCATAATTCTGGCAAGCAGCTGGAGATATCATTTGATCATCACGACATTGAAATCGAGGACCTGCGTGTTTATGCGCACCATAACGATGAAAAAACGAATTTACCGGTTAAAGATAAATTCTTTGATTTGCCAGAAGAAGAAGGGGATTACATTATTGTCGTGAAGCTTCTTACGGATAAAGGTAGTGCTGAATATGCAGGAAATATTATTATTGAATAATATTTCCAAAATCAGGCGCGTTTGCTTAGCAACATTATTCATTTATCGGACCAGATTATTCAATATGCATTTTAATTTGATTTAGGTTAAAATGTATATACAGTGATAAACAATTACATAAATAAAATGTTTTCTAGGGTTCCGCAAGCATATTATTGGTCTGGTCCTAGAGAAAACTCACAGTCACACTGTGTCACGGAAGGATAAAAGCCTGGGAGATAACTGTTAAACAGTTTCTCCTAGGTTTTTTTATGTTAATACTAAAATTGGAGGTAATTTGGATGAATAAAAATTGGATCAAAGTATTTATTGCAGCCTTTTTAGAGGTTTTTTGGGTGATTGGATTGACTCATTCATATGATTTTTGGACATGGACTGGGACGGTTATTCTCATTATAGTAAGCAATTATTTAATGATTACAGCAGCTCAAGTACTTCCTGCAGGAACTGTTTACGCTGTTTTTGTGGGATTCCAAAGAAAAGGATTTCTGCAAAAACAGTACCTCCTGTACCTAGAACCATTCAGATGGGGAAAAGTTTTTCTAATAGCGGTACTCCTATCAGGGGTTATTGGTTTGAAGTTAGTTACAGACAATAAAAGCGGGCAGATTGAGAAAGGAGTTGAATCTTAATGGCTTGGTTTACTTTAATTTTAGCAGGTATACTCGAGATATTTGCTGTTGCAATGATTAATCAATTGTCTATAAAACGAAATTGGCAAACAGTCATGTTATTGATTTTGGGGTTTGGCTCAAGTCTTGCATTACTCAGTTATTCATTGCAATTTATTCCTATGGGAACAGGATATGCAATATGGACGGGGATTGGTGTTGTGGGCAGTGCCCTAATTGGGATGATTGTTTTTGGAGAATCAAAAGATTGGAAGAGAATGATCTTTATAACTATGATATTATGTTCTGCAATCGGACTAAAACTTATTTCATAAACCAATTGGAAAGCCAAATTAATTAAAAAATACAAATTAGGATTTCCTTCTTCAACAAACGGACGCATTTATGGGAGAAAATAGCACCAAATCCCAAGTTGGATGTGAGCAAATGAATATAATTGCCAACCAGAATAAAATAGGTACTTCTAAATTTGGTATTTATTTATTTAAAACTTTATACTTACTAAGTTTTAGAGGACGCAATAATCGCATAAAATTGTTCGGGAGACTAGCACTTTGGTCGAAGACATGCAGCATTAATAAGTTGGAAAACGCTCAGATTGGTTGGTACCGTTCTGAGCGTTTTTCTTGTTATTTATGGTGTTAATTCACCGTTAATAGGTATGTTAATTAGTGTTTATTTGAGCTGTTATTTATTTTTTTCCCCTAAACTGAACCCGTTACTCCGTCTGCAAGCCTTTTTAAATTACTGTAATGCTGCTATTTTTTCATTACGTTTGATCATTTGGTCATAACGTCTCTCGAATAAAGTTAGTTCATGTTCGGAAAAATCCGGCCTGATCACACTGTCGCTTATTTCTTCCAATGTTGTCAGTACACGTTTTTTCATTTCTTCCATGGTGATTTTTTTATCTAGTAAGTCGGATAATGATCCCATTACCTCAGGGTTTACTTCAGGAAAAGTGAATTTGGTCGTTTCTTCACGACGGCTGACATCATAAAATTGTCGAATCAATGCAGCGCGCTCGAAACTGTTTCCTTCTACATCCAAGTAGATCTGAATCGCAGCACCGTCTTTGACGCGACGCTGGGAAATGCCGGCGAATTTTTTTCCATCGATGCTTAAGTCATAATCACCGGGACAATAGGAACCGACAATTTCGTAAGCTTTTATTTTATCTGTAGCATCTCGCAACATATATTTGATGAAACTGACCATTGCCTCATAGCAATCGTGAATGGATATATGTTTCACTCCCGGTAAAACAAGGGATAGATTTAAAACACCGTCATCCAGTGCAACCGCAAGTCCACCCGAATTACGAACAATCACGTGAAATCCGCGCTCATTTAACAGCTTCACACCTGCATCAATATGCGGCAGGCGCGCGTCGGGTATGCCAAGTACAACTGTTTCCGGGTGGACCCACAGCCGCATTGCCGGCGGGGAAAGCGCGTCACTGATCGAGAGTGCCAATGCGTCATCAATAGCGAATGAAGTTAAAGCGGTATAAGGTTTATTGTGAAAATACGTTTTATTCGTATGGTCGATATATCGAAATGTAGAATGATGAATAATTTCCTGCCAATTTTTCATGATTTTCTCCTTTAAAAAATCCTTATGTCTCTTTTGTTGTATTTGTAATTTAGCCTGTCTATTATATAATATAACAAAAGCGATGAAAAGAAATGGGGTGGGAATTGATGGGATATAAAAACGAACAATTAAACGAAGAAAAGGTATTTAAAGACCCTGTCCATCGTTATGTGCGTGTGAAAGACCGTGTGATTTGGGATTTGATCGCAACACCCGAATTTCAGCGATTGCGCCGTATTAAACAGCTGGGTACAACCTATTTAACTTTTCACGGTGCGGAACACAGCAGGTTCAACCATTCACTTGGGGTCTATGAAATTGTCCGCCGCATCATTAATAAATTTCATGATTACGCCCATTGGAATAAAGAAGAGCGTCTGCTCAGCCTTTGTGCTGCACTGTTGCATGATCTGGGGCATGGACCATTTTCCCATTCATTTGAAAAAGTATTTAAACTGGATCATGAGCAATTTACCGGGAAAATCATTTTAGGAGACACAAATGTAAACAGGATCCTGGAACGTGTTGAACCGGGCTTTTCTCAAAAGGTAGCCGATGTGATCGGAAAAACATACACAGACAAATTAGTTGTCAGTTTAATTTCCAGTCAGATTGATGCCGACCGGATGGATTATTTACAGCGTGACGCTTATTATACTGGTGTCAGTTACGGTCATTTTGATATGGAGCGGATCTTAAGGGTCATGCGTCCGATTGAAGATCAAGTTGTGATTAAGTCGACAGGAATGCATGCGGTGGAAGATTATATTATGAGCCGCTACCAAATGTACTGGCAAGTCTACTTTCACCCTGTGACAAGAAGTGCGGAAGTTATTTTATCCAAAATACTAAACAGGGCAAAATATTTATTTGAAACGAATTATACATTTAAATTGGAGCCGACGCATTTTACTTCTTTTTTTACACAGGAAATTTCGCTGGAGGATTATTTAAAATTGGACGAAGCAATTGTCTCGTATTATTTCCAGCTCTGGCAGGAAGAGGATGACTTTATTTTACGGGATCTTTGTGAGCGGTTTATGAATCGCCGCTTGTTTAAATATATTGAATTCAACCCGAATACACAGATGAATGCATGGATGGAATTATATAATTTATTTAAAGAAGCAGGAATCAATCCGGATTATTATCTTGCCGTTGACTCCTCATCCGATTTACCGTATGATTTTTACCGGCCTGGTGAAGAGGAAGAACGTTTGCCTATTCACTTAACCATGCCGGATCATCAATTAAAAGAGCTGTCACGTCATTCCGATATTGTGGAAGCAATCTCAGGGAGAAAACGGACAGACCATAAGCTGTATTTTCCAAAAGATTTGTTAGAAGGATTAGCAGATGATAGTGAAGCAAAACAGCGAATTAACGAAATACTGTTTGGCCAAGGAGAGGTTACACGTGTTGACTAATCATGCTAAATTAATGCAATTTTTTTCTATAGCGTCTGAAGTAACGGGGCGAAAAAAACTTCAGAAAATGATTTATATCCTGCAACAATGTCATGTGCCGTTTGAAGAAAAATATCGGTTTCATATATATGGGCCATACTCTGAGGAGCTTACATTACGCGTAGAGGAATTATGTAACTTAAGTTTCATTGATGAAATAAAAGAAGATAAAGGCAGTTATTATCAATATCATTATAAAACAAAACCGGCGGGGAAGGAATTTTTGAGTCAATTTTCCTTGGACATGCCGGATATAACTGCACAGGTCGATCTGTTAAATGAAAAAAGCTCTCGTTTTCTTGAACTGGTTGCAACGATGCTTTATTTTGCCGATTTACCGAAAGCAGAAGTGGAAGCTAAAGTGCGGGACGTGAAACCGAAGCAGAATTACAGTGACGGGGAAATGAAAGAAGCTTGGGCATTTATTGGAACATTAAAGTCAGCAGCTTGAATGCGTGAAAAGCGATAATCAGTTGTGCTACAATAGTGACAGCAGAAATACAGAAGGAGGGTCCTTGATGAATTCAGATCAATCTTCAAATAAAAAGAAGAATACATTTACAATCATTAAAGATGATTCCACAGATGGGCATGGCGGCTATGGCATGGGTTCGATCAGTTTGGAAAATATGTCCCCGGTGATTATTGATCCAGACGAAAATGAAGCATATGTCGATATGGATGCCATGCATGCGAGAAGTAATATAGAAAGACGTGTGAAATATTTAAACGATCGCGATGAAGTGCCGGACGGAAAGTTGTACTGGATCGTATGGGTAACGGTAGAAAAGAGTGAAACTGGCCCATATTATGCAGGTGTAGCCGGGAGTGAGCTACTTGTTGACCGCCCGAATAAACGCGCTTATAAATCAATGGCTCAACATGTTACACACATGGAAAAGTCCTTAAAAGGGAAAATCGTAGTGGAACATATGGATGCACAATCGAAAAAATTATTGCACGACTTCCTCATCGACTTTGATCAGGACATGTGGAATAATTCGACCGATGAATTGAAAGAGGTTCTTCAGTAAAATTGTCTAAATTTCCTACGAAAAGTGAACAATTTGTGACCGAATAATGAACAGTTAGCGAATTTCTTGTACTTTTAGTAAGAAGTTTGTAAAATATGTGTACATGGGCTACTCATGTATTACTAGGACAAAAAAGAAGCCGACCCTAAAAGTAAGCCGGACCTTACTTTTAGGAGTCGGTTCTTTTTTTTATAAATGGAGAGCGAATATTTTGCGTTGTCGTGCGATAATATCCCTAAGTCGTGCAACAATCGTTCGAAGTCGTGCGATAATCGTAAAAACTCGTGCAACAACACCAAAAAGTCGTTCGATAACACCAAAGCTCGTGCAATAGCAGATTCAACTCGCTTCCGTCCCATTTTTTTGTCACCTGAACAATTCAAATAATCGTTCCATCATTCCTTCTCCCTCTTCTTCTTTTTTATCCTTATCCTCTCCATCCGGTAAATGCGCCGTACAATGGGTTTGCGGTTCGTTTCCTTTCTCAAAATACATGACACGGCTTGAGGGGCAATAGGGGGTTGCCCGCTCCCCTGTTTCCGGATCGATGGGAACGCCGATAACATCTGCGGGCGCGCTGAATTTATTTTCCGGTACATCTTCATGGGCCGTTTCCATGAAAGATGCCCAAATATCTTTCGCGTAAGTTACTTCATCTGCGATTTCCATTGAGCGATTGTCATCATAACCTGTCCAAACACCTGTCACAAGTGTTGGGCTATAGCCGATCATCCAACTGTCTGCATTTGTCGTACCGGACTTTCCGGCGTATGTTCTTGTCAGCTCATCGGCTATCGTTGAACCAGTCACAGCCATATAACCATCTAATTCCGAGTCGAACATACCAGTCATGAGCTGTGTTAAAATAAAGGCACTCTGTGGATCAAGTTTTTGCTCACCGTCCGTATCATCACGTTCAAAAATAACCTTTCCGTGCGTGTCGGTAATTTTATTAATCGTATGCGCTTTGATTTCTCGCCCCCCATTTGCCAGCATGCCATAACCTGTAACCATTTCATTCACAGAGACGGCGGCAGATCCGAGGGCGAGTGAAGGAACAGCAGGTAATTCGCTCGTGATGCCGAAATCTCTTGCAGTATCGACGAGTGTATCGGTGCCTAAAAACATATTCGTCTTCACGGCAAATATGTTATCTGATAATGCAAGTGCCTGTGCCAACGTAATCGGCCCGTCTGCATAATACCCATTGAAATTACCAGGTTCATAAACATCACCATCATCCAACGTAAATGCTGTCGGCTTGCTTATCAACTTTGTACTTGGTGTATAGCCGTTATTTAGAGCGGCGTAGTATAAAAATGGCTTAAAAGCGGAACCGGGCATCCGCTGCGCTGTATGTGCACGGTTAAAGGCGCTTGTTTCATAATCACGCCCGCCGACTAAAGCATGAATACCCCCGTCACTCGGATTCATCGCCAACGCCCCGACCTCTATCTCACTTTTATCTGTGATCGTGTTTTTTATTTTATCTTCTAATTTTTTTTGCAAATCTGTCTCCAGTGTTGTATAAATTTGAAAACTGCCAGACCGGACAGAATCCACATCGAGCTCTAACGCCCTTGCAGCCTCGTGTAAAGCCATATCTTGAAAATAAGGCCCAATTGTATCCTTTTCCAGGTTGTCTGCCTTTACATAGTTTAAATGTTCATTGACAGCTACCTCATACGCTTCGGCTGTCATTTGTCCGGTGTTTCGAAGTAAACTTAAAATATGTAATTGTCGTTTTTTCGCTCTTTCGGGATCATTGAACGGGGAATAATATGTCGGTCCTTTTGGAATCCCGGCTAACATTGCTGCTTCAGCCCAGTCTAATTCATCTGCAGATTTGTCAAAGAAATGGTTACTTGCGGCTTCAATTCCGTAAGCACCATGTCCATAATGAATGGAGTTTAAGTAAGCGGCTAAAATCTCATCTTTGGAATAATACATCTCCAGCCGAATTGTATAAAACGCTTCTTTTACTTTTCTGATCCATGTTTTTTCAAATGATAAATATAAATTTCGTGCCAATTGCTGACTGATCGTGCTCGCACCTTCTTTTAAAGAGAAACTTTTTATGTTAGAGACAATTGCACCGAAAATTCGCTTGAAATCAAACCCGTGATGTTGATAAAAATGTCTGTCTTCAACGGCAAGCGTTGCATCAATAAGCTTCGGAGATATATGATCGAGCGAAACCTGATCAAGGCTTTTTGTGCCATTTTCTTCACCGATTACTTCCTGATCTTGACTATATATGACCGTGTTTTGCTCATTCATTAAAGACGGCGGGCCTAAAAGAAAACTGACAAAATAAATAACCATGACAAAACAGATTGCTAAAGTGGCTAAACTTAACAACCCGGATAAAAGCAGATGTTTTTTTAAAAAAGTAAAAAGTTTTCGCTTCATAAGTGATAGCTCCAATTTAAAAACGTAGATTATATCCATTATGGGGAAAAAAGCAGAGAAATAAACACGTTGTTATAAAAAGTTACCGATTTAAAATTAAAATAAAACCTATAAAGAAATGAAAAATTCGGGAGTGATTTAGCATGAAAGCTGTTATTGATTTCAAAGAACATGAAGTATTTTTTGATTATCTTTCAAAAAGAACAACTATTTACCTATACTTATAAGGAAAAATGAGGGAAAATATAAGGAATTTGATGAAGATTAATTAAGTTGTTGAGCTTATTGATTCAGTCATAAAAAAGTAAAGAATTAAATCCGCAATTCCTTATTTAATGTTTACCTAATCAATAAGCTCCAGATCAAGTTTTTGTTGGCTGGAGAAAACCCTCCCACTGACAAATTCCGTTTTAGTTGATTCTCATCAAATTCTAACCTTATTCTCAGCTGTTTATAAATTTCACTAGATATACTGTAGTTAGAAAAGCTAATTGGGAGGAATAAAAATGAATAAATTATTAGTAACAGGAATAACAGCAGCAGGAATTTTACTAGGCGGAGCCTCAATCGCGGGGGCAGCTGTAAATAATAACAGTGAAACAACCGTGAAAGAAACGGCTGTTCAATCAGCGGAAGTGGTGCAGACAAAAGACGCTACAGCAGCAGAGAGTCTTCTTTCAATGGAAAAAGCACAGGAAATCGCCCTATCGGAACAAGATGGCCATATTGATAGCATCGAGTTAGAAAGTGATGAAGGGTATGTTTATTATGAAGTCGAAATTGAGAATGGTGATACAGAATACGACATCTACATCGAGGCTTCAACGGGAGAAGTATTAAAAGTAGACAGAGATGACCATGATGACGATGATTATGAAGTGAGCGGGGCTTTAGAAAACAGTATTTCTGCTGAAAAGGCGATGCAAATTGCAGTAGAAAAAGTTGGCGGCAAAGTAATCGAGATGGAATTGGATGAAGATGATAATCGCTATGAATACGAAATTGAAATAAAAACAAATGATGGTGAAGTGGAAATGACAATCGATGCCGTTACAGGAAAAATTCTCGAAATTGAAAAAGACGATTAAAGAGGCTGGGACAAAACTAAATCATGCAACATAAAAAACGAACATTACCTTTAAGGGAGTGCTGGCAATCGCTACGGTGAAATACTACGCTTTCCATGGGCACGGCCTTAGCCTCCTCGCTCACTTACGTTCACTGCGGGGTCTGCGGACTCGTGCTGGGACTGCGATTACTCGCCCCATCGAAAACCTTTGTTCCCATTGGAGTTATTATGAACGAAACTAGCCCCTTGATCGTAATATCGTAGGTTAATTTTGGCAATATTGTTACCAAGGACATTACCAAAACAGAGCTATAATACGAAAGGGGCTAGTGACATGAATTATATC